>ENA-OUQW01001192-OUQW01001192.1-human-gut-metagenome-genome-assembly--contig:-NODE-1192-length-28715-cov-4.908548_pt1 | contig 28715 bp, 34 predicted proteins | sample MGYA00248464_ERZ548849 | MGnify/ENA primary metagenome ERZ548849 (study PRJEB26491, sample SAMN04978193) | human gut metagenome | host: Homo sapiens | study: EMG produced TPA metagenomics assembly of... | reverse complement strand
GGCTTTGCAGAGCTTCAGCGGATTTTTCTTTTTCAGTTGACATTTGAAACACCCACACACTCAAAATTTGCTGTGTCGGATTCAGGCGTTTCAAGGGTTTTGAGTTTGCGTTTTAGCTCTCTGTTCTCGTGACGATAACCGCTTGACGCTGTTTTTTCAAGTGCAAGGTCTGTTCTTGCGTTTCTCAACTCAATGCTGAGATGTCTGTTCTCTGCTCTGAGACTTTCAACATCTTTAAGCAGTTTTCTGCGTGTCGGGTAGTTTCTTAAATGCCACATTTGTTACACTCCTTTTCAGTTAATGCTGTATAGATTTCTCTTTCTACGAGCACGCAATCTTTAACTTCGCAAAGTAAAGGTGTGAAATCTGGCTCAACGGTTTCGCCGTCTGAAAGTCGTACTGCATAAAAATCGTTGCTTTTTATGTACCATTTGCCATCTGAGACTAATACAAAAATATCGCCTTTTTTCAAGTTTTTAAAAGCGATATGTCCACGGTTATTTGCAATGATTTCCATATATTCACCTATTCTTTCATTTATTTGATTTGCGACATCTCGCATGGATGTTGATTTTATGACAAATGTAATTAAAAAAGTCATAATTCTTAGAACGTTCGGCTCGGCGGTTGTCGCACTTTGATTTGTATTCAAGATATCTTTCACAATCTGTATGACATCTTGTTGTCCGTATCTGACAGCCGTAGCACGGCGAATTTATCATTTTTACGCCGTCCTTTCGTTGATTGTATTTCCGCTGCCGAGTAATTTGTTGAGCAGTGTAGTCAGTAAGGATATATCTGCACCGCTTGCATAGGTCTTTAGCCGGTCAATCGGTATGTTATAGCTCCAACGCCCTGAATCGCTTTGCACTGCCGAGCCTATCGGCAAAGTTTGCTTTTTAAGCCCTTCGTAAATAAAATTAAGTGCCACACCAAGATATTTCGCCGCCACGGTCGGCGGTACATCTCTGTACTCCTGATTTGTTTTAGGGTTGATAAGGATTTTGTCGTTCATTTAATCACCTCATTTATGTTGTATGTTGAATTTTTTGGTGTTATAATCAAGGAAAGGAGTTGATTATTATGTGGGTTGTAATTAGTGGAATTTTAGGTATATTAGGCTTTTTGATTTCTCTAATAAATCTAATTCAATATTTGCTGTCACGCAGAATTAATTTAGAAATTCAAATAAAAGAATGCGTTCTTCGTCCGTATGCAAGAGGACAGAAAAAACTAATTTTACATTATCAAACAAACAATAAATCCAACTTGCCTATTACTATTACCGACCTGCAAGTTATCCTCGACAGCGGAATTTATGATGAAACCACATTTACATTTGAAGTGCTGGCTTTAGAACATGTTAGAAATGGTAAAGTTTATTATGTACCCACTTACAACGAGCATTTACCTATCAATCTTCCAATGCTTTCTTCACATGCAGGTTATCTCGTTTTTTTAGTTCCAGAAGATACTCCTGAAAATGTTTGTAAAGGTTTGACTTTGAAAATTCGCACCAATCGTCATAGGGCAGTACAAAGGACATTCGCACCGAATGAATTGGTAATTCTCCGCCGTATTTATCTAAAGCAATTTCATAAAAATCACTCTGAATAGGATAAGCAGGGTGTTCAAAGGGCAATTGTCGATTTGGCATTGCCTTTTTCTTTTTATTACGGCTTATCATAATTTTTGAGAGCATTTTTTATCACCTCAAATCTCTTTTCCATCTAATCTTTTTCTCTTTCGGTACACCGTTATCACGGCATCTGCTACCACTCCATATCTCCCCACCTGCACTTCCTTCGCAAACGAAATTACTCGCTCGTAAACTTATACCGCTCTCAGATTTTAGCGTGTAGGTTATTATCTTTTTATAGCCCATATTTTTTGCAATTCTACAGCACGCACCGTACAGCATACTGCAACCATTCTTGTATCCATCAAGCACGCAAACCCTGTTAATTTCGCAAATTTCGCCATTGTCATAATATCTGCTCACAGGTCTACCACATACAGCACAACCAATTAATTTCGCATTATCATACAATCCAATACAAAACTTACATCCTACAGTCGCATTATGATGTCTGTGATATAGATTGATAAAATTACTCGCCTCTTTAAAAGTCACAGGCTTAATTTCCATTACTTTTTACCATTCCTTTCTGAGGTAATAAGTTAAGCAGACTGCTTAAAAAACTGCCTTGGATCAACTGCCGATTTCGGCAGGCAATCTATCTTTGACACTTATCCACTTACTCATTTTTCTTCCCTTTCTGGCAAAGGCTGATTCCAACATTTAACGCAATTATTGTCACAATCATCTTTGTTTATCAGTCCTAAAGCATACAGACATACACCTTTGGGTGTTCCGTCATCGTCAAGCAAAGTATTCGGATAATTCTTCAAGAACTCCGTAAGAAATGTCTTTGGCGGATGTTCATCGCTCCACCGCTGAACAGCTTTGATTGCTTTTTCAGGATAATACATTTCAAATTCTGGACACGGTAAACCTTCACCATTATTATTACTGCACAAAGGACAGTTGCCACATCTAATTTCACACAGTCCGTTCTTTGTTCTTTTTGTCATCTTCAACTTTTCGTTGAAGTAGTTTGTAGTTTTCGTACAATCAATCATTTTCTTCGTCTCCTTCAAAATTAACAACTTTTCCGTTGTCTGTGTAGTCCCGCTTTTCAAATTCAAGTTTCAGCTTGTCAATGACAACCCTGTCAATATGCTCCCAAAAGACCTCGTCAGTGTCGGAGTGTTCAATTATTTCGGTCATTGACTTCAACGCCTTTGCACATCTGTCACGGCCAAAGCCAAAATCTTTATGCAAGGCAAATACAATAGTCTTAAAAATTCGCCTTGTCAGGTCATTGATTTCTTTGTCCTTGACTTTCTGATATTCTCTGTCGGCAAGGCGGTTAATCTCCGCCATAGCCTCCCTTTTCAGCTTAATGGGTATTCTTGCTTTCAATGCTTTCTCTCCTTTCGTCAATCTTATCAAGTGCAGTTACAATCAACGAGCTTTTGGCTTTGGTGTCCATAAGCTCTGCCTGATAGTAAAACCGACCCGTTGTATTCCGTCTGATGATACAGCCTTTCAGAATGTATTCTGCTCCATTGTACAGCACGGTTCTTTCAAGGTTGCGTTTAACCTCCGAGATATTCACAGTTCTTCCACCTTGATGTAAATACCCGAAACCTCTGCCCAAAACTTTTCACATATCTCACTTGCAACAAGTGCGTCATCAGACCAAAAGCCGAGAACGGTCATACAGTCTTTTAGCATTTTTTGCAGATTGTCCGTGTCAGGTTTTGTTATACGATATTCGCCGTCCTGATGTTTACCACGAGGAAAGCACCACTTTGTTATCAGTCTGACACCCGACTTGTACGGGTCTGACGGTTTAAATTTTGCTAAATGTGATGTGAGCTTTTCTGATGCCTGTTTCACCTCGGGCGGATTGTAAAAAACAGGTTTGCCGTTTTTTACCATAACCTTATGTTCCTGTGCAGTTACGGTCGGCGGTATCATCGCCATAAAAAATTCCATTTTTGATATTTCACTCCTTTAAAGCATTAAAGTTACTTTTGATTTTTGAATTTTGCTTTTAGTCACAGGTCAGGGGAAGGAGTTGTTGTGCGTAAGCTTCGCACAACTACTTCACCCCTGTGACCTTAGGGAACGGAAATACTCCTATATATATAGAATATATATATAGGTTTTTTCTTTCCCTCGGAAAATCTCGAGAAAAAAGTCATTTTCCGTCATTTTTAGAAAAGGAAAATCTCGGGAAATTTTCCCTATTTTCCCTCACGGAAAGAGAAAATCTCGATAAAATTTTCCTTCCAAATTTGACGGAAAGGGAAAATTTATTCGACTTTTTCCTTTTCCTTTAATCCTGTTTTACCGCCGTCAATCCAAAAGCCGCCATGTTCTTTTATGTAATTTCGGATTGTTTTTTCGCCGACACCAAGATATGTAGCCATGTCATTTATATCTGCCTGACCGTTATTCTCTTCTGCCGTAAAGGCTGTCATAAGAGATTCCATGCGTCCTTTTTTGTTTTCCGATTTAGTATTTTTCTTACTGAAATTCTTCTTGTAAGGCGGGTTAAAATCGCCCTCAAAATTACAGTCTTTCAACACACCTGTTGTATCTGATTTGTGTATCGGATAATCAAACCAAAGATTAAGTGCATCAAATGCCGGAAACTCTCGCAGAGTACCCTCTATTCTCCACGCTGACATCCCTTTTACGGTTTTTTCGGCACGGGCAACATCTGACATCATCAGCTTAAAAGACTGTTCAGGAAGCGTTTTGCGTGCGATGTCAATCATATTATTTGCCGTTACCAAATCGTCCTGCGAACACACTTCACTGATTTTGTTGAAACGACCTATCCAGTCTTTGCAGATTTTACAGGTTCTTTCATCCTTTTGCTGCTTCATCAAATCTTCGCTGATTTCAAGCCTTGTAAGGTCAAGGAGTGCATCGGGGTCACGAGCGAAAACACCAGAGCCCGAAACTCTGTCCATTGACTTTTTACCGCCCTGAGCACCTTTTGAATGGTGGTGACAGTAGATTACCGCACAACCAATTTCGGTACATACCTTGTCAAACTGGTTGCAGAAATGTGCCATTTGATCCGCACTGTTCTCATCACCTGTAATAACCTTGTATATCGGGTCAATCACAACAGCTATAAAGTTGCCTTTTAAAGCTCTGCGTATGAGCATAGGCGCTAACTTATCCATAGGCACGGACTTGCCACGCAAATTCCAAATATCAATTCTGTTTAAGTTTTTGGGTTCAAGTCCAAGTGCTTCGTATACGTCCTTGAATCTGTGAAAACAGGACGCACGGTCAAGCTCAAGATTCACATACAAGACATTGCCCTGCGCACACTTAAAGCCGAACCATTCTGTTCCCTCGGCAATTGCAATACACAATTCGATAAGACCAAATGACTTACCTGCCTTAGAGGGACCACCGAGGAGCATTTTATGCCCCTGTCGCAATACTCCCTCAATCAGAGGCGGAGCAAGTTCAGGAGGATTTTCAAAAAAATCTGCAAGGTTGTCAAGATCAGGTAAGTCATCGTTGATACTTTCCACCCAGTCTTTCCACTCGGCAAAGTCTGATTTACCGATGTTTGTGTCAATGATAAACTGCTTTTTGCCGTTGCGGATAACACCGGGCATACGGCTCAATCTTGACGGATTGCGGTTCTGCTTGTCGATTTCAAAGCCGTTTTTATGGCATACATTGTAGAGATAATCAACCCTTTTGCGGTATTCGTCATAGTTTGCAGCATCAATTTTAACGATAGCGTGGACTGATTTTCCGCCCGAATAAACAAGTATCGCAACAGGCAATTCAAGTTCTCTGATGATTGCATTTTGTTCTTCAAGAGCCATACAGTCAGATTCCACCAGAGCGTAACGATAATCGGTTACATTCTCGTTTTTAACACCCTTACCGTCCAACGGATTAAACCTTATCCACGCACCTGCCTCGGGTTTGTAATCACCGAATACATTTGATATATCACCGTCACAATTGTTGAGGGCGGCAATAAGCTCACCTGCCGTACGGTCACAACTGCCCTTTGTAGGCAGATATTTAACCTTGCCGTTATCGTTTTTCTCCCAAGTTTCGGTTACATAGCCGACATTTTCGGAGCTGTCAAAGAGGGTTTCAATGTAGGTTACAATTTCATTCACAGGATTCCAGTTTGCAGGCTCGTGAAACTTTACACCCTCACAGGCTGTTACTCCGATATCGCCCTGTTCAAAAGCAATTTCATCATTCCAGCCGAGTTCTTTCGATTCACGAAAAGTCATCCCCCTGTCTTTTGCCATTTGGACTATCGTGCCTGCTGTGACAGGTGAGGCAGAGCCGTTAAAGCTCTGCCATTTCTTTTCACACTCACCGTTGTGATATCGGCTGTCTGCTCTGCTCCAATCGTCCCAGTCCTTTACGCTGTATCCCTCTTGTTTGAGTGCCATTCCGACATTTACCCAGTCTTGGTAGTCAAGCTCTGATGGACTGATGTATTCAAGTGCATTAAGTAAGTCCAACCGTATTCACCTCGCTTTGCGGTACATATGTTTTCGGGTTAATGTTTTTCGGAGTTCTCCAACCGTTTGCGGCAATCCTTGAAATCAAAGCTGACGCTTCGTCAAACTGCCATTTGCCCACGTGCTGAAAACCTCTGCTTTCAAGCATACGGATTTGTTTAGGTGTGGTTAAGCCCTCAATTCTTCGCTTTTCGAGCTTGTCAAGAATAAGTTTTGCTTTGCCGGCACTCTGGATTTCATCGGGGAATATTCCGAGCTTTTCAAGTTTTGCTTTCTGTTTGTCTGTAGGCGGAGAACACTCCCAGCCGAATGCCGGAACATATCCTGCAAGGTCCTGCGCCTGAATTGACATTTCGTACTGCAACGGATCTACAAGTTTGCGTTTGCGCGTTCGCATTTCCGCAAGCTGATTTGCAAGCGCCTCTTCACGCTGAGCAACAACATCTTCACTTGCTTTTTCCTCCGCTTCTTCAATGTCAATCGGACAGCCTGCCTGTTCCGATAAGTTTTCGGTCATCTTTCGTGCGACTTCTTCGTTGTCGCAAATGAGATGTGCAGGTCTGCACAGTTCGTGTCGCTCTGTATGCCATAAAAAGTCGAGGAGTAAAAGCTCCGTCTTGTTTGGTGCAAGCCTTGTTCCTCTGCCGACCATTTGGCAGTAAAGCCCACGCACCTTTGTAGGTCTTAAAACGACAACGCAGTCAACGCTTGGGCAGTCCCAACCCTCGGTTAAAAGCATTGAGTTACACAAGACATTGTATTTATCGTTTTCAAAGTTCTGCAATATCTCTGCTCTGTCCTCGCTGTTACCGTTTACCTCTGCCGCTTTAAAGCCTTTTTCGTTCAAAATATCTCTAAATTTCTGCGATGTTTTTACAAGTGGTAAAAACACAACAGTTTTACGGTTCTTACAGTATTTTTTCATTTCCTCGGCAATCTGATAAAGATACGGATCAAGTGCCGTGTCAATATCACTTGCTTTAAAATCTCCTGCCTGTGTGGCAACTCCCGAAAGGTCAAGTGTAAGCGGTATTGTCACAGCTTTAATCGGTGACAGATATCCCTCTTTGATAGCCTTAGGGAGTGTGTATTCATACGCAAGCGAATCAAATACTGTTCCTAAATTTTTCATATCTCCTCGGTCGGGTGTTGCGGTAACACCCAACACTTTTGCATTGTCAAAATGCTCAAGCACACGCTGATAGCTGTCGCTGATTGAGTGATGTGCTTCATCAATAATGATTGTGTCGAAATAATCGCTGTCAAAGTTTGACAGCCTTTTCTCACGCATAAGCGTCTGTACAGAGCCTACAACAACCCTGTTCCACGAGCCTATGCAACTTTGCTCGGCTTTTTCAACTGACGAATTAAGTCCTGTTGCCTTTTGAATTTTGTCCGCCGCTTGGTCAAGCAACTCACCACGGTGGGCAAGTATCAGCACCCTGTCACCTCGGCGGACACATTCTTCGGTGATTTTTGCAAAAACTATTGTCTTGCCACAGCCTGTAGGCAAGACAAGTAATGTTTTTAAATTGCCGCTTTCCCACTCGGAGAAAACGGCATTCTTTGCTTCATTCTGATACGGTCGAAGTTGCATTAAAAGCTACCCGGTGTCCAGTTATTCGGCATCGCAGTATTTGGCGTTGCAGGCTGTGTGTTATACTGCGGCGGATATGTAGGCTGTACATACTGCTGAGGTGCAGACTGTGCTACGGCAGGCGATATCGTTGTCACCTGCTCATCGTAGGCATAGAAATACTTGATGTCATTTGTTACGCCCTCTGTGCCGTCATTCTTGACATATTTGCGGATGATAACCTGACATTTACCTTTTTTACCGATAATGCCTGTCCAGTCCATACGGAGCGGTTCGCCGTGCTTTTTCATTGACACAGACAAAAAGAGCTGTGACAGCTTCCATTCAAGCGAGGAGTGCAGTACGAAATTAACTGTAATTTCTCGCTTGTCATCTGCTCCCCACACATCAAAAGTCACTTTCGCCATATTGCATGGTGGCAGTTTACCTTTACCCTGTGAGCGAGCACGCTCAACCTTTGCTACTGTAAAATCATAATCACCCTCGGGGAGCGGTTCATAATTTCCTCCCTCTTCGGTTATTTCGTCGTTCCAACCAAATTCTCTATCCATTTATACATCTTCCTTTCTTATTAAAACGGTAAGTCACGGTTGCTCTGTATCACTTCGAATACCTTATTCCACGCTCCCACAAGGCAACCGCTAATAAATCGTGGGTCATAGTTTGTAATCGGTGTATCATAAGGGTAGTGTCCCTGTGTAAACACCGCCTGTCTGATTTCGCTTTCGTCAACACCGTTAGCTCTCATAAGGTCGGCAAGAGCTTTTGGTATGCCCTCGGGAATATTGACAGATTTATCATTTTGTATCTGAGGTGTTGACAGCGGTACAGATTCGGGAGCTTTTTCAATCTGCGTAGGTTGTGGCACAGGCTGTGTCACAGGCTCTGCCTTAGGCGGCTGAGGTATCGGATTCTGCGGAACAGGAGCGTTATTTACAGGTGCAACATCATTAAAAATATGGGCAATGCCTGCATAGCTAAAGTCCATTTCTTCGGGCAGTCCGTGACGGTTCTTTGCGTCCCAACAAGGGTGATGAAGCGTGTACATCACTCTCCCTCCGCCCTGTGCCTTGTACTTTTTGCCGTCTTTGTCGGTTGCAACTGCTACTGTTTTATAGTTTGCGAAAAGCACCATATCCGCCCATTCTTTTACGAGCGGAGAAATCTGTGAAGCGGTCTTTTTGCCGAGTTTAAGCTCCCAGCGGTCATATTCACCGATTTCATCAGGCTGTGAAAACTTGCGGAGCTGTGCGTGTGCGGTGAGCACCACATTGATTCCTCTGTCAATCAAATCTTCAAGGCTGTTCAAAAATCTGCCAAACTCCTCTTTTTCGTAAACATATCCGTTGCCGTAGCCGAAATCTTCAATACCTTTCTTTCCGTACTGAGCACATACATCATCAATACAAAGCTGTTCTGCCCAGTCGATTGTATCAATAACAACCGTCTTGCATACAGTCGGATTGCTTTTGATATATTCAAGCTGACTCTTGAGCATCGTCCACGATGTCGGCTTATCCATTCTTGCAACATCAAGGTTTTTTGTGCTGCCCTCCGTGTCGATAAACAGAGGATTCGGAAACTGCGAAGCAAATGTTGATTTGCCGATGCCCTCGGGACCGTAAATTACAACCTTTTGAGCCGACTTGATTTTACCTCTTGTGATGTTCATTATCTCACCCCCTGTACATCGGTATAACCGCAAGCAAGCTCTCTGTGCGGATTGCATTTGATTACACATTCATTTGTATTTGCTTTTGCTGCTGTTTTAGCTGTAGTTCTTGTAGCCATAATTAAAACTCTCCTTCTGTCCAAGTCGGTGTTGTAACAGGTGCGGTTGTTTCGGACTTAATATAACCGTCCTCAATGATGATTGAACATTCATCACCGTTTGAAACTCTTGTTGTAATAGCCTGCAATCCCTCTGATTCAAGCCATTTTGCAAAGTCTTTGAGTGTGTCGGTATCCATTTGTTCGAGCTTGTCAAGCAGGACAAATCCGCATTCGGGATTGAGCTTACGAACAATTGCCGTAGCAACACGAAGCTGTTCAGAACCGCTCATGTTGTCCCACTTAAAACCGTTATATGTAAGCTCGCCCTTTTCAACCGATAAGCCGTCAAGGGGCAAATTTGCGTTGTTGAGCAAGTCATATTTTGTTTTGCGGATTTCTTCAAGCTGTGCCGTCATATCGGCGTACTTGCCGTAATATTCCTTTGCGTCCTCATCAGCTTTTGCTTTATCGAGGTTGGCTCTGACTTTGCGGTTAATTTCGTCAATCTCGGTAATGTTCCTTTCAAGCTCTGCCGTGCTTTCATCGTGCAGTTCGGCAACAGTTTTACGGCTCTGTTCAAGCTGTGCAAGCACTTTTGTAAGCTCGGAATTGTATTTTCTCAAATCCTCGTTAAGCCTGTTGATTTCGCTCTGCAAATTGTTGGCACGGCTTTCAAGGTTATCTTTTTTTGCTCTCAGACGGTTATTTTCACCGTTGCGTGCAAGAATTTCCTGCTGTTTATTGATAAGTTCAGAGGCTGATACAGGTTCATTCGGCACGTCTTCGTATTCGGGCATTTCGGCGGCAAACTTTTTCTTTTGGTCTGCAATCTGACCGATAGCACGGCGCTCGTTATACACCTGTGTTTCCTGCGTTTCAAGCTCGTAAACTCTGTTGCCTACACCGATAATTTGCAGGAGCGTGTCAGCCTTTTCCTTGCCGGTTGCATTCATAAACTTAGGCAGGTCAAGAGCAAAGTTACTGACAAATGCGTCAAGCAAAGCCTGTCCGCCTTTGTTGCCTGCGGTATCAATTACTTTAAGACTGCTGTTCTTACCGCTACGCTCCACAACGATACCGTTTGAAAGCTTGATTTTAAGGTGTGGCGGAATTGTTGAACCCTCACGGTACGGAGCAGACGGAGCGAAACGATTACCGCCGAGAGCCCACGCAATTGCGTCAAGAACAGATGTCTTGCCCTGTCCGTTTTTACCGCCCAACACGGTAAGTCCGTTTTCGGTCGGTTCATAAGCAACCGCCTTTACTCTTTTTACATTTTCAATTTCAAAAGCTGATATTTTTACTGACATATTAAAGTCCTCCTTGACAATTCGCTTAAAATTGTCTATCATTTAATTAAGGTATTTTTCTTTGTCCGTTGAGGCTTTGCAGAGCTTCAGCGGATTTTTCTTTTTCAGTTGACATTTGAAACACCCATACATTCAAAATTGAATGCTTCGGATTCAGGCGTTTCAAGGGTTTTGAGCTTGCGGACCAGTTCTGCGTTTTTCGCTCTTTCGGCAACATACAAGGCTGTCACCTTGTTAAGCTTTGCCTTTGTTTTTTCAAGACGGCTGTTCACAATGTCACGCTCCTGCTCGGTGCTTACAAGACTTTTTTGCGTGTATTTAAGTTGTTCTTTGCTGTCACGGTACTTTTTTCTAAGCGACCTTTTTGTTTCTAAATCTTTTAATGCCATTTGTTACACTCCTTTCAACGGGTTTGAACCGAGAATATAATTGAGAAACGGTATTCTCGGAATACGGATAGATGTGCCGACTACAATTACATTGAATCCCAATTTTTCGGGTTCGTCCTTTGCCTGTTCACGCAAGTTTTGCGGAGCAACTCCAATAGCCTTTGCGGCGTCCTCAGAAAGCAAATAGACATCACTGCTATCCATAATTTCTTTGATTTTTTTGTTCATCTGAACTGTGTCCATATGTACACCTCCCTACTTTATTTCAATTCTTGGGAGTGCAAAATTAATGCACTCAGCTATGATGTACGGCACAGTACGCCCTGTGCCCTGATGCAGTGTCAATAACTTGTTCATCGTATCATCATTGAGAGTAATCGTAACATGATGATCTTGTTTGAGAATAATGAGCTTGTCCACATCAATCACCTACAATCTTAACCAAGGTCAGGCTGTCCTCAATCAAAGTACGAACAACGCTTGACATTTTCTTGCCGGTTCTGTTGCAAATCTCGGTAAGAACCTTAACGGTTTCATCTGATACGCAGGCAGAAACCACATTAGAACCTGCCGTTGACTTGTCTGCAAAAATTACTATCTGACCTTTATCGTTTAACATATGAATTCCTCCTAAAAATAAATGTTGTTTTGTTGCTGAACTTAACGGATAACTCCTGCTTTGATAAGCATTGCTATAATCAGCAGAAGTAAGATAATTGCGTTGAGAATAAACACTACAAACATTAAAAACTTGTTCAATTTTCATTCTCCTTTGCCCACTTAATCAGATCCATAATTTGAGCGTCGTGCTTATCAAGGTAGCTGTCTATTGTTTTATACAAATGGGCGGCTACTATTTTTATTGCTAATACTGCTGAAACAAAAGCTGTGCAAAGCATTAGCAGTCCTAAAATTATTATTACTTCCGTCTTTTCTTCACCTCCTTACGCTGTTTTCTATGAATAAAGTAATGTGTTATTGTTTTAAACGACCTTGTATGGTAATATTAAACAAAGGAGTGGTACATATGCTTGATAAGAAATGCAGAAAGATTGTAAAATGCTGTTTAAAATATTATCCTGACGAAAGAACTATTCAAACAACAGATTTACAAAAACACCTAAATTTCAGCAAGATTGAAATACGCTATTGCTGTCAGAGATTGAATAAATTAGGTTTCTTTGATTCATTTCAAACTTCAATAGAAGACACGGTTCATTTTGTTCCGAGTTATAAATTGTTTAATTATAAAGAACACGAAAGAACGAAGATTAAAGAGTTTTTGATAAACTCCGTAGCAATACCCGTCATTGTGTCAACACTATCAAGCATACTAATAACGCTGATAACACTGATGATATCAGGGATACTGCAATAGATGTAAAAATCGGGTGTTTCATTAACCATTCAAGGATAAACACCTTATCTCACCCCCTTAGTTTTGATTGTGTTGTAAATTTCTTTTGCTGATGATATAATTAAGCAAAGGAGCTGATTATATGTGGGTAATAATTAGTGGTATTTTAGGCATTGCAGGCTTTTTAATATCTTTAATAAACCTGATTAACTATTTTGTTTCGCGCAAAGTGAATTTGGAAATCACAATGCTTGAATACGCATACAAATTAGGCGTGCAGGGAAAGAAAAGACTTTTCATTCATTATAAACTTAACAATAAATCGCAACTGCCTATTTCTGTTACCGACATTCAATTAGTTCTGAACGGCATAGAGTACACCGAAGATTACAACACCCATGAAGTTAATTCTTATCATCACAAGGCAAAAGGTGTTGATGAGTATGTTCCGACATACAATGAACATCTGCCTATCAATCTTGAGTGCCTACATTCTCATTCGGGTTACCTCGTTTTTGTAATTCCTGAAGATAATTCTCCAAATCTCGATAAAGGTCTGACTTTTCAAATTCGCACCAATCGGAATAAGGAAGTACAAAAGAAAGTGTCATTGAATGAGGTGGTAACGCTCCGCTCCACTCTACCTTATCAAAAGTATAAAAATCTTTTTCTAAAGGATAAGGCGGAACATAAGGTGCACTGACAGTCTTGGTGACTGTTGGTGCTTTTTTTATGTTGAATAAATTATTAAAAAATCCCATTTTCTCACCCCTAATAAGAATATAAAGACTGAATAGAAACACACTCTATTCAGTTTTTTTGTTGGTTTGTTAGTTTAAAAAGATACACACTATCCGCTTTTCATCTGTATGAGTGTTAGCCATGTTAGTTTCTAATAGCTTCTACGAAACAAGAAGGATTGTTAGTTCTTCCTAATAAGTAATCGGTTGAACAATTAAAAATATCAGCTAAACTCAAAAGTATATTAATGGGAATGTTACCTTTTGTTTGCCAATTATAATAACTTTTACGTTCAATTTTTAACTTATTAGCAAGGTCTTCTTGTGTCATATTAGCTCTTGCTCTTTCGGCTTCAATATTTGGGTATAAAAACAGCACTAATCTCACCTCCTTTATCGTGTTAAATAGAAATACTCTTATTGCGTATCCATAAGTCGATTATATACGCAATAAGAGTATTTGTCAATATCTTTTACAAGTAAATTACGCACAAAGAATATTATAGATTTTTGTGCAATTACACTAATTGAATATTATTTTAATTATTTACTTGACATTTTTACTCATTCAGAGTATTGTATTTATAACAAACAAATCGTTTTATTGGAGGGAAAAATATGCTCGGGGAAAAACTTAGAGAACTTAGAACAGAACTTAATCTTAACATGAAACAAGCTTCTGAAAAATTAGGAATCTCATACACAACTTATGTTGGCTATGAAAAAAACGAAAGGGAACCAAACTCTGAAACTTTAATCAAATTAGCAGATTTTTATAAATGTTCTGTCGATTATTTAATAGGAAAAACTATAAGACTAAATTTTATTCCACATGAAATTGAAGAAGCTGAAATTAAATGCCCTTTGTGTGATTATGATTATGTCCATTTTATTAGAGTTTTATCGGTAAATTTCTCACAAGAAAAAAGTAGCGGAGTTGCTATGGAATTTTTATGTGAGGATGGTCACAAATTTTATATTGTGGTTGAAACATACAAAGGTAATACATATATGGTAAATGTAGATGACAATAACAATATTTTAGGGTACACCTCGTTTATTAATAGTAACTCTGACAGCGGAACAAACATTCACAAAGAAAAACTAATTACTAACTATGCGGCATTAAATAATTTTGGAAAAAATAAACTTCTCGAATATTCAAATGATTTAATATGTAGTGGTAATTATAAAAAAGATACTTACAAAATAAAAACCGCCGCCCGAAACGGAAGTTTTAATGAAACAACTGTTACGGATGACGATTTTCAAAAACTTATGGATTTGCCTGATGTTGATGACTTAAAATAAAGTTTTGGAATTGTTTGTAAACCTCTCTCTCAAGCGGAGCAATAAGAAACTTGTTTCGCTTGTAGAGCTTTTGCAAACGTTGCCAGCGGTATTCTGCCGCAATTAGGCTTATATCGCATATTTGAGATATTTCGTCAGCGCTTTTGACCTCTAATCCCCACAACACACAAGCTGGAGCAAGCAAACGGCTAGCAAATACATTTGCTTCTTGCTCAATGGGATTGTCATTTGGTGAGATTTCTCGATTGATAAGTTCGTATTGTCCTACATGTCCGAGCATTATGTGCCCAAGCTCATGCGCAATAGTAAAGCGTTTCCGCTGCCGATTGCAATCTTTTCGTATAAATATGATAGGTTGATTGTTAATAACGGTGCACTTACCGTCATTGCCCTGCTCCAATTTGTCGTAATACTTTACTGCAATGCCGAGTTTGTAACACAGTTCAACAATATTAACAGGGAGTTCTCGGACGTTTTCTTTTAACAGGATTTCCCACGACATATTTCGGGACTTCTGATACTTTTTATAATCCATAAAAATCACCTCGTAACTATTATGGATTACAAAAATAAATTTACAGCAATAAAGCAATAACAAAATAAAAAAATCCGCCCTGCTCGACTGGTCCTCGAACAGAGCGGAATCACCTACACAGGGTGCAGATGATGCAGTTTAATGCAAAATAATTGTATCACAATCCCTTGTGTTTTTCAAGTAATTTAAAGCACAAGGGATTTTTGCACCCTTTTTTCAAACAAAAGGAGTGTATAAAATGAAACTGCCTAACGGCTACGGCTCTGTTTATAAGCTGAGCGGAAACAGGCGCAATCCGTGGGTTGCCTGCGTGACAATAGGCTACAACAAAGAAACACGCAATCAGGAACGCAGAGTTATAGGCTACTTTCCCAACAAGCCGAAAGCTCTGAACGCTCTTGCTGATTACAATCAAAACCCGTTTGATGTTGATTCGGCAAGACGCACTTTTTCAGAAATTTATGAACTTTGGTACAAGGAGTTCATCACCGAAGACACAAATCCGAACACCAAAAGACAGTATAATGCGGCATACAAACAATGCTCAATGTTATACAATCGCAAGATGTCCGATATAAAAATCATTGATATGCAACGAATTCTCGATAACTGCCACAACGGTTATCAATCGGTTAGGCGAATTAAAATTCTGTTGAACAAAATCTACGAATACTGCATATTTCACGATATGCTCCATAACAATCTTGCAGAAAAATTGAAAATCAATGCCAAGTCAGATGAAACAAAACGAGCACGCAGGGAGTTTTCGGAAAGCGAAATAAATCTTTTATGGGAATATTCAAATCTTGATTCGGTAAAAATAGTGCTTATGCTGATTTATTCGGGAGTGCGTGTGTCCGAATTGCTCGACCTAAAAATTTCAAATGTAAACCTTGACGAACAGACTTTCTTTGTTGAAAGTTCAAAGACCGATTCAGGTGTACGAACCGTGCCTATAGCAGACAAAGTACTGCCGTTTTGGCAGAAATTCATCAGTGATTCTCAATGTGGATATGTTCTGAATAATACCAATGGCAAGCCGCTGAAATACGATAACTTTAAACGCAACTACTGGACACCTCTGCAAAACGATTTAGGATTTGACCACACCATACACGAAACAAGACACACCTGCATTTCAATGCTTGTATCGGCAAATGTGAACCACACAATCATCAAAAAAATAGTCGGTCACAAGTCGAAAATGGACTTGACCGAAAAGGTTTACACCCACATTAACCCAAAAGAATTAGTGAATGCAATCAACAAAATATAGTCTTATATTATCTTGAATTGTTCATAATTATGTTCCGTAGCTTACATATAGCTAACAAAATCCCGCATTTTCCCCATTCCTATCCCCCTTGCAAGTTACCTGCACCAGTAAAGGTGGTTTTTTAACCGCCTTTTATTTTTTACCAAAATTACTTAAAATGCCTTAAAAGTGGCTTAAACACTGGGTTTTTGAGATTTCAAAAATTCAGTTGAGTAATTTTGAATTAAGTTAAAACAAGATAAAATGCAGTCAAACTTACTGTCAAACTTACTGTCATTTTAGTTTGCCTGCCGATTTTCAAGGAAACAAGATAATATATTTTTAAAATTTATTACATCGTAACACAAAAGATTTTTTATTATTAAAACAACAAAGAGGTTAAGCAATTTTTTCTAATGCTTAACCTCTTTTTTTATTTTGTTGATTACAGAGCATTCCCATACCATAACAATCCTCTATATTTTTGTTCTCAATTAACACTATGCCTCATCACCTACAAAACTGCATATTGTCATCTTAATACTCCTTTCTATTTTAAATATGATTACTTTTCTATTAAAAAGTGTACCACATATAAATCACAACCAGTAAACCTACTACTACTGAACAGATAAATAGTAGTACTCCAATATCCATATACTCTACAACCTTTCTATTTTTAAATAAGTAATTATTTTTACACTATTAATACCCTTGGTTTTCCATTTTACAAATTACTGAAATACATAAATAGCTATAAACATTAACACCATAGCTACTAAGGAAGAAATAATTACCAAGATACCTAAAAAGCTATTCCTACCATAAGTTATACTATATAAATGATTCTCATATGTCGCTACCAAAGCTACAATAAAAAACATTACAAGGAAAATATATAAAATTATCATAAGTACAACCACACCTTTCCTTTTATTTTATTATATTATACCATATATTATAGTTAAATTGAATACTTTCTTATATATAAATATTATTTTCTATACAAAAGAAAAGAGGACTCAATATTGAGTCCTCTTCCCTTGAAATATTAAACCATGATTAAAGTAGTTAATATCAAATATTATCTGTATTCCCAGTGACCTGATTCAACCTTTTCATCATAAGGTTCTACCCACTTTTTTACATCTACAGTCTTTGTGCCCACCTGAACCTGCTGCTCTTCAGCGTGATATGAGCCTGTGCCACCATTTTCTCGGGCTTCCCAAAGAAGATGCTCATCCATCTGGTTATCATCTACTAACTGTTGACCACAGTCATTGCAAACATTTACCCATCTTGTCTCATATACTGGCTCTTCCTTTGTACCTACTACTTCCCAATGACCTTCGTGGTGTACTGTTTTATAGTCAACTACCCATACCTTCTGCTTTGGCTTTTCTGTAGGTGTTTCAGTATTTGAAGATGTGCTTGGCTTCGCTGGCTTCTGATTATTACTTGAAGAGTTGCTCGGCTTAGATGCTGGCTTCTTGTCGTTATCAGATGTATTTGTCTTTGAAAAATTGTCTTTCTTTGAAGATGTATTTGACTTAGTATCTTCTTTCTTTTCGGTGTTACCCTTGTTGCTGTTGTTTTTGTTAGATACTGTAGTTTTTACATCGTCAACCTTAACTGTAACTGTCTTACCGTCATCGGTTTTTACTTCTACTTTGCCGTCTTTTACTTCGACTTTCTTACCATTCTTATCAGTGATGTTGCCGTCTTTGTCGACTTTTAGACCGTTATCCTCAATAGCCTTGCTGACCTCAGATGATACAGTTGAAGTCTGTACGGTTGATGTCTGTACGGTTGAAGATATTACTGACGGTTCTGTCGGTTCTTTCTCAGCGTTACAGCCTGCAAGAATGCTTATGCCGACTGCTGATGTGCCTGCAAGTATTGTAGCACCGCAGACAACGGCAATTACCTTTGTTTTTACTGTCGCAGTTGCTGTTGCCTTTACGATAGATGAAACTGTTGACTTTGCACCTGTTGCAATGCCTTTTGTGGCAGAGGTTGCAAGTGTCTGTCCGTTCGGGAGCTTGATTGTAATGTTCGGTACTGCAAGGCTCTTTGCTTCTTCTTTGAAAATAGTTGTAAAGAAAGGTACAACAACAACACCGTGAAGCTTGTCACCGCTTTTGTTTTCGTAATCTTCAATTGCAGTTTTCATCTTTGCCCTTGAATAATTGAGCCTTGAAAGCACAGTACCCCTTGAACATTCAAAGACTTCTGCGATTTCATCAACAGTCATTTCATTAAAATAGTGCATAATCACTGTCTGATACTGAACATCGGACAGTACTTCCTGCATAATCGAAAGAATAATTTCTCTCTTTGCCTTGTCTGAAATGTATTCTTCGGGAATTGATATACGCTCGTCAACTATTGCCTGATTTTCAAAAATTTCATCATCCAGTTGGATTTCACCTTTACCTTTCAAATAATTTTTGCACTTATTAACGGCAATTCTGTTAAGCCAACTTCTGATTTGTGATGATTTTTCCAAAGATTGGATTTTTAAAAAAGCCGTTATGTAAGTTTCCTGCATAATGTCCTGTGCGGTTGTTTCGTTCTTTAAAAAGCTGATACAAGTAAACCACACTTCACGCTCTGTAAGCTTGTAGAGCTTTTCAAATGATTTGTTATCTCCCTTCTTAATTTTCTCTACTAAGTGGGAAATGTTCATAAAATAACCTCCTCTCATTTCCTTTCATAATATAGACAATTTAAAACGGCTTTTGATTTTATAAAATCCGAAAAAATTTTAAAATTTTTCAAATTTTGTCGATTTTTTTAAAAAGCAAATATTTTTCGCATAAAACAAAAAGTGCGTAGCTGAAGCTACGCACGAAAAATACATAGCTTTGATTGTTGCGACACAATATTTCACTTATAAGGTGTGAAAAGTAAAGCCTGCATTTTTACCGAAATAAAAATACACACTTAGGTGAACTTAAAATTAAATTTTTGTTTGGCATTTTTATTTTAGCATACAATATGTGAAAATTCAATATTATTTTAAATTAACTTTTAAAATTTATGTAAAAGAATTTAACAATATCAATTCCGTACTATCATATTTCTGTTTATCAAACATCCCGTTTACAAGCAAAAGTATATCGTTGTATCATTGTTATTATACAGAATCAAATTTGCATAAAAAAATCAGGCAATCGTTATGACTGCCCGATTTGTTTTTGGAAAATTACAATTTTAATCCTATTTATACACTGCTTTACACGCACTAACCGTAATCAGAGTTCCATGACTTTTTGAGAGATTTCTGCCGGAGATGACACTGTGCCGACGCACTTGTACTCTTCGGTTTCTTCCTTGGTTTTAAAGCCCCAGCCGTATAGCACAGCGAGAAAGTCCATACCTATTTCTTCCGCACCCTTTGCCTCGATTGTGCTGTCGCCGACAAGAATACTTTCTTCAACGGAAACTCCTGTCTGCTCACACGCCTGCAAAAGCAGATGACTCTTTGTGAGGTTTGTACCGACATCTGTTGCACACACTGCGTCAAAAACATCCGACGCCTCGTAGGTTTCAAGTATATCCGTTGTGAACATTCTGTGCTTTTGAGTTGCTATTGCAAGCTTAAAACCGCTTTTCTTGAGTTCACGAAGAGCGTCATAAATTCCGTCATAGACGGTGAACATCTCTTTTCCTTTCTGGGAATAAAGCTTGCTGTAATTCTTTACGGCATATTCAATTTCGTCATCACTCATATTAAAGAGCGTTTTAAATCCGTATTCAAGCGGTGCGCCGATTACTCCGTAGAGTGCGCTGTGTTCAACAGGCTCATAGCCCATTGCAACTGCTGTTGTATTGAAACAATATAAAATTCCGGGGGCTGTGTCGGCAAGAGTGCCGTCAAAGCCAAAAATAACTAATTTTTTCATAAAACCACCCAATCTGCAAATAGATAAATTCATAAACAATTTTTTACAAAAGTCTTTGTCCTGCAAATATGGAAATACATCTCAAGGGGAATTATACCATTTTACGGAGATAAATACAATACTAATTTCTCCACAAGTATTAATTTGGGAATAAAAGTGCCGAAAAATATGCAATTATTGTTCTTTTGCAAGCATATGCCAATCGAAACAAGTCGAAAACCAGAGCTTTCAACTTACTTTATTTCTTGACAACATCGTGTGTGCGTTATAAAATTGAAGTACATTATATTGAAAGGTTATTTTATTATGACTTCTGCAAAGCATAAAAATCCGCCTGCCAAACCCAAAGAAAAATATTCGGTACAGCAGGCGCTCACAAACTATTATCTGCTTGTTATGTTCACGCTTTTTCCGTTGTTTTTTACCGACGCATATTTTAACATCAGGCATGACAAGTATTACTTTTTCATTATATTGACGGGTATTCTCGTTATTGCGGAATTTCTTATTATTATGACCGCAAGCGTTGATAAACCGCCGGAAGACTCAAAGCTTGAAAAGCCTAAACCAAAGCATTTGTATGAAGAGCTTTCGTTTATAGACTGGGCATTTATTGTATTCCTCGGGATAAATGTCATTTCAACGCTGTTGTCTGCAAACCCTTTGGATGCACTTATGGGTACTCAGGGACGAAACAACGGTCTTGTGCTCATGGCATTTTACACCGCAGCATATTTTATGATTACAAGGTGCTTTAAATATTTTGAATACATATTCGTTGCGCTTGCGTTCGGTTCAATGATAGTTTATGCACTTGCGGTGCTTAACTCATTCTATATTGATCCTCTCGGGATGTTTACTCTTCTCACCGACCAACAGACTATTACCGACTTCACTTCAACAATCGGCAACAAAAATCTGCTTTCAAGCTACATCTGCATCGCTATGCCTGTTATGATTGCAATGTCGGTTATCACGGAGAAAACCTTGCTCAGAGTAATTTATCTTATTGCAACAGGATTTGGCTTTGCGGCTCTTATGACTGCCGACAGCGATTCCGGCATTCTTGGTATGGCTGTATTTATGATTATTTACCTTGTATGGTTTTCAAACAGCCTTGTCAGACTGAAAAGATTTTTCCTTTCTGCAACAGTTATGCTGTTGTTTGCAAAGCTGCTCAGATTGTTCTCGCTCTGCTTTGACGACAAAAGCAAGGGCTTTGATAAGTTTCAGGAAATTTTCGTTTTCTCAGGCATCGGCTGGATATTGCTTGCAGCTTGTGCCGTTATTACAGGGATTTTATATCTTATTGATTACAAAAAACCAAGCATCACAATTTCAAAAGCCGTGCCGATTGCTCTTGCCGTTGTATTCGGACTTTGTGCTGTTGCCATGATAGGAATTATGGTTTATTTCAGTTGTATTGACACCAAAACCGACCTCGGCAGTTTTGAAAGAATTATCCGCTTTAACGATATATGGGGTACGCACAGAGGCTTTATGTGGATAAGGTCGATATGGATTTTCGGCGACGCTTCATTCATTGAAAAGCTGTTCGGCGTAGGTCCGGATATGTTCTACTCCGCATTCAGTCCGTACTTTGACGACCTTTCAAAATACGGTGACAGCTCAACAAATGCCGCTCATAACGAATATCTAAACTACCTTATCACAATCGGAATTACGGGACTTCTCTCCTATCTTGCCATTGTGTGCGGTACGATTAAGAACGCAGTTAAGTATGCAAAGGAAAATCCGATGCTGATTGCGTGCGTTTCGGCTGTTATCTGCTATGCTGTTCAGGCTGTTGTAAACCTTTATCAGCCGATTACAACTCCGCTGTTTTTCATCTTCATAGCTTTGTGCGAGGCTTTTGTAAGAAACGCCAAGGCTGAAAAATCTGCCGTATCTGCCGTATAAAGATTATGACTGCATTTCAATTCGGATAAGAAGATTCTGCATTGACTCGTTGCGGTCACGGCGATATCGTCCCAGCTCGTAGAGGCTGTCTGGATTTTTAGTAATTATATTGGGCTTTTCCGTACAGGTTAGTGTACACGAAAAGCCCATTTCTTTTATCAGCTTTTCGGTCAGGTCATTTTTTGCACCGAACGGATATACAAAGCAGGTCGGTTTTTTTCCTGTTGCATTTTCAAGCAAGCCTTGAGCTTTGACAACATCTTCCGTAAGAATAGATTTATATGCTTCGTCACTCTCCCCCGCTTTTGGCAAAACACCCTTTCGTGATTTCAAAGAATGCATATCGTACGAATGATTCTGAATTTCAACATAGCCCGAATCGGACATTTCTTTCATATCGTCAAAAGTTATATGACCGTAGGTCACGGAAATATCCTTGGTTTCGGTGAATTTTTCGGACACTGACGCAATCGGAGATATGACCGCCTTGCAGTTGTATTTTTCAAGCAAAGGGAGTGCATAATAATAATTATTATAATAGCCGTCGTCAAAGGTCAGCATAATGCATTTTTCGGGCAATGATTTTTTGCCGTAAACATAATCGGTAAGGTCTTTTACAACAACGGTTGTGTAGCCGTTTTCGGCAAGATATTTTAAATCGTTTTCAAAAAGAGTCGGTGAAACAGTGTAGTCATTTTGCAGCTTTTCATCCTTTAAAAGTGAGTGATACATTATTACGGACAGTTTTACGCTGTCGGTATCAGCCGTTGTTTCTTTTACTGCACCTGTCATTACCGATATTAAAATTACTGCAGACAGGAAGAGTGCTGTGAAAATGATAATTTTTACTGTTTTGTTTGATTTCACTATATTTCCTCCCAATTCTTTGTGCAAGATTTTTCATCTATAATTCTTTATTGTAAATATAATTAAACATCTGCGTGATAGAATATAGCCAAAGTTAATACTGATTACTGATTTTGGTCAATCGGTACTGACTAATATTGCATAAGGATTTATGAATTATGGCAAAAAGAAATTTCAGCTCAAAACGCAATGCAATTTACAACGCTGTGTGCGGTACGGACACTCATCCGAGCGCACGCTGGGTTTATGATAAATTAAAGCCCGAAATTCCCGACCTTAGTCTTGGCACGGTTTACAGAAACATTGCTCTTTTTAAAGATGAAGGAAAGGTCAGCGTTATATGCAATGTAAACGGTGAGGAGCGTATTGACGGCAACACAGAGCCACACCCCCACTTTGTCTGCAACAAATGCAATGCAGTTATTGATGTTGAAGACAATCAAAATGCTGATGACCTTGAGTCACAGCTTGCCGAAGAGGGATTTAAGGTAGAAAACAGATTTGTTATCTACTACGGCATATGTCCTAAATGTTCGGCAGAAGTACACTAATATTTATTACAAAGGAGAAGTAATTATGAAATGGTATTGCACAGTATGCGGTTATGTTTATGAAGGTCCCGAAGCTCCCGAGGCTTGCCCTGTTTGTAAGGCACCGAAGGAAAAATTCAAGCAGATGGACGAGGAGGCATCTTTCGCAACAGTTCACGAGGTTGGCGTTGCTCAGGGCGTAAGCGAAGATATTCTCAAGGATCTCAGAGCTAACTTTGAGGGAGAATGCAGCGAAGTCGGTATGTATCTTGCAATGGCAAGAGTTGCAGACAGAGAAGGCTATCCCGAGGTTTCTGCCGCATTTACAAAGTATGCTTTTGAAGAGGCTGAACACGCTGCCAAGTTTGCAGAGCTTTTAGGCGAAGTTCTTACAGACAGCACAAAGAAGAATCTTCAGATGCGTGTAGATGCAGAAACAGGTGCTTGCGAAGGTAAGTTTGACCTTGCAAAGCGTGCAAAGGCTCAGAACCTTGACGCTATTCATGACACAGTTCACGAGATGGCAAAGGATGAAGCAAGACACGGCGCAGGCTTTAGAGGTCTTCTTAACAGATACTTTAAGTAATCATTAAAAAATCAAAAAAGTCAGCTTGATAATCGTATGACCAACAACTAACCGATTACACAACAGACTTTGAACAGGAGATTTGATAGTATGAAATATGTATGCGATGTTTGCGGATATGTTTACGATCCTGAAATCGGCGATCCCGATAACGGCGTTGATGCAGGCACAGCATGGGAAGATGTACCCGAGGATTGGGTATGCCCTCTCTGTGGTGTAGGCAAGGACGAATTTTCCGCAGAAGAATAATTAACAAATTGGCAATTTGGGAGCAGGCAATGCTTGCTCCCTTTTGTGTGTACGGGAGTAAATTATGAAAAAATTGATTTCGTGGAATGTAAACGGACTTCGTGCCTGTGTTACAAAGGGCTTTGAGGACTTTTTTAAAGATGTTGACGCAGATATTTTCTGTCTTCAGGAAACAAAGCTTCAAGAGGGACAGATTGACCTCTTGCTTGAAGGATATCATCAGTATTGGTGCTATGCCGAGAAAAAAGGCTATTCGGGAACGGCTATGTTCACAAAGGAAGAGCCTTTGAATGTATGTTACGGGATCGGCATTGACGAACACGACCATGAGGGCAGAGTTATCACGGCAGAATTTGACAATTGCTTTGTTGTCACCTGCTACACTCCAAACTCGCAAAGCGAGCTGAAAAGGCTTGATTATCGAATGAAATGGGAAGATGATTTCAAGGCATATCTGAAAAAACTTGAAGAAAAAAAGCCTGTTATTATGTGCGGTGATTTGAATGTTGCACACAAAGAAATTGATTTGAAAAATCCGAAAACCAACCGTAAAAATGCAGGCTTTACCGATGAAGAGCGTTCAAAGATGACAGCGTTGCTCGATGACGGATTTATCGACACCTACCGCTATTTCTATCCCGATACAGAGGGCGTGTATTCGTGGTGGTCATACAGATTCAAGGCTCGTGAAAAAAATGCGGGCTGGCGTATTGACTATTTTATCGTTTCAAAAGCTCTTGAAAGCAAGCTTGACGGTGCAAAAATCCATACCGAAATTTTAGGTTCTGACCATTGTCCCGTTGAACTGACGATTGACATTTAAAAAGCAAAATAAAAAACCCGACACAGCATAAACCGTGTCGGGATTTTTTGTATATTATGAAAAATTTTCAAGACCTACAATATACTTTTGAATAAGGGTTGCGTCAACAACTGAAATTTCTCCGTCACCGTTCACCTCTGCAGACTTTTTCTGCAGGTCTGTAAGTTTTTCAAGACCGACAATATATTTCTGAACAAGGGTTGCATCTACAACCGAAATATCACCGTCGCTGTTCACATCTCCGATTGGGAAAATTTCAACATTCTGCGTTACATCGGCACTCGAAACCTTGACCGTATACTCTCTGTCAGCGTGTGATTTTTTTGAAACTCTCATCGTGTATGTTCCGTTTGCCACGCCCGAGATTGAATAGTCAGTGCTGTTGCCTTTTACGGTTGTTTCATATACCACAACTCCCGATTTTTCAAGCTGAATTGTGACCGTATCATCTGCGGACAAATAGCTTTTTGCAGTACCCTTTACGGTTGTACCCGATGCAATGCTGTTGAACTGAATACCGTTCCTGTCTGCATAAGTCTGTGCCTCTGTACCGCTTGTTCCGTAAATTACAAAATTCGGAATGACTTCGGGATATGAGAAAGGATCATCAGGGTCGACAGGATAGTAACCTATAGCTTGTTCGCCGATATGAGTTACACTTGCAGGGACTGTCACACTCTTGATTTTTCCCATAGAGAAAAATACTCCCTCACCTATATACTGCAAACCGTCATTGAGATTAACTGTTTTCAAGTTTTTGCCTGTGAACGAATCATCATCGATAACACGCATTGTTGACGGAAGTGTAATCGTTTCACAACCGTTGTTCTGGAATGCGTCAATTTCAACGAGTTCACCGCCGTTGAGAGTGATATTTTTCAGGCTTTCACAACCATAAAAAGCATAGTAACCGATGTATTGACAGCTTTTCGGGATTACAACTTTTGTAAGTACAGGCGGTTCAAAGTATGCAACATTACGAGGAGTTAATTCGAGATCACCGAAAATAAATCCGCCTACTATCGCCTTTGTTCCCTCTTTAAATGTCAGCTGAGTATTTTTCGGCATAGTGCCTTTGTAGCAATAGGCAAAGTTTTGAAAATAAACAACGCCGTCTTTCTGATTGTTGTACCAACCCGTACCCGTAAATGCACGGTGGTCAAGAACGCTTAAATTTTTGCCGATACTGCCAAAGCTTTTTAGTTTTGAGCAGTTTGCAAACGAACTGTCGCCGACATAACGCACATTTTTACCGCCGGTTACTGTTGCAAGGTTGGTACATCCGCCGAACGCTCCCTCTATGCTCAACAAGGAATCGGGCAGATTTACTTTTGTAAGTCCTGAGCACGATTTAAAGCTGTCCTTTAAAATGCGAACATTTGAAAGATTTACGCTTGTAAGATTTTTACTGCCAATAGTACCGACAACCTCCATTGTATCGCTCGGAAGTGTTATTGACTTCAACTTAACACAATCGTTCAAGAAAGCCTCAAGACGGATATTCCCCTTTGGAATAGTAAGACTTTCAATAGCAGGACAATTCATAAAGCAATTTACATCAAGCTTTGCTGTTGTCGGAAGTTTTATCGTTTTTAAGTCGTACATACCCTCAATGTCAACATGGTCAACACTTTCGGGAACGGTCAGCTTTGTTATCTTATAGTTGCTGTTTACATTAGTCGGTGATTTTATTGTCAATGATTTTAAACCGTGAGGCAAATTGAGTGTTGTCAGCTTGTCAACATAACACTCTTTCATATAAACTGTCTTTGTGCCTGCACGTACTGTGTATGTTGAATTGATTTTTATATTTTTATAAGGTGTATTATAGCCAACCTTGAAACCTAAAAATATTCCACCGCAATAAATAGGAGCGCTGTCGGCAATGTTTTCATACCACTTTGTATCATAAATTGCACTTCGTTCAGAATCAATCTCGGAAAGGGAACTTGGAAATGTTATATTTTCAAGGTTATAACATCCATAAAATGCACCGTCAAGCTTTTCAAGGCCTTCGGGCAGAACTACTTTTTTAAGAGCTTCGCAGTAGCCAAAGGCATTATCTTCAATACTTTTCAACCCAACACTAAATGTAACGGATGAGAGTGAAGAACATTCATAAAAAGCATATTTGCCAATTTTCTGTACACTTTTAGGAATTTTAACATTCTTTAAAGAGGTGCAGTTTTTAAAAGCACCATTATTTATATATCTTACTCCCTCGGGAATTGTAACACCTGTAATGTTGGAACTTTCAAACACCTCATCACCGATTCCGCAAACACCTGACGGAATGACGGGAGTTTTACTGCTTCCTCTATAAGCAAATAAGCAACCGTTCCATACAAAAAAATCCGAAGCATTATCATCATATAACCATGTATTATAATCGTCACTCAAAGCCTTAATTGAAGACCACATATTTTCACCGAAAACACGATCGCCAAAATTTGTATTTTGACTTACATTGAAATTTTCAAGAGAATAGCAACCTGAAAAAGCTCCGTTTTCAATTTCGTTTACACTTTCGGGAATGTCAATTGACTTTAATTCAAAACATCGGCTAAATGCCCACGGTCCGATTGTTTTCAAGTTTTTTGACAACACTACTTCTTCAAGGGGAACACCGTCACTGCTGTCGGCAAATGCACTTTCACCGATATATGTAACCGTGTCGGGCATTACAATCTTTTTGATGTTTGAAGTGTCCATATTTTCAACACCTGTAACGGTATAGCCGTCAATTTTTGACGGAATGGTTACCTCGGTATCGTAGCCTTTGTAATCTGTGATTGCAATTGTATTTGCAGAAAGGAATCGGTAAGTATAACCCGAGCCGTTGCTTGACGGAACTTTATTGTACAAACCTGCATAACCGGCCTCGTTTTGCGTTAAAGCAGAAGCCGTTACCGAAAGCATTCCCGTCAGCAAACAAACTGCAAGTGCAAAGCTTATGAATTTTCTTGTGCGGTGTTTTAGTTTAGTCTTTTTCATAGAATTACCTCCAGTTATTTTGTTGTTTAATTTTGTTTGTGTTTTAGATTGTGTTGCCGTTATTTATGGTTATATTATACAAAATAAGCAAGATGATAACAATACAAATTTCAAAAGTGTCAATTGACAAAACGGGAATTTCGTCTTGACAAATGATTTTTTGCAAAGAAAATGCTCCGACGCTAAAAAGTATCGGAGCATATATGAGCTTTTTTATAATTAACTGACGGTAATTTTGTTCTGACCGCCTGTTATGTCGGAAAAATTGTTTTTTGCACTTTTAACGAATGCGAAGATTGTTTTCAAAAGCATATTTCTCGTTTTGCTGTCAAGACCTGCAAAAGATTTTAGTATTGTTCCCGTGTTTTTAAGCGGATTTTTCAGCATCTCATTAAAGGTTGCGGTTTCGGTCAGCGACAAAAGGGCAAAAACCTCTTTTGTGAACTCCCGTCTTTGAGCAATTGTCAGCGATTCA
>ENA-OUQW01001182-OUQW01001182.1-human-gut-metagenome-genome-assembly--contig:-NODE-1182-length-28862-cov-47.792099_pt1 | contig 28862 bp, 23 predicted proteins | sample MGYA00248464_ERZ548849 | MGnify/ENA primary metagenome ERZ548849 (study PRJEB26491, sample SAMN04978193) | human gut metagenome | host: Homo sapiens | study: EMG produced TPA metagenomics assembly of... | reverse complement strand
TTTATCATTATTTTTATTTAAATATAAAGACATTGTACCATTCCTTTACCTATTAGTATTTTATCACATAAAACTTTCAAATACTATATTTGAAATAAAATAAATCCATAAAAAATATTGATTTAAAGTAGAATATAAGTAATAAGTTTATTAACTATTGATTGAACCAAAAGTGTTAATTAAGAATAAAAATAAAGTGATATAGTTATGAACCATATGTGCTATTTAATACTTTAAACTATATATTACAATTTTTTGTTATCTGACAGCGCTATATGAGATATGAATTCGTTTAGGATTTAGGGAAAAAATAGCCTCATCTTTAAATGATTTAAAATTTTTAATTCTAAAGTTTAAAAGTATAGTATATACCTACTTTCTTGGTTTAGTTGCCATAAAATGGCATCTCAATATTGTTTTTTCACTATTTTTAATAGTTATTTTAATTTTAGCACCTATATTGGTCAAAAAATATGATTATTGTCAAATGCTTAATTGAACATAATATTAAAAAACATAAATTTTTTGTCAAAAAAATAAAAAAATATAAACCAAATGCAAAAATATTGTGATATACTTATAGCAAGTAGTAGCAATTATAAGCAAATGGTTGCAAAATAAAACGATGGCGAGGTATTAGGGATGAAGAGATTGAGTTTTTTTGCGTTATTTTTAATTTTACTTATTGGAGTAAGCTTAACATCATGTAATTTTAATGGTAGTAATGATGTTCCTATTAGTGTTAATGAAGATTCCTCTTTAAAGGAATTAAAGAAGAAGTATGAGAGTTTAGTAAATGAAAAAAGTGTTTTACAAGATAGGCTTCTTAATTTAACTAGTTCATATTCTTCTTTACAAACAGAAATTACAAAGCTAAAAGCTGATATTAAAAGGATAGATGAGGAGATTGAAAATTCATATTCGATTTTTTCTTATTTAGAAAATTCGGTTCTTGAATCGGCAGTACTTGTATCACAGTCTAGTTTTTTAGAATCTAATTTTTGGATTTTTGATTTTAAGGATTATATTGGTGGTGGAATTGGTAGTGGCTTTATTTTTAGACAGACAGGTAACTATTATTATATTTTAACGAATAATCATGTTATTTATCCCAAAGAAGGAAGTACTTTAGAAGAAATATACGTAAATGATTATTACTATAATGAATATAGTGCAACCCTATTAGCTAATGATGCATCATATGATATGGCCATTTTAAGAATTGAGCGTAAAGCAAATGATTTGCCAGTTATGAAATTTGCATCAGATAATCCTGTTAGAAATGATCTTGTCTTTGCAATAGGAAATCCTCATGGTCAAATTAATTCTGTTGGAATAGGTAATGTACTTGGGTATTCAAAGGTTAATTTATCTAAGCCAGTCGCTTCATCAAATGTTAAATATGATGTTATTAATCATGATGCATATATGCTTTCAGGAAATAGTGGTGGAATGCTTGTTAATTTGGCTTATGAGGTAGTTGGAATTAATAGCTGGGGAGGTACAACTGATACGTATGAAAATCATAGAGGCTTAGCATCACCGGTACTTAAGATTAAGGAATTTATTAGTCAAAATGAGAAATATTTGAGGTGATGAAAATGAAAAAGAAAATATGTATTTTTATAATAATGGTTGTATTTACATTTGTAGGTCTTAAAACAATTAATGCATCAACTTTAACAAAAACTGATTATCTTAATCAAATTGAAGAATTAGAAAAAGATATTGATAATTTAAAAAAGAAAATTGATGAAATTAATTTAAAGATTAATAAATTAAATGAGGAATACAATCAATTATCTAGTGTACTTGCTGGTAAAATAACACAAGAGGATATGTTTTATTGGTTTAATTATTGTGATATTTATAATACACGTGCATGTGTTAGAATCCAGTCTAAATTTTATAAGACATTTTTAGGCATTGAAACATCATCAGCAACTAGAACTGGTAGTGGTGTAATTATAAAGGAAGAGAAAGATAGTGAGTATGTTTTAACCTCTTCATACATAGTAAAAAATGATACAAAGTATGATAAGGTAAAATATACGGTGTGGGACGCTTTTAAATATGAATATTCAGGAATCTTATATTGTAGTAATGAATCATATGGCTTAGCAATCTTAAAATTTAGTAAAAAGTATAACGATTTATACGCTGTTTCCCTTGCAAGCAATGATGTAGCTTTAAATGATCCAGTTTGTAATATTTATTCACCAAGTGGTTATGGCTATAATCATATGAATTTTTCAACAATAAGTAATACGAGTCGTAAGGGTGATGATTTTTCATTTCCTTTAATTGTTAATGAAATTGATGTAAAGTCTAATATATATGGTTCAATGACAGTTAATATGAAGGGTCAGCTTGTAGGACTTACATATTATAGTCAAACATCATCTGATTATCAAACTAATTATTCTATTGCTATACCGGTTAGTATAATTAAAGTATTTCTGAGTCAAAATGGAATAGCTTTATAGATAAAATAAACAATTATTGTACAAATGGTGAAAAGTAATATCATAATATTTTTAATAAAATGTTAGATTTTATCTAAATCTTAAATATTAGGTCGAATTTAGAATTATAAATAGGAAAAATTTATTAGGAGGGAATTGATATAATGGAAGTACTTGCAACTAATCAAAAAAATTTAATGACATTACAATGTGAAAAATCAGATTATGATAAAATATTTAGCAGTGATAAGTTTATTATATTTTTTGGAAGTAATGGTCAAGGTAAAACAACTCTTGCATCACTATTAAAAAATGAGAACTGTGAAAAAAATTTTGAACACGATGGTGAAGATCAGCAAAATCGTTTATATAAAATATATGAAAATAATAAAAAATACGCATTTGATGATAATTACATAAATAACATTGTTTATGAGAATGATGGTATTTCTTCAAATAATTTAAAAGTTATTTTAAAAACAAAAGAAATTGATGAATTACTTAATATAAAGACAAAAACTAATGAAAGAGTTTATAAAATACGTAAGTTGTTGTACGAATTACTTGATTATTTGACTCGGTTACAAAAGAATATTAAGTTTAAGTCTGCTAAACCAACTGCGACTCAAACTATATTTTTAAAGCCAATTATTGACGTTAAGGATTTTGAGTCATCTGATAATCTTTCCAAAAAAGATGTTCCATGGTGGATAAAAGGGTTAAATATGTATAATGATAAAGAGAAAAAATGCCCTTGGTGTGAAGCTAGTAGAAATAATTTTTCCAATTTGATTGGTAATATTTTAGATTCAAAGTATGAATGCTCAGATGAAATGGACAAAATAATAAAAAGTTATACAGACAAAGAGAATTTTCTTAGTACATTAACAAAAGATGAAAAAATATCTAAACACACTTTAGATACTGTTGAAAAAATTTTAACAGATATGAGTAAATCACAAGTAGTTGATAAGTCTAATGATTTAAAAGAACAAATGATTACTTTAGCTAAAGATATTGAAAATGACGTTGAGATTATTAATAGTTTACTGTTACAAGTTCAACTCATAGATAATATTACTGAATTAAAAGAAATTGCTATTAATAATAATTTGAAAGAGTTAAGGTTTTTAAAAAAAACTGATGAATTAAAGGATTTGGACAAAGAAATTAATGATTTTGCTAATAATATTAATTCGGTTGTAAAAAGTATTAATGAAAGTAATAAAAAATTAGTTGATGTTATCAATAATTCACAAGATGAAATAAATAAGGTACTTGAGAAACTTGGTATGAATTATGAGTTTGAAATTCAGCAAAACAATATAATTGGAAGCGATTCCATTAATAATTCAAATAAATATGTTACAATAAAGAGCAAGACTGAAAGTCATAAAGATTTAACAGAAAAATTAGGAAACGTACTTAGTTATGGGGAACATAGTACATTAGCTTTTGCTATTTTTATTGCTGAAATTAGAAATTTAAGTGATATAGAATTACAAAATTCAGTTTTATTATTAGATGACCCAATATCAAGTTATGATATGTATAGGCGTTATATTTCAATCTCTCTTTTAAATGATATAATTGGAAAAGTTAAAAAAACATTTATCTTTACTCATGAATTAAGCTTTGTTTTATCACTGAATTGGGGTATTGATGCAAAAAAACTTATATATTCAATTAATACCACTGACGGAGTAGGCATTATAAAAAAAGAAGAGTTAAATGAGTTACAGTTATCTGAGATTAGATATTATAGAGATGAAATGATCTCAAATGGTACATTAGTTCATAAGGCATTAGCTTATAGAAAATTAATTGATTTGTATCAAATGATTAATAATAATTCACATTTTAGTGCAATATACTCATATTTATGTATAATACTACATTATAGAAAAAATGAGGATGTAAATAACCCACTTGAAGTTAAGAATCAATTGATTAAATTGCAAGAAATTTATTCTATTAATGATGATTTTGACAATGATAAATTACTCGATAAAGATTTTATGTTAAAAGAAATAGATAATTATTTCAATGACTTAAAAAAACACTCATATTTAAATTTAAAATTGGAAGACTTATTATCTTTTAGAATCTTGGCAGAAAAAGCAATTAGAGATGAGTGTTATAAAAATGGTTATATTGATGCATATAGTGAAAAAGAAAAAAATATGTGGTCATCTATCGTTAAGAAATTATGTTATTATAGACCATATTTGAACTCACTATGTCATCTTGATGGTGAGCAATGTTTAGAAGTTGCGTTTACAAAAAATGATTTTAAATATATGCCTAATTATGTTAAAGAATGTATTTTTAATATCATATTTTGTAAATGATGAAGTATAAATATCGTGTTAAATTATTTGTTTTTATGATATATGTTTTAAGTTTACTATATATTATGTGATTTTTTTAATATTAAAGCCTGAGAAGTTATTAAAATAAAGAAAGAAAAGATTTATTTTATGATGTTGAAATCGAAGATGAATTAAAAATACCACAAAGTTTTTTTATAAGTATTGTGATTGTTTAGAATTAGAATGTGTAATTAAGTTATCATTTTATGTGTAAGTAGGTTTTTATAGAATTATTATTTGTTTTATATTTGATTGTTAATTCTAAAAAAGAGTATTTTGATTTAAATTAATTATTAAATTTCAAAGAAAATTCATGACGAAAATGATTTAACAAAAATAATAAAAAATATAATTGATGGATAAAGGAGATTTTTATGTTATTAGATAATTTGAAAGAGTTAAAGAAAAATATGGAAGAGAATAATTGGGTTATATGTAGCTTTTTATTTAGATATAAGGAAATTGAATATATAGTACTTGTAAAGCTATTCGCTGCTAATGAAAGGCGAGAAAATACATATGCATTAGTAAAAATGCAGTTTATTAAACATAATAACTTAAATGAGGAATTAGAAATTGAAGCTAATTCTTTACGTTTGATAATTGATAGAGAAACATTTATAAATTTTTTTGGTATTGAATACGGATTTAATCCAGGAGATATTATAGAACAGTTTACTAAAAGATTAGGAGAAAAAATTCCAACTATTGTACCTAATAACGTTTCAAAAGCAGAAAAGGATGCAATGGTAGCTTCTTTAAGTAGAAGTGATTCAGAAGATCCAAATAAAACTTATTGTTATAAAGTAAAAAGAAATTCTCTTGGTAATAAAAGAAGCCAATATAATTCAAATAAAACAAGGATATTAAGACCTGAATTATTTAAAAAATTTGAGGATGATCCTAGTATTAGTTTTTGTTATACTGATGATTCAAGTAAAGAAAATGATGATTCAACTATATTATATAATTTCTCAAAACAGTTAATTCCTTTGAAATAAACTTGAACATGTTTTATAATTTTAGTATTGCTAAACTATAAACGAAGATTAGTATGTAGTTAAACATAAGGTAGTATTTTATTAACATTTTCAATTATTGATATTATAAATTATTGATAGTTGTTATATGGTATAACATAACTTTTATAGTATGAATGTGGTATTTCTAATAATAAATATTTATGTGCTAGGTCTTCCACAAATAGCACTCTAATCATTTATTCTCGTTCATCATGAAGATCATTGAAGTTTTAATTGATCGAATAAAAATTAGGAGAAAGACAGTGGTAATAATTACCCAAAAAGGTCTATATTAACAATATTAACCATATTTGAATTAAAAAATTGAGAAAAATGTAAAAAAATGGTATAATACGTTAGCAGTTTTAGAGGTAATTAGTATGAAGGTAGCATTAATACAAATTTCAGATATTCATTTAGCAACAAAAAGAGATTACGATAGAATTAATATATTAGATAGATTTAATTTTTTTGATGATGCAGTTTTTAATGATGTAACAAATTTTGTGCTGATTTTATCAGGTGATTTGGCTGCGTCTGGTGAATACGCTAATTATAATTATATTGGCAAGATGATTAAAGAAATTAAAAATAAAGTTAAACAAAAATGTAATAAAGATATAAAAGTGATTGCTGTGCCAGGAAATCATGATTTAACTTTTAAACCAGAAGAATTAGAACAGCAAAAAGATATTGACTTTAATCCGAATTATGAAAATGACTTGGTGAAGGAAGAAAATAGATTTAAAAATTATAAAAACTTTTGTAATTCTTATTCAATTCCATGTGTCAATTTTGTTAGAAATTATGAATTGAAATTATCAGATGAATTAAATATAGAGTTTGTATTAATTAATTCCAGTTATTTTTCTAGATTTAAACACATAGATTATGGTAAACATTATATACCATATGATCAAATTCATACGATTTCTAGACAAACTTCTTGTGATATAAAAATTGGTGTTATACATCATACGATGCAATGGTTTGAACAATCCACAAAGATTGCACTAAATAATTTAATTAAAGATAATTTACAGGTTTTGTTTGTTGGGCATGAACATGTTTTTGAAATCCAACAAACTATATCAAATGGTGAAAATTTTGATGTTTTAACGGTAAATGGTGGTGCTTTCTATGATAAGAACGATATGAATAGTGTATTCAATATATGCATATTAGATTCATCTTCGGGTCTGTTTTCCGTGAATAAGGCAAGCTGGAATAATGCAAAGAAAATATATGAATTTAAGAATGTTGATTCTAAAATTTTGAGTTTAAGTAAGGGGAATAAAAAATTTATCATAAAAAATGACAAAAATAATGAATTGAATTATTTGGCAAAAGATAGAAATGTAGAAACATTTTATATGTTTCCTGATATGAAATATCAAGTAAAAGAAAATGATGAATATAAAGATTTTGAAATTCATCAGCTGCAAGAGTTTATAGAAAAAATACAAGACAAAAAAGTTGTAGAAATAATTGGGAAAAATCATAATGGTAAAACAGCACTAGCTAAGTATTTGTTTTTATATTATCATAGACATACAAAGTTGACTCCAATTGTTTTAGATGCAATCGAATGTCAAGGAAAATATGACAATTGGGAAAAGGAAACATTTGAATCTTACTATGAAGAAAATAAATATGACGATTTTTTAAGATTGAAATCAAATGAAAAAATATTGATTATTGATAATTTTCATTTGTTAAAAAAAGACTCAAAGTTAATTTCACTTATAAAAGTTTGGATGGATAAATATTTTAAAATTATCATTATACAAGACAAAAACACTCCTGGGAAATTAAGTGATGATATTCAAGATTTATTTGAAGAAGATGGCCAAAAAATTAAGTTTGAAATATTAAATTTAAAACCTTCAAAACGAAAAAAACTAATATACAATATTTGCAAAAATGATAAGATGTATGTTTCTGAAAGCCAAATAAAAACTGAAATGAATGAAATTGAGCAGTTTTTACGTTTGCAGCCTAGCTTTATAAAGTTCAATCCAGATTTGATTATGAAGTTAACATCTAAATATATTGAATCTGATGATAAATCTAAAATTAATGTTTTTCATGATGTTTTTAGAGCTAGCATAGTTGACAATATAAAGAAAGGTTTTCCTTCAGATGTTCAATTAGGTAGTGTGTTATTATCAAAAATAGCTTTTCAAGTGTATATCAATAAAGAATATCCATTTTGTAGAAATGTTATTGATGAAGTAGTAACAAAGTATAATGAAGAGTACGGCGGTGGTGTTGAAGACATTGATGAAATATATGATAACTTAAAAAAAACAGGTATAATAAAGAAAACAAATAATAATAAACTTATATTTGAATCAAATAATCATTTATCGTATTTTATTGCAAAAGAGATACAACGCCAAAAAAATGATGACAATGATTATGCAGTTTATGATGAATTGGTTAGAAATATATCTACAGGTATAAATGGAGATATCATTTTATATTTGTCACTATTAGAAAATAATATTCGAGAAAGTTTAAAGATTGTTGAAGCATCTAAGAATAATTTGATTAATGTAAATCAAATACAATTATGCGACCTTTATAGTAATAAAAGTTCATCTGTTACAGTAATAAGCAACCAAGAAACTGAAAATATTAGATATGAACAAAATGAACAAAGAACTGAAAAATATGAAGAAGAAGAGTTTAATGATATAGAAAAGGTTAATTTTTTTGACTCTGATTCGTTAACCCCTGAACAAAAAACAATTTCAAACGCGTTCTCATATTTAGAATTGAATTGCAAGCTGTTTTCAAATTTTTATAGAAATTTAAAATTGAATTATAAAAATGAATTAGTTGAATTATTGTATATTCAATCTAATCAAATTTTAAATTTACTAATTGCTCCTTTTGTTAAACAATATGATGAAATAAGAGATTTAGTGATTCAAAAAATGATAAGTGATATGTCTAAAAAAAGTCTAACTAGTGAAGATGAAATTAGAAAAAAATGCGAAAATCTTTTTGAGAAAATGTTTATCTTTATTGAGTATAATACTATTATTGATGTTTATAATGTTACGTCAATTCTTTCAACATGCAAACAAAATATAGACTGGTTAATTAAATATAATAAATTTGAAGCAAATGATTTAACAATTTTGTTGAATTTGTTATTTATTCAAAGGAAAAATAAAGAAATGTTTTATGACAAAATAAAAGATTTTTATAAAAAAAGTACTAGTATAGTTATTAAAGATTTGATTAAAGCAATATTTAATAGATACCTTATTTCTAATAATATTAATATATCTAAAGAAGAATATAGCGTTATCTCTACTTTGCAGCTAAATAAAAAAGATGTGCAGATTCAACAATACAAAGAAAGAATGTTAAATGAAAAATGTAATATGGATTAAGTACGTTATGTTATTTAGTGAAAAATATAAATTAAATTATACCCCATTTTTACAAATTTTTTCAATTAATTGTCAAAATGTAAAACATTAATTACATACTTAAATTAAAACTTGGAAATGATACTAAAATTTTCAAGTTTTTTTCTAAATTAAGTCTAAAATATCCTTACTTTAATTGACAAAATAACATCATAAGTATAAAATACTAGCATAAGCTTTAGGCTTATATTACGAGTATTTTATATACTCTTTAGCAGTTAAGATAGTATAAAATAAGGATTGGAGAAACAATTTTATTAATGAACGAAGAGCATGAACGTTCAATCACATTAGGTGATTTATTAACTGCAGTAAAGAAAAATATATTAATGGTAGCTATTATCACTGTAGTAATTGCTACTATCGGATTTATTTATACTTTCTTTATTGTTAAAGAAAATTATAAATCCTCAACAACAGTTGTTGTTACAGTATCAGAAAGTGGCGATTCTACTAAGGCTGATGATATTAATAATTCTTTTAAATTGATTCAAACCGTTGTAGAACTAACCTCTCAAGATAGTGTTATTCTTCCTGTTGCGAAAAAATATGCAGTATCAGGAAAAGAGACTGAATTTGCATTAGCTTTAAAAAAGAACTTAAATGTATCTTATCAGTCAAGCTCATTTTTAGTAACCATTAGTATTAATGGTACTGATCCATTAAAAACTCAAATTTATGCTAATGAGATTACTACAAGCTTAATAAATGTATGTAACACTGATAAAAGCTTACAAAAGCTTTTATTTGACTCGGTTTCTGTTATGACAGAAGCGAGTCTTGGTATTTACGATTCTCCGAATAAGCTTCTTTATTTATCAGCTTTCATAGCTGGTGGAATAGCTTTAGGAATTTGTTGTGCATTTATTAAGGAGTTTATGTCTAATCGTTTTAAAACTAAAGATGAAGTTAAGATATCACTTTCTTGTGATATCATTGGTACACTTTATGACTTAAATAAATTAAGTGATACCAAATCACTTGTAAATTTAAGTGAAAGAACTTCAAGGATAATGGCATACAATAGATTATTTTCTAATCTAAAGTATTTAAGCTTTAGTTCATATGCTAAAACGATTATGGTTACATCAACAGGAGAAGATGAGCTCAAAACAACTACCGTTGCCAATTTAGGTTGTGTCATGGCAATGAATAAAAAGAAAGTCTTAATCATAGACATGGACTTTAGAAGACCTGAGGTATATAAGTTATTTGGACTTAGTATCAAGGGTGGAATTACTGATTACCTTGATGGTAATAATTCCTACAAAGAAATTATTAAACATACTAAAATGAATGTTGATGTAATGACTGTAGGACAATCATTACTAAATCCAGGTGTTGTAATTGAGTCTGAAGGAATGAAGGATTTACTTCAAGAAGCTAAATTAAACTATGATTATATTTTAATTGACACACCACCTCTTCTAGCCGCATCTGATGCGCAAGCTATTGCTAAAATGACTGATGGAGTCATTTATAATGTAAGAATTAATAAATATAAAAGAAATATGGTTTATGATTATTATTCATTACTTAAAAAAGCAGGAGCTAATATTTTAGGTGTAAATGTTACATTTATTCCTCTTAGTAAGAATAGTTATAATTATTATTATAGTGATAATAATGACAATGTGTGATATTCATACCCATATAATTCCTTTAGTTGATGATGGTTCATCTTCAATTGAAGAATCAATTGAATTAATTAAAATGGAAATTAAAAATGGGGTTACTAAGATAGTATGTACGCCGCATCAGCGTGATGAAATTTTTAACAAAGAAGAGATAATTAATGTATTTTTTAAGTTAAAAGAGAAAGTATCAAGCTTACAAGTTGATTTATATCTTGGAGCTGAAGTGTTATATTATGATAACATAATTAATGATTTAAAAGATAATAAAATTCTTACAATGAATAATTCAAATTATTTCTTGTTGGAATTTCCAACAACCTTAGAATTTGATATTCCAAGTATTGTATATGAAATTATAATTGCAGGTTATATACCTATAATTGCTCATATTGAAAGATATGACTATCTAAAAGTTGAAGATTATGTTATAATAAGAGAGTATGGTGGATTAATTTCTATCAATTCATCAAGTATAAGAGGTCTTTTTACTTCGAAAAAGTGTAAGTATTTGTTAAAAAAGGGAATGTGTGATTTTGTCTGTTCTGACTGTCACGATTCGAAATACCGTTTAGTAAGTTTTAAAGGGGCTAAACGATTTATAAAGTATCATTTAAAATGTAGAAAATATTATGATAAATTATTTAATCATATACCGGTATTTTTAAATGAGTAGGGATTTAATAATTGTGTATTAAGGAGTTAGAAGTATGGGTAAGAGAAAATCTATTCAAGAGGCATTATCTCTTGATTATAATGTGAAAATGTATAAGAGAAAACCAATTTTTTCATTTATTAAAAGATTATTTGATATTTTATCAAGCGGATTGGGCTTGATTATTTTATCACCTTTATTTTTATTACTTATAATATTAGTTAAAATTGATTCGAAAGGACCAGCTTTTTATGGCCATAAAAGACTTGGTAAAAACGGTAAAATGTTTAAAGTATGGAAATTTAGATCAATGGTAGTTGACCAAAGACCATTAGAAGAAATTCTTACACCTGAACAAATGGAAGAATGGAAGAGAGATTTTAAGATTACCAATGATCCTAGAGTAACTAAAATTGGCAAGATATTAAGAAAAACATCTCTAGATGAGTTTCCACAGCTTTGGAATATCTTTGTTGGTCAAATGAGTGTTGTCGGATGGAGACCTATTTTGCAAGATGAATTAAATCGTTATACAAAAGATGAACAAGAACTTTTACTTAAGGTTAGACCAGGTCTTACTGGTTATTGGGCTAGTCATGGTAGAAGTGATACTACGTATGAAGATAGAATAAAAATGGAATTGTATTATCCATATAAGAGAAGCTTATGGTTAGATATTAGAATTATATGGCATACAGCGATTGGAGTGTTTAGACATGATGGAGCAAAATAATTATCCTATTCGTGTTGCTCAAGTTATGGGAAAAATGAATAATGGCGGCGTTGAAGCTGTTGTTATGAATTATTATAGGCATATCGATAGAACAAAAATTCAATTTGATTTTATTGTAGATACTGATTCTAAATGTCCGCAAAGAAAAGAAATTGAATTGTTAGGTGGTAAAGTGTATTTTGTGCCACCATATTCTAGAATTTTAAAATATGACAAAGCATTGAAAAAAATTTTTATCGAAAATAAATATAAGATTGTTCATTCACATATAACTACTTTGAATGTTTTTCCGTTGAGAGTAGCTAAAAGGTGTAATATTCCAATTAGAATTTCTCATGCACACAGTACGGCAGGTAAAGGAGAATTTGTAAGAAATTGTATAAAGTATTTATTAAGACCATTTAGTAAGATGTATGCAAATTATTATTTTGCATGTGGTGAATATGCAGGTAAGTGGTTATATGGTAAAAAAACATTTAATAGAGGCGATGTATTTGTATTAAATAACGCGATTGATGTTGATAAATTTAAATTTAATGAAATATATAGGAATGAGATAAGAAATAAATATAACATTAAACAATCGACTTTTGTTATTGGCCATATAGGTAGATTTGTATCTCAAAAAAATCATAAATTTTTAATAAATGTTTTTAAAAAATATCACGAAAAAAATGTAGATTCTAAACTTATGCTTATTGGTGAGGGGCCATTGGAAAATGATATTAAAAATCAAGTTGAATCTTTAGGGTTGAGTGATAGTGTTTTGTTTGTGGGTGTTGTCAATGACGGCTATAAATATTATAATGCTTTTGATTGTTTTATGTTACCTTCTACATATGAAGGGCTTCCAGTTGTAGGGGTTGAGGCACAGTGTAATGGGTTACCCTGTATATTTAGTGATAGAATGACTAAAGAGGTCTTACTAAATAGGAATTCGGAATTAAAAAAATTAACTTTAGCAGAATGGAGTGATTTATCTTTAAAGACAAAGGAGAGAACTATTGTGGATGAAAACAAAATGGAAAAATTTGACATAAATTGTGTTTCTTGTTTTTTGTCACAAAAATATTTAATGCTGGTGAATAAAAAATGGATATAAAAATGGAATTGGAAACTTTCAAAAAGAAAGCATTTAATAAAATTTGTCTTCAGTATAAATGTAATATCTTTTTTGGAAAATTAATTGCTAGAATCACACGTAACGATTCTTATTATAGGTATAAAACATTTAAGTATATGCTTAAATATACTAGTTGTAATTTTATCATTACTAAATTGTTATGGTATAGGAAATATAGTAAATATGCACACAAAATTAATGTGCAAATTATATGCAATCAAATTGGAACTGGTTTTTATTTTGAACATGGAAATATTGTACTAAATAGTTCATGCATAATTGGTGATAATGTTACGATAATTGGAAATTGTTGTATAGGTGGAAAATCAGATGGTGCACCGGTGATTGGGAATAATTGCTATATTGGCTATGGAGCTATAATTATTGGAAATATTAATATTTGTGACAATGTAATAATAGGTGCTGGTGCTATTATTACAAAAAATATTAAATCTAGTGGAAAATATATTTGTAATAATATTAGATTAAGTTAATATAGTATATTCATATATAAGGGGTGATTCTGATTGCTGGTTTTTATTTTATTTTTTTTCGTGCTATTTATTTTTTTTAAATATAAAAGTCAACAAAGACGATATATTTTGTTTATAGTTACAAACATTGTTTCTGTTTTTCTCTTTAGTTCAACTGATCCTTTTTTTGGAATTCCCTTGTATTTTTATTTGATGATTTTGTCTGAAATTGCTGCATTGCTAACTAAAAGGCATAAAATAACTTTAAAAAACAAATTAAATATGTACTCGATATTGCTTATATTTTCTATGGTGTTTCAAATTGTTTTGCTGATACTAAATTTCAGATTAAAGCCAATTTTGCTTTTAAACAAAAGTAATACAGATACGATTGATATATCAAAAGAATTATATCTACCAACTTTTAATTTTACTGTTTTTAAACACTTTATTTTTTTTGTAATGTATATAATTTATATATTGTTAAATGTTGATTTAATTGATTTGAAAATGAAAAAAGATATGCGTTCTATTATTATAAAAATTTTTCATATTTTATTTATATGCATAATAAGTGAGAGTATAATCGTTAATTTTACTGGATGGAATGATAGGGCATTTATGAGTTTTATATTTAATGTCGAAAGCAATCAAAAAGAAAATTGGAAAACTTTTGGCATTTCAAGTGTTTGTTTTAATTTTACGGAACGCTCTGAAATTGGCATTATATTTATTTATTTTAATTATATTATTTGTAAAGGGAAAATAAATAATGAAATTAAATGGATAATTTTAGCAGCTATTGCTGTTTTTTGTACTGGTTCTTCAACAGGTATTGTAATCGTGGGAATTTATGTCATTATTATTTTTATCCAACAAAATATAATTTATCGTAACATTAAATGTTTATTAATTGATATTTTATTCTTTGTTGTTGCTATTTTTCTTGTATATAAATTCGGTAGTATCTTATTTGAAAAGGTTAATGAATTTATTGCACCTAAAAGAGAATGGGGTTCTGCATATTTTAGAAGAGTATCAATTAATTATGCAATTAGTGATTTTATAAAAAAACCTATGTTAGGGTATGGTATCGGAACATTATATGCACATGGTATGTTATTTCAAGTTCTTGGTAACATAGGAATTGTTGGAGTATTCTTAACATTTAAACTTCATTTTTGGGCTTTAAATATACAAAAAAATAATAAAATGGCACTTTTTTTATTAACAATATTTTTAATAATATCGTTTAGTTCTTTTTTACTTCAAAATTTTACATCACCATGGTTGCTTGTGTGCTTTATGTCTATATCTTTTAAAAATTTTGACAATAAGAAAGTGAAAAAAATAAACGGTGATGTGTTAGCTTAATGTATATAATTCAGTAGAACGAAATCATGGAATTAATTGTGCTATATTTATTGTGATAATTTATAATTCTTTTAAAAAGTGATATGCAAAATATTACACATTAAGATGTTACAAATACTATGCAGTCTAAGGTAACGAAAGGCTGTTATGATACCATGCTGTAGAAAATACTAATAGTTGTTTTGTATGTTCAATGTATATGAAAAATGGTAATAAATTATGATGAAATAATACATTAATTGGATAAAGAATTAATAGTAAAAAATTGTATGCTAAAAATTCATACTCAGGATTTTGTGATTGGTAAATAAAATACCGTTGACTCACAATATAATATTTTATATAGTGATTTGTTAAATTGAGAGGAGGATGTCGAACTTTTTTGGTTCAATAGAGATATTATGATACCTAAGATTATTCATTATTGCTGGTTTGGTAATAAAAAAATTCCATCTAAAACTTTAAAATTGATTGAAAAATGGAAAAAAATTATGCCAGATTATAAGTTTATATGTTGGAATGAAAATAATTTTGATGTTTCAAAAAGTTGTGTATATGTTAAGAAAGCTTATAGTGAAAAAAAATGGGCTTTTGTATCGGATTATGTAAGATTATATGCTATGTATTTTTATGGAGGAATTTATTTGGATACTGATGTTGAGGTTTTACAAAATTTTGATAAGTATTTGGATGAGAAGATGTTTATTTCATTTGAAAGTAATGAATCCTTATGTACTGCAATTATAGGATGTGAACAAGGAAATGTATTTATAAAAAAATTTTTAGATACTTATAATTATAGAAAATTTGATTTCTCGAGAGTAATTCCAAATTCAATACTTATTAAAAATTTTATTGAAGAACAATATTGTGTATCTTTGAAATTTAATGAAAAAAGAAGATTAAATGATTTAACAATTTATGAAAGATATGTATTTGGTGCTAAAGATAACAAAACACACAAATTAGAGAAAAATAAAGATACAATTGCAATACATCATTTTGATGCGTCATGGTATGGGCCAATTCATAAAATTTTACATAATATAAAAAAGTATTTAATTAAATAATAACTTTTGATGTGTTTTTAGATTAATAACGTGAGGGAAATATAATGAGACTTGAAATTGTGATTCCAACTTATAATCGTCCAGAATGTATAAAAGAGTATATGGAACATTTAGAAAAATTTTATGGTAAATATGATTTTGGAGTATATGTTGTTGATAGTAGTCCGGATTTAGCAACCGCAATGATCATAAAAAAATATAAGTTTGTTAGATATGAAAAAATTGATTCTTCAATTAATGTGGATGAAAAAACAATATATTGCTTAAAAAAATCAATTGGTGAATTTGTTTTTCTATGTGGTGATGGTTATGCCTTGAATGTTGATAGAATTTTTCAAACAATAAAATTTGATAATTCAACTGATATTTATGCTATATATGATGATAGGTGGTCAAAAAAAAGAACTAAATACGTATATCATCTTAATAAATTTTTTTATAATGATAAAACTCAGTTTTTTATTGATCATTTTGGTATGCTAACTTTATATGGTGGTTCTATCATAAATAAGAGGCTTGTTGAGAAAATTAATATGGAGTACGTTGTAAAAAAATATGCAGGGCATAATTTCATTTATCCATGTACTCTCGCAGAATATTCTAATGGAAAATTTGAAGTGGCTATATCAAATTTTTTGGAAATAATAAATAAAAAAAAATATCCTGGCTGGATTGTAAATAAGGAAGCGGTTAGGGTTTGGGCGGAGTCTTTTTGTCATAGTGTTGATTGTTTACTAGGAATAGTTACTAAAAAAGATATTAGAAAAATAATAAAAAGCAATTTTAAGCAAAATGATTTTTTTTCAGTAAAAGGACTTATTTGGCTTCGTACAACTGATAATTATTCATTAAGAATTTTAATAAAATATAAAAAATATCTTAATAGAGTGTTATGCTGTAATAGATTTTTTGCTTTTTTAATTGCTATATTTCCAAAAAAAATATTTATTAAGCTAAGAAAAATTTATCAAACTATTAAAGGAGAGGAAATAAAATGAAAGTTGTTATATTAGCAGGTGGCTTAGGAACTAGAATATCTGAGGAGTCACACTTAAAACCAAAACCAATGATTGAAATAGGTGAATTACCTATTTTAGTGCATATAATGAAAATATACGCTGCTCAAGGCTATAATGAATTTATAGTATGTGCTGGTTATAAACAGCGTGTAATAAAGGAATATTTTGCTCATTATTTTTTATATAATAATGATGTTACATTTGATATGCAATCTAATCAACGAATTATTCACAATAAATCAAAAGACAATTGGAAAGTTACTGTTGTGGATACTGGTTTAAACACTCAAACAGGTGGTCGTATAAAACGTATTCAAGATTATATTGGCAATGAACCATTTATGGTTACATATGGTGATGCAGTCGGTAATATAGATATTAATAAATTGCTCGAATGTCATAAAAAAGCAGGTAAAATTGGTACGATGTCTTGTTATAATTTTGGACAATCAAAAGGTGTAATTGATATCAATTTAGATGGAAGTGTTAATGCTTTTAGAGAAAAGTCTGATTTGGATGGAGATTTGATTAATATTGGATTTATGGTAATGAACCCAGAAATATTTGATTATATTTCTGGTGACGATATGCCTTTTGAAGCTGAGCCACTTCATAGATTAGTTAGTGAAAATCAATTAAATGCTTATATTCATGATGGATATTGGCAATGTATGGATACATTAAATGAAAAGAACAAATTAGAGAAGCTATGGAATTCTGGACAAGCTCCTTGGAAAATTTGGGAGGATTAAAATTATGCTAAACCTAAACTTTTATAAAGATAAAAAAGTACTAATTACAGGACATACAGGATTTAAAGGAACTTGGCTATCTAAAATATTAATTAATGCTGGAGCGAAAGTTTATGGTTACTCCCTTGATGCTCCAACACAACCTAATCTTTTTAGTTTATCTAAAATAGAATCACAAATGATATCAATTATTGGTGATATAAGAGATTATGATCATTTAAAAAGATGTTTTGATGAGATTCAACCCGAAATAGTAATGCATTTAGCTGCACAGCCAATAGTTAGAGATTCTTATAAAGAACCTAAATATACATATGAAACAAATGTCTTAGGTACAGTAAATGTATTAGAATGTGTTAGACTTACAAATTCAGTTAAATCATTTCTTAATGTTACAACAGATAAGGTTTATTATAATGATGATGTGCCAAATCATCCATTTAGCGAGGATGAACCATTAGATGGATATGACCCATATAGTAATTCAAAATCTTGTAGCGAACTTGTAACTCACAGTTACAAGAAATCATTTTTTACTGATGAAAGATGTGCTATTTCTACAGCTAGAGCTGGTAATGTAATTGGCGGTGGTGATTTTGCTAATGATAGAATTATTCCTGATTGCATACGAGCTATAGAATCTAATAAAGATATTATAGTTAGGAATCCATTTTCAACAAGACCATACCAACATGTTCTGGAGCCATTATACATATATTTAGAAATTTGTGAAAAACAATATAATGATATAAAATATGAAGGATATTATAATGTTGGGCCAGATGACTGTGATTGCGTAAATACAGGCGATTTAGTGACTAAATTTTGTAATGCATGGGGAAATATTAAGTGGATAAACAAATTTGATGGCGGACCACATGAGGCTTCATTTTTAAAGCTTAATAATCAAAAAATAAAAGACGTGTTTGGTTGGAAGCCAAGATGGCATATAGATGAATGTATTAATAAAATTGTAGAGTGGATAAAAGTATACTTGAATGATAAAAATCAAATTCCAGATGAAATGGATAAAGAAATAAAGAAATTTTATTATGGAAAATAATATATATTTTAATTAAGCATTAAAGAATTATAAGAGGTAGTTTATGAAAATTAGAGTTGCTGATTATATTGTTAAAAAATTAATAGAAGCAGGGGTTCATACGTGTTTTTCAGTTGTAGGTGGAGGCGCGATGAATTTGAATGATGCTTTTGGCCATAATCCTGATATGAAAGTAATTTACAATCATCATGAACAAGCATGTGCAATAGCTGCAGAGGGATATGCAAGAGTTAATAATGAAATGGCTGCTGTATGTGTTACAACAGGGCCTGGTGGAATTAATGCACTAAATGGTGTTGTAGGGGCTTATGTTGATAGTGTTCCTATGATTGTAATTTCAGGACAGGTTAGATTAGATTCTTTCTCTAGAACAACAGGATTGCCACTTAGAGCAATGGGTGACCAAGAGTTTGATATAGTTACTAGCGTTCAAAATATGACAAAATATGCTGTTTTAGTTAAGGATAAAAAAGATGTTAGATATATTATTGAAAAAGCAATCTTTTTAGCAACTCATGGAAGAATGGGCCCAACATGGGTAGATATTCCAGGTGATATTCAATCTGCATATGTTAATGATGAAGAATTGAATGGCTTTGATCCAATTAGTGAGAATTTGGAACAAATTAAACTACCTACTGAAGAACAAATTAATTATATTATTAATAATATCAAAGCTGCTAAAAGACCTGTGTTATATGCAGGCAGTGCAATTAGACTTTCAGGAGCTTATGATATTTTTAAGAAATTGATTAATAAGTTAAATATCCCAGTTGTTTGTGCATGGAATTCAACTGACGTTATTGAATCAGATCATCCATTATATGCAGGTAGACCAGGCAATTTTGGAGATAGACCAGGAAATTTTGCTGTTCAAAATAGTGATTTGATTATTTCCTTAGGGTGTAGATTATCTGTAAGGCAAACTGGATTTAATTATGATTCATGGGCGCCTAAGGCTAAGGTTATAATGGTGGATATCGATGAAAATGAAATGAAAAAGCCAACTATTCATGTTGAATATCCGATTCATGCTAATGTAAAAGATGTAATTAATGTTTTAAATCAAAAAATAAATGATGATGAGAAAGTATTTGTGGATGACAAGTGGATTTTGCAATGTAAACAATGGCAAAAGAAATATCCAGTTATACTACCAAAATATTTTGAACAAAAAGATATTGGTAATGCATATGCAATTATTGATATATTATCAAAAAATATGCCTGAAGGCATGATAACTGTTGTTGGAAATGGTACTGCTTGCGTTGTTGGTGGTCATGGATATACAATAAAAAAAGGAATGCGTTTTATTGAAAATTCTGGAATGGCTTCTATGGGTTATGATTTGCCTGCAGCTTTAGGCGCATGTATTGCAAATGGAAAAAAGCCAATGGTTTGTTTAACTGGTGATGGTTCTATTCAAATGAATTTACAAGAATTACAAACAATAATTCACCATAAATTGCCAATAAAAATCATTGTGATTAATAATGATGGCTATCATTCTATTAGACAGTCACAATCAAATTTTTTTAAAGGTGAACCATTATGTGGTGTTGGTCCAGATTCATTAGATTTGAGTTTCCCAGATATGAGTAAAATTGCTTGGGCATATGGATATAAATTTACACGTTGTCAAACAAATAATGCTTTTTTCGAGTATATGAAAAATGACTTTAATTTAAATGAACCTCAAATATGTGAGGTTATGGTTGATAAAATTCAATATTTTCAGCCTAAGGCAGGTTCTAAAAAATTAGAGAATGGACAAATGGTCTCTGCACCTTTAGAAGATTTATCACCATATTTGGATAGAAATGAATTAGAAGATATTATGAAGATTAGTGAGGAATAGTATATGATATTTGCAATAACCGGATCGACTGGAATGATTGGATTAGCATTAACAAAATATTTAATAGGTTTGAATCATCATGTTATAATGTTTGTTCGCAAAGATTGTAAAAAAATTGATAAAATACCATCTAATAAATTGATTAATATTATTGAATGTGATTTGAGTGAATTAGAGTATTTAAAACCAAGTCTTAAATGTGATTATTTTATTCATATGGGGTGGGATAAAACAATTGGAAATGGTAGAAATGATGTTTTTTTACAAAATATGAATGTAAAATATACTTTAGATGCTATAAATTTAGCGAAAAGTATGAATGCCAAAAAATTTGTTGGAATTGGTTCACAAGCGGAGTATGGATTGCATAACGTACCTTTGTCGATAAATACGTCTTGTAATCCCATAACTGGTTATGGGATTGCAAAATATTGTGCTGGAAAGTTTGGAAAAATCCTTGCTGAACAATTGAAAATTGAGTATAATTGGATACGGGTTTTATCCGTTTATGGTGAAAATGATAACCCAAATACACTTATTTCATATGTGACGGATTGCTTTAAAAAAAATATAAGTCCTGAAGTAACTAAATGTGAGCAAATATGGGATTATATTGAATGTAATGACGCTGCCAAAATAATATATAAAATAACAATTAATGGTGAAAATGGAGTTATCTATCCACTTGGTAGTGGAAAAGGAAGACCTTTAAGAGAATATTTAGAGGAATTGAAACTTAAGTTAAATTCAAATGTTCAAATAAAATATGGTGCTAAACCATATCCTAGTAATCAAGTTATGTATTTAGTTGCTGATATGTCATATTTAAATAATTTATAATTGAAATGGAGAAAATAATGGAAGAAAAAGTTAGTATTAAAAAAAATTTTATATATAATTGTTTAGCACAATTATTTACGATTATTACACCATTTATTACATCTCCATATTTAGCACGTGTACTAAAAGAAGATGGTGTTGGTAAAGTAAGTTATACTGCATCAATTATTGCTTTTTTTACATTATTTGCAGGTCTTGGTTTTTCAATATATGGACAAAGAGAAGTTGCAAGAAATAAACAAGATTATGAAAAAAAAAGTTGTGTATTTTGGGAAATAACAATATTAAAATTTTTATCAACATTTATTTCTATTATAATATTTGTACTAATTTTTTTTATAGTAGGTTTTGGTGATAAGTATAATAAACTTATTCTTGCACAGGGTATTGCTTTAATAGCTGTTGTTTTTGATTCACAGTTTTTATTTCAGGGCGATGAGGATTTTAAAACAATTGCAATTAGAACAATGCTTATTCGAATTATAGGTATTGCAGCAATTTTTATATTTGTTAGATCAGAAAATGATATATTAAAATACATATTACTGAATAACTTAATTATTCTTTTTTCAAATGTAATTTTAGTTCCTTCAATTCTAAAAAAAATATCGTTTATTAATCCTAAAAAGTTGAAATTTCGGAGACATTTAAAACCTATCTTAATAATCTTTATTCCAACTGTTATAACGACAGTATTTACGACGTTTGATAAAGCGATGATTGGATGGCTATCAACTAATCCAGATTATGATAATGGTTGTTATGACCAGGCTTATAAAATCAATTCATTGGCACAGTCAATAACTGTTTTATATTCAAATATTATGCTTTCAAGAAATTCTTTAGAATATGCTATTGGCAATGAAGAAGAAATGAATAAAAATATATTGTATTCCTGTAAATATGCATGGTTTACCTCTATGTTTTTAACGGTTGGTTTTATCTTGCTTTCAAAAAATTTTTGTACTTGGTTTTTGGGAGATGGTTATGTTGAGGTTCCATTGCTATTAATTATAATGTCATTGAGATTATTAGTATCACCAATAAGTGTTGAATTAGGGAATCGATTTGTTATAATTGGAAAAGAGAAGTATTGGCTTATTTCGGTTTTTATAGGAGCTATTTGTAATATTGTAGTTAACTTTTTTTTGATTCCAAAGTATGGAGCAATAGGGGCTGCTATTGCAACTGCTGCAACTGAAATTTTGATACTTTTATCGATGATTATATTTACAATAATGCATAAGGGATTTGATGTGAAAAAAATATTCTTGTCTGCAAAAAAATATTTCATATCAGCTATTATTGCGGGTATAATAGTTTTTCTTTTTTCTAAATTGTTTAAATATTCTATAATGTCGTTTTTATTAATTGGAACATTAGATGTATTTGCATATATAGGAATATTGTTTTTGTTAAGGGATGAATTAATAATAGGGATTTTTAAGAATTTTAAACAATTAATTTATAAGAAGGTGAAAAGAAATGACCATTAGAAAATATGTTAAACAATATGCGGCAGGGCATGTTTTATTTGAAGGACTTTTTTACAGAATAAGAGCAAAATTAAAATATAGAAAAGATAGTGTAAAGTTGCAAGAAGAATATGATTATTATAATCAAGTGTTAGCGAGAAAAATGGTTTCATTTTTAAAAAAAAGATATTCTAAAAAAATGTCCAAATTAAAACAAGAGGTTGAAAATGAGGTTTTAGGTTCTTTGCAAATTAACTCGAAAAAGATTTGGATTTTATGGCTTCAGGATATGAAAAATGCTCCAGATGTTGTCAAATTATGTTATGAATCAGTGTTAAAGAATAAACCTGATGATTATGAAGTGATTTTATTAAATGAACATAATATTTGTGATTATGTAACAGTAGGAGAAAGAATCATTGAACTATATAAAAAAAGATATATAGGGGTTCAAACATATGCTGATGTTGTTCGCTTAGAATTGCTAACTAAATATGGTGGAACATGGATTGATGCAACAGTTTTTTTTGCTAGCAAAAATTATCCTAGTTATTTTTTTAACTCAGAGTTATTTATGTTTTTGACATTATGGCCAGCAACTTGGTCTATTCCAACTGTAATGAATTGTTGGTTTATGTCAGCAAAATCAAATGATAAATTATTGTTACTTACTAAAAAATTAATGTATGAATATTTTAAAAAAAATAAATATTCATGTGATTATTGGCTGATATCTGATATGTTTGAAATGGCTAAAGACGCTTATGCAGATGAATTTGAAAATATTATTCCATTTTCAGTTTCTAATGCTACAATATTACACCAAAGATTGCCAAAGAAGAATAATGAAAGAATATACTTGGAAGCAATAAAATTGTGTCCTATTCAAAAACTTAATTGGAGATATGATGAGAAAGCATTAAATCAAGAAGGAACTTTGTATAAATATCTATTAAAAATGATGGAGGAATCAAAATGACAACAAAAGAACAAATAATGGAATTAGTAAAACAATATTATAAAGAAAATCATCAAAAAAAGGAATATCATACAGGTGACAGAATAACATACGCTGCTAGAGTGTATGATGAAGAAGAAATGCTCAATTTAGTTGATTCATCCTTAGAATTTTGGTTAACTTCCGGAAGATATTGTAATCAATTTGAACATGATATGGCTAAATATTTACAAATAAAGAATCCTGTATTATTAGTTAATTCTGGGTCTAGTGCTAATTTAATTGCATTTATGACTTTAACTGCACCAGAATTGGGAGAAAGAGCAATTCGTAGAGGTGATGAAGTTATTACAGTTGCATGCGGATTTCCAACAACTGTCACTCCAATTATAAATTATGGTGCTATTCCAGTTTTTGTGGATGTCACTATTCCACAATACAATATTGATGTTACGATGCTTGAAAAAGCTTTATCATCAAAAACGAAAGCTGTAATGATTGCGCACACTTTAGGTAATCCTTTTGATTTAACTGCTGTTAAGGATTTTTGTGATAAATATAATTTATGGCTTATTGAGGATAATTGTGATGCGTTAGGCTCAACATATATGATCAATGGTGAGAAAAAGTTTACTGGTACAATTGGTGATATTGGTACTTCATCATTTTATCCGCCACATCATATGACAATGGGAGAAGGTGGAGCTGTATATACTACTAATCCTGTTTTATATCGTATTGCTAAATCGATGAGAGATTGGGGAAGAGATTGTATTTGTCCATCGGGCGTTGACAATTTCTGTAAGCATAGATTTGATGGACAATATGGTGAATTGCCTAAAGGTTATGATCATAAATATACCTATTCTCATTTCGGTTATAATTTGAAAGTGACTGATATGCAGGCGTCAATTGGCGTAGCACAATTAAAGAAATTTCCATCCTTTGTTGAAAAAAGAAAGCATAATTGGCAACGTTTAAGACAAAATCTTGAATGTGTTTCAAATAAACTTGTTTTACCAGAAGCATGTCCAAATTCTGATCCATCTTGGTTTGGGTTTTTAATTACATGTAAAGATGGTGTTTCACGTACAGAATTAACTAAATATCTTGAATCTAAAAAAATTCAGACGAGAAATCTTTTTGCTGGTAATCTTGTAAAACATCCATGTTTTGATGAAATGAGAAAAACTGGTGAGGGATATCGAATTGTTGGCGATTTACATGTGACAGATCATATAATGAATAATACTTTTTGGATTGGTGTTTACCCTGGTATGAATGATCAAATGATTGATGATATGTCTAATGCTATAATTGAATTTGTTAAATAGAAAATATGACAAGACTTGATAATTATAATAAAATTAGTGGAGAACTTATCTTGGACTTTGACTGTAATGCAGTTTATAATGTATTAAAAAGTTTAAATTTAGGAGATGATGAAATATACGCTGAGATTGAAGATAGTTTAATAAAAAAAATTATTGATGATATTTTGAATCATAATAAAGAAACGATTGTTGATAAATATTATAATCATTTTAAATCTTACTCAATTGAAAAGCATTTAATACCGAAAGAAGAAAAATTTTTTAGAGCAAGAAAAGGATATATTGAATTAGAAAATAAGAGTTTTGAACAAACATATAAAATTTCATTTTTTGGGAAAAATATAGCTGCTCCTCCATGTAGAGTTGCAACCGAACAAAGATTTAATAAAGCAGGAACTTCATATACATATTTAGGTGATTCTAAAGAAACATGTTTTTACGAGCTTAGGCCACAAGTTGGAAATTATATTTCAGTTGGGAATTTCCAATTTACGGATGATGTTAATGCCGTATATATTAATAATGAAAAAGATTTATCTATATGGTATAAAATAATAACTGAACCTGCATGTGATAAAACTTTTAATTATTATATTGTTACACAGTTTCTTTCTGATATTATAAGAAAAGTTTTTGATATACAAGTTTTAAAATATTATAGTATTCAGTATGATGGATATAACTTGGTATGTTTTGATAATGATAAATTAAAATTTGTTGATTATTCGGATAGCTTGTATTATGTTAACAAATCGAAAAACGGATATAAATTTGAAAAAGTAGATGATTTCTATGACAAATTAATAGAAGGAAAAAATGATATAGAAGAAGTATGTTCAAAAAAAGACTGGGATTATAATAAAGAGTATCTAATTAGAAAGCAAAATAATGTCGGTCTATTACCATAGAATCAATATTAATAATAAAGTATTAAGGAAAGTTATAATCAATTAGCTTATATTAATGGTTAAAATTATGAAAATGAAAATTAACAATAATATTTTAAGAAATGTTTCATTATTTTTAGAAAGTAAATATTTTTTAGTAATAATTAGTTTACTTACAGTCTTAAATTTTAGTATTAATGCCGGTCTTTGGACGTATATTGAGGCAGGAATAATTCTAATATTCATGATGATTTCAAAATCAAGCTTTGTTTATGTGCCTAGTATATTTATATTTATAATTGGTGGTGGGCTAACATCGTTACCTAATTATAAAAGTTTTAGTTTTGTTTTAACATGCATTGTAGGATTCTTCTTAATTTTGGTTTTGGTATATGATGTTATACGAAAGAGAAGAGAAATAGTATGTATTACTTTTTCAAATTCATTCATTATTACAACATTACTTTTGGTTGTTGCTATACTACTTAGTGCCATAACTTCAGTAAAAACTTCAACTACAATGGGTGCATTAGGTGGCTTTTTAATTAATATAATAGTAATGTATTATATTTTGTTATCAGTAAAAACAGATGATTCATCAAAAAACAAATTAGCTAATAGTTTTATCGCTATATTTTATGTTATATTTTCAATGGTTATAATTAAATTTATACGCGTTTTACAAGACAATCCATTTAAAGATATTATTTTTAATAAAGAATTCTTTAGATTAGGATGGGGACATCCTAATCATTATGGTTCAATTTTAAGTATATGTTCTATTTTTGGAATTTATCAATTTATCAGTACATTTAAATTTTCAAGTATTGCAAAGAGGATTCTATATATTTTTCCTCTATTTGGAACACTTGCTACATGCATATTTCTATCAGCTAGAGGTCCATTAGTTGGCTTAGTAGCTGCATTAGGTAGTATCTTTATCTTGACTATATTAAAATATAGAAATAATAAAAAGATTTTATTGTCATCAATTTGCTTGGCTATTATTTCCACTATATGTGCTATATTATTATATATATTTGTGATTCATGATGCTTTTGGAGGAAAAGGTTTAAATGGAAGGCAGGAAATATGGCCTGTTGCATGGAATCATTTCAAGAATAATTGGTTTTTAGGTACAGGATATGGTACGCAAAGAATCTTTATTATGGCAGAAACAACCCAAACAGTATATAATTATCATAATTATTTTTTACAAATATCAACATGTGGTATTGTAGGAATTATAGCGTTTATAATTTATTTATTAAATGTCGGTTGGCATTGTATTAATAAGTTAGATTGGTTTAATATAGCATTTATTTCTATATTTGCATTGTTTTTAGTAAATGGATTTGTTGATACTTTATTCTTTTCTAATAAGATAATGCCTTTATTTTCAATATGTTTATGTTATGTTGATCCAAAACGAAAAGAAATATCTTTAGAAAACCAATGGAAAGAAAAATTAAATATTTTTCATTAATATAAAATTATAATGAAATACTTAATTATAAGCAGAAAAGTTATTTTACTTTATTTGTTGATGTGATATTTTGATATTTTCTATTAAGAAATCCATTAATAAGTTTGTCATATGAGAATCTTGCAAATATTATAATTTGAAATGGCCAAGCAGGTATGTTTAATCTAGTGATCATGGTTATGAGGTTAATTATTGTATTACATCTTTCTAATAACTCATAAGGCTCATTTATTAATTTTAGTAATTGGATTTTCTTTATTAATAAACTATTTTTTTGCTTGTCCATTTTATTTTTGATTAAAAAGCAAAGAACTTTTTTGGAAATTAGTATGGCAAATAGTATAAATGTTGATTCTAAAGTATTAAGTTTTAAGCCAAAAAGGCAATTAAAGAAAAATGAAAACTTCGTACTATCTCCATATGCATCAAGTATTAGTGTTCCGATATTAATTATTATTTTTAATTTATTTTTCATATATAATCTCTTCCTTTCATAGAATAATTAATTTTTTTAATTAATTTAAAATAATTCTTACTTATGAAACTATTCATTATTTTTTAATTTAATAGATTGTAAAAAAAGAACTATTTAGTTATTTATAGTTTTTGAAATAAAAAAATCAGGAAAAATGTTATTTTTCCTGGCTTTTTTGGTTCTCTAAATTAATTGGTGTAGGTTTTAGTTTTAAACTATAAACAAATTGGTGTGGGAACTATAAACAAATTGGTGTGGGAACTATAAACAAATTGGTGTAGGTTTTAGTTTTAAACTATAAACAAATCAGTGTAGTCTAAACTATAAAATAATAAGTGTACATAATAA
>ENA-OUQW01001151-OUQW01001151.1-human-gut-metagenome-genome-assembly--contig:-NODE-1151-length-29507-cov-4.507775_pt1 | contig 29507 bp, 27 predicted proteins | sample MGYA00248464_ERZ548849 | MGnify/ENA primary metagenome ERZ548849 (study PRJEB26491, sample SAMN04978193) | human gut metagenome | host: Homo sapiens | study: EMG produced TPA metagenomics assembly of... | reverse complement strand
ATGTTGAAAAAAAAGCTTGACTCCGGCAAAAGAATCATTTAAATACGGAGTCAACTTGAGCGGGGCTGCCGCCGGTATGCATCAGGGCAATGTTTGGTTGGCTTGATGCAGAACGTGTAACAGCGCTGTTCATACTGTCCAAGACCGCAGGCGGCGGCCGGACGCATTCCCGGGCGGGGCAGAGCGCGAGCTTTGCTGTAAAGGTTTCGGAGAGGAATTTTCGAAAAGAAAGTTCTGAAACAGAATTTTCCAGACGAAAGTTTCGGTGCGGACGGGTTCCTTAATTTCCTGCGCAGACGGAGTAAACAGATTTAATTAATCAATTTTTTCTCCTCCGGACAGATTTGGTGCTGCGTGCACCGCGCCGGTTTTTTTATTGCCCGAAAGGGGCGCCGAACAGCGGTTCGGGACTGTGAAAAGCGGTTTGAGGCTGCGGAAGGCGGTTCAGGACTGCGAGAGCGGTTTGAGACTGCGGAAGGTGGTTTGAGGCTGCGAGAGCGGTTTGAGGCTGCGGAAGGTGGTTCGGGACTGCGGAAGGCGGCTTACTGCAAGGCGATGTGATAAAAACGGGGCGGAAGCGCAGGTGTTGTAAACGGTTTTACGGGGACAGGCGACTGTAAGGACAGGCTGCTGTTGCCGCAAAATCAGATTTTGGAGACAAGCAAGTGAATCGCGAAGAAAAAGCTGAACTCCTCAGCGAGATGAATGGACTGATTTCCGGCTCTGAAGCTGTGGTTATTTCTCATTACAGAGGACTGACCGTAGCGGAAATGGGCGAATTGAGAAAGAAAGCCCGCGAACTCGGCGCTGAATTGAGAGTTACCAAAAACCGCATTACCCGTCTTGCTCTTAAAGGTACGAAATTCGAAGGCTTGGACGATTTGTTCAAGGGGCCGACCATCATGGCTTATTCCTCCGACCCGATTTCTGCATGCAAACTCTGCGTACAGTTCGCGAAAGAGAATGAGAAATTCCTGGTTGTCGGCGGCGCTTTGAGTTCCGGCGTTCTGTCGATGGCAGAAATCGAACGGCTCGCAACCATTCCGTCTATGGACGAACTGCGCGCCAAAATTATCGGCCTGCTGCAGGCTCCGGGTGCCGCGCTGGCACGCGTTACCAAAGCTTACAGCGAGAAAGAAGCCGCGTAAGCTTAACGAGTGTGGCCGGTATCTGCCGGGCTTTTTTGACCGGATTGCGGATTTTCTGCCTGAATTGAACGGACGGGAAAGCAGACGGGGGAAAAGAGCGGCTGTTGCCGGGTGGTAATGATAAAAAAGTTTGAATAATAAGTTTAATTTAATTGGAGAAAAAAAATGGCCGATTTAGCCAAATTAGTTGAAGAATTATCTGCGTTGACAGTTATGGAAGCTGCCGACCTGTCGAAAATGCTGGAAGAAAAGTGGGGCGTTTCTGCGGCTGCTGCCGTTGCTGCTCCGGCTGCCGGCGGTGCTGCTGCCGCAGCTGAAGAAAAGACCGAATTCGACGTTATCCTCGTTGAAGCCGGCGCTAACAAAATTAACGTTATTAAGGAAATCCGCGGCATTACCTCTCTGGGTCTGAAAGAAGCCAAAGACCTGGTTGACGGTGCTCCGAAGACTGTTAAGGAAGGCGCTCCGAAGGCTGAAGCCGAAGAAATCAAGGCTAAGCTGGAAGCTGCCGGTGCTAAGGTTGAATTGAAGTAATTTTACTTCAGGCCGATACTCGGACAGGGTAATCCGGTGCCAGAGCAGCGGAAAAACCTGAGCCGAGATAAGATGAACCGCCTGCGGGGGATGCCTGCGGGCGGTTTTGTCGTGTGTGGTTTTGTCGTGTGTGGTTTTGTCGTGTGCGATTTTGTCGTGTGCGGTTTTGTCGTGTGCGGAACGGGAGGAGCGTGCGATGTGGAGATGGGGGAGAAAGAAGAGCGTACGGGCGCTCAAAAAAACAGGCTGCCCTCACGGGCGGCCTGTTCGTTTCTGTCATCGGAGTTTTCATCGGCGGGAATTTTTCGGGTTCCGCGGAGATGGCTCAGCGCTGGAGATGGCTCAGCGCTGTTTGGCAATGAGCGGATTTGCACAGTGTCGGCCCTTGTGCGGGGCGGTGCCGCGTTGCTTCTTGAGCGGGGCAACACCGGCCAACGGGCAAATCAGCATCGCGTTGGCTCTTGAGCAGGCGGCGTTGCGTTGGCTCTTGAGCAGGCGGTGCCGCGTTGGCAGCCGAACCGGGCATAAAGGCATTACAGCCTGTGCCAGGCCGGGGAGGCCGCGAGAAATTCCCGTGCCGGGTTTTTCGTTTTGGCGGCCGGGCGGTGAAATACCGCTTTAGCCGATGCGAATGCGAGGTCTTCGCTGCCGTTTTGGCGGCGGGGCAAATCCTGCATCCAGAGGTCAAACGCCGTATCGCTGCCGCATTTGCATAACGCCTCAACCGCAATGTCCGCGAGCGGATAACGGCTGATGAAGTACATGATTTCCTCGTTGTTGCGGCGGTAAATCAGTTCGCGCTGCGCTTCGTCACAAAGGCTGTGATTGGCGAGGTAGAGCATAATTTCGCGATGGTTGCCGCGCTTGACGAAATGTACTTCCGGCTCGTCGTGGAAACAGTGCTTTTTGATGTAAGCCTTGATTTCCGCGTGAATGCCGCGTTTCAGGAGCAGTTTCTCGCTTGCTTCGCAGAGCCAGTGTTTGGACAGGTAGCTCAGAATTTCGGGGCGGTCTTCGCGTTTGAGAATCATTTCCTGCCCGTTCGGAATCTGATAGTGCATAACGTACTTGACAAGCAATGAGAAAGCGCCGTGTTTGAAAAAGAAGTCTTCGGCTTCCTGCACAAAACGGCGGCGGGCGATGAACTGTTCAACCTTTTTGCGGCTGTTGAAGCGTATCATCTTCATTTGACGCAGTTTTTCCGCTTCTTTGCGGTTGGATTGCGTTTCAATGAGGAAGTTGACTTCTTCGTAGGTGCCGCGGGTCAGCAACGCCAGCTTTTCACGTTCGTTCAGGCGGCCTTTGGCGATGACAAGCATAATGATGTTATGATTGCCGCGCATAATCAGGTCGTATTTGGCGAACATGGAAATTCGGTGGCGGTTGATGTGGCTGATGATGGCCTTTTCACTGCCGCTCCAGACGATATCCCGCTCGGTATACTGGGGCACGTCATGACGTTTGAGGTACTTCATCACGGTGTTGTATTCGCCGTGAGTGAGAAGCAGCGCAATTGTCCGGCACGGGTCTGCGGCGCTTTCGAGCACGGCATCCACCAGCTGCGGGCGATTGGCACGGAAAACTTCTACCTGTGCCGGTTCTTTCAAGCCATAAGCTTTGATATAGAACAGGCTGGCTTCGGTTATCCCTCGTTTAATCAGCTGTTTTTCGGCCTGGGCGCTGAAACGGTTGTTTACGACGTAAGCCACCAGCTGTTTGGGTTCGGCGGAACGGATAAACTCCTGTTCCTGATCCAGATTTTTGAGTTTCATAATCTTCGTGCCGCATACTTTACTTTGCGGGCTTTATTAGTTGATAAATAATGGGGATGATAATTCACAGATTTTTATTTTGACAAAGACATGATAGCCGAAACGGCGTTTTTGTCAAGAAAAAAAGGAGCGTTGGGGAAAAGGTCGGGAGAGGAGTATTGGAGAAGAGATATGGAAACGGGGAGCACAACCGCAGGCGCGCCGGAGTGGCAGCGCCACGGGTGTAGTTATGGCGCGCAGGGCGAGGCAACAAAGGCAGCGCCACGGGTGTAGTTATGGCGCGCAGGGTGGGGCAACGAAGGCAGCGTCACGGGTGTAGTTATGGCGCACAGGGGAGCCTGCGCTTTGGTGCGCGCGAGGCTTACGGCTGCGCTGAAAGGGCGGCCTGCGCTTTGGCAAGGGCAGCGTCGTCCAGCACCAGCACGATGTATTCGCCGCTGATGAACAGGCTTTCCGGTGCAGGCCACGGGCGGGCGCGGTTCAAAATATATTCCCGCAGGTTCGGATTGGCGGCAACGGCCTCGCCCAGCCCGGCGTCGGCTTCCAGAAAATCTGCCTGATAATAGAAATTATATGCGTCTTTGGCGCGGCCGGCGGGATAATATGCCCAGGCCAGCAGTTCGCCGCTCGGCTGCTCGCCGGGCTTTCTGATATAATATTTACCGCGCAGGCTCTGCTCACCGATTTGCAGCAGTTTGTAATGCCCGTTGACGTTAAATTCCGGCAGCTTTTCCAGCCGGGTGATAATGCGTTCGGCGAGTTTGGTTTCCGCCTCCCAGCCGAATTTCCAGACTTTCAGCGCATAGGCGACGCGGACAAAGCCGGCGAAAATCACGACGATTGCCAGCGCGTAGCCGAGGCGTTTCAAATATGCGCCGCCGAGTTTTAAGACCGTTGTCAGCGCCAGCGCATATATCAGCGGCAGGCCGAAGAAATCTATCCGTGCCAGGTGGGCAGGGTTTTCCGCCGAAGGAACGGAGAGGAAAAACGCCAATTTGGATGCGAGCAGGATAAACGGAACCAGCAGCAGCCCGCGGGCGGCGGCTTTGACGTCCGGGCTTTGGAAAATCAGCGCGAAGAGAGCCGTCAGCACCATGGCGAGATACATGAGCTTATAAAACAGGTCGGCAAACGGCAGGGACACGGCGAACTGTTCGACCATGACCGCCAGCAGCGCCGGGATTTTGGCCGGAAGGGCGATAAGAGGCATCAGCTCGGTGTTGTAGGCCGGGCGCATAATGCCGGTGTCTTTGAGGACGACGATGATAAACGCGTAAATCATCAGCGCGGCGGTAAGGTTGGCGATACTCTGAACAATGCGTTTAAACGCGCACTTCAGGCTGATGTCGGCAAAGACGGTTTGCAGGAAGACCTTGCCCAGCACGGCGACGCCGATAAAATTAATGACCGGCAGGTAGGTGCCGAGCGCCATAACGAGCAACAGAACAGAGGCGATGTTACAGGCGTAAACGGCGTTCAGGTTGCGGCTGCGGCAGCCCGAAAGCAGCAGCGCCGCAAGCACGATGGCCGGCAGCCAGAAAATGCCCAGCGTATTTTGGGCGAAGTAAAGCCAGCTCAGGGTATAGGGCGTGATGAGGAAAAACAGCCCGGTTATGACAAACGCGGCGGTGCGCTGCGGCAGCTTCCAGTAAATGCCGAGCAGGACGCCGGCCAGCGCCAGGCCCGCGAATGCCCAGAGATTGTTGATGACAGGGAGAATCTTGCCGTCAAACAAAAGCTCCTGCAGCCACCAGGCGGAAAAACGCCCTTCGCTCAGGCTCTGCGCCGGGTCGACGGCAAAGCGCACCGCCGCCCAGTCGCGGTTGCCCCACATAAAGTTGACGGTATGGAACAAAAAGGCAAGGTTGATGAAACCGAAGAGCTGCCAGAAACTTTTGCGATAAAGCCGGGGAATGGCATTGTAGCCGCGGCAGACTTCTTCCGCCCAGTCCAAATCGCAGCAGACATGGCGGATTTTTTCCCGCACCGCGGGCGTCAGCGCGGCAAAGGTTGCGGCAGCGACGGCAAACCCGGCGGTTACCGCTCCGGAGACGGAAACGGCGAAGCCGAATTTTTTGGCGATTAACAGCCCGAGGGCGGCAATCAGCCCCCCCATGATGGCACAGATGAGATAAAACAATGACTTTTTCATAAGCTTTTCACCCGGTTTGTGGCGGTTGGCATTGGCTGGCGGCGGCGCGGTGCCGGTCTTTGGAGAACAGGTTGGGGCGCACGGGCGGCCAGAGTTGCTGCGGCTGCCGGTTTTCCGGCCTGAACTTCAAGTCCGGGCGCACGGGCGGCCGTTTATGGCGACGGCGGTTTTCTTTTCCGGTTTTCCGCAGGGGAAAAGGCAAGAACCGCGGTTTATGAAAACATTATAAGGCGGCGGGGCGGCGTGTCAAAAAAAAAGCGGCAGTTATCCGCTTGTTTATGCGGGGGTGGCAGCGCCACGGGCAACGAGGGCGGGGCAACGGGAGAGGGACGGGAGAAAAGGTGCGGGCTTTGGGGGAGTGGCAGGGCGGTGGGGCGCCGAGCGGGCTGTCTGCGGGCGGTAGTACTGCGTGCCTGAGCGATGAGAGGCGGGGCGGCGGAGGAGTGTGCCTGAGCAGACGGTCAGAACAGGCCGCTGATGATGCCGTTTTCGTCCACGTCAATATTTTCGGCGGCGGGATGGCGGGGCAGGCCGGGCATGGTGTTGATTTCTCCCGAGAGGGCGACGACAAAGCCGGCTCCGGCGGAGAGGCGGACTTCAGTTATCGGGAACGTATAGCCGCGCGGGGCACCGAGCAGCGTTTTGTCGTGCGAAATCGAATTTTGGGTTTTGGCGATGCAGACCGGCAGGCGGCCGTAGCCCCAGCGGGTGAACTTTGCCAAATCGCGGCGGGCGGCAGCGGTAAACGTTACCCGTCCGGCGCCGTATATGCCGCGGGCAACGGTGCGGATTTTGTCGGCAAGCGGGAGGGCATCGGGGTAGAGCAGGCGGAGCGAACCGGCGGATGAGCCCATCGGGGCAGATGCAGGAGGAGGGGTGCCGGCGGATGAGGCCTGCGGGGCAGATGCAAGAGGTGAGGTGCCAGCGGATGAGGCCTGCGGGGCAGATGCAAGAGGAGGGGTGCCGGCGGATGAGCCCATCGGGGCAGACACAAGAGGAGGGGTGCCGGCGGATGAGCCCATCGGGGCAGACGCAAGAGGAGGGGTGCCGGCGGATGAAGCGGGGAGAACGGGGGACGCGGGTACGGCCGACGGGGAGAGAGGTGCGGCGGCGCTGTTCATATTCCGATTCAACTCAATCCTGTTAAGTACTGATTTAGCAAGATTTATACAGCCTTTCCCGCCTTTGCCCCAGCCTTCGGAAACGACGGTTTCCACGCCTTCGGCGCGGCACAGTTTCTGCACCAGCTTTAATTCGGCGGGGGTGTCGGATACGAAGCGGTTGACAGCCACGACCGGCTCGGCGCCGAAGCGGCGGAGGTTGGCGATGTGAGCGCGGAGATTGGCAAATCCGGCTTCAAGGGCGGGAAGGTTTTCGGCGTTCAAATCCGTTTTGGCAACGCCGCCGTGCATCTTCAGCGCGCGCACCGTGGCGACGAGGACGACGGCATCGGGATAAAGCCCCGATTTGCGGGCAAAGATGTCAAAGAACTTTTCGGCTCCGAGGTCGGCGCCGAAACCGGCTTCGGTTACGACATAATCTGCCAGCGCCAGCGCGGTGCGTGCGGCGATGACCGAACTGGTGCCGTGGGCGATGTTGGCGAACGGGCCGCCGTGGACGAAGGCGGGGGTGTGTTCCAGCGTCTGCACCAGATTGGGCAGCACGGCATCCTTGAGGATGGCCGCCATGGCACCGGCGGCGTTTAAATCGCGGGCATAAACTGGCGTGCCGTCTGAAGTTTCGCCGATAACAATCTGATTTAAACGGCTTTTGAGGTCGGCAAGGTCTTCGGCCAGACAGAGAATCGCCATAATTTCGGAGGCGACGGAGATGTTAAAACCGTCGGTGCGGGGAATGCCGTTAGCCTTGCCGCCGAGGCCGATGCGGACTTCGCGGAGGGCGCGGTCGTTTAGGTCCACGCAGTGTTTGAAGAAGACTTTGGCAATACCCAGCCCGTTGCCGAATTTGATGTGGTTGTCTATCATGGCGGCAAGCAGGTTGTTGGCGGCGGTGATGGCGTGAATGTCGCCGGTAAAGTTGAGGTTGATTTCGTCCATCGGAACAATCTGCGAGCGCCCGCCGCCCGCAGCACCGCCTTTGATGCCGAAACAGGGGCCGAGCGAGGGTTCACGCAGCGAGAGGGCAACGCGCTTTTTCAGGCGCTCCAAGGCATCGGCCAGACCGATGGAAACGGTGGATTTGCCTTCGCCGGCCGGGGTCGGGGTCAGGGCGGTAACGAGGATGAGGGCGCCGCGCGGCGCCGGGGTACGGAGAGAATGGCTGCCGTTTGGGGCAGGGGCAGCCTGGGTTTCGGAGAGGCGTGCAGAAGCGGCGATAGGGCGGGCGGTCATGGTGCGGGAGGCGAGTTCGGCAGTCTTGGCGCGCGACAGTTTGGCCTTATATTTGCCGTAAGGCTCGATGTCTTCAGCCGTCAGATTAAGTTTGGCGGCAATCCTGCTGATTTTAAACGGTTTTGCCTGATTGGCTATTTCTATATCGGTAAGCATGCGAGACCTTTCAAATTTTTTGTGAGGGATAGGAACGGGGCGCCAGAGCGGGCGGATATCAGAGCATCCGGGCGGCAGAATGGCAGGGGCGGCGGCGCGGGAATGCGGACTAAGCCTATTCGTCGCGGACGATGGCCGTTGGTTCTATGGGTTCGGAGCCTTTCAGCGCCTCAAGGCTGGCCGCGATGCCGCCTGACGTTTCTTCAGCCGCAGCAGTCGGGGCGGCGGCCGGGGCGGAAGCAGCAGGGGCAGGGAAAGCTGCGGGAGCGGGAACGGCAAGCGGTTCCTTTAATTCCGGAGCAGGGCCGGGAACGGCTTCGTCCACGGCGGCGGAAATGGCCGCATGTCCGGCGGCGGCGGTTTCCTGCCGGAATTTTTGCAGATATTCCTCAAACCGGGCGCCGTCTTCCGGTTCCCACCCCATAATGTAATGATTTCCCATGCAGATTAAAGGCAGGCGGAGATCGCTGTTGGGGATATTAAATTTTTTAACGCACTGTTTGTAGAGTTCAAGATTGTGGTGAAACTTCATATCCGTAATCGGAATGTTAAGGTCGCGATGGTTGGCATCAAGATAGACAAAGGCGTCTTTGCAGGCGATGCACATGGCATGGGCGAAGAAGTAGATTTTGTCGTCAAGGAGATTTTGTTCCGGGGCAGGGGCAGTCATGCCGCGCGGGTTTTGCGCCGCGGAAGAACCGGCCGAGAAAGCGGCAGGCGGCACGGCAGGAGCGTCCGGGGCGGAGGCAATCGGCAGCGTGCCGGCAGCGTGTGCGGGGGACGGAGTTGCAGCCGGGGAAAGAACCGCGGCAGACAATAAGGCGAGAGTCAGAGCAAAATTTTTCATAACGATACCTCCTTTGATGTTTGAACAGAGTATAAGCAGGCAAAAACAAAAGGTCAAGCTTAAAGGGGAAATTGTTGCGACCGGGGCGGGAGGAAAAGCTCCGGCGAGGGTATGAGAAGAACTTTCGGGTGCGGGCATGAGAGGAACTTTTCGGCGAGGGTATGAGGGCTGCGGCAGGCAAAGTCTGGGGAACGGATTTTTCATCTGGTGTTTCTGGCTAAAAAAGGAGAGTGGTTCGTACCGTGTTTGCCCTGTGCTGTTATGCGGAAAATGCGGCGGGAGAGGTTCGCGCTACGGGAATAAATGAACGCCGCAGCGGCAGCGCAAAGGGGGCGCATAGGCGCGGAAGCAATCGGCAGCGCAAAGGGGGCGGGCGCAAAAAGGCATAAAAAAACAGGAGCGCCCGGGCGGGGCATTCCTGTGTGATTTTCCGGCGGGGAAGTTTCCGGTTGCGGTTATTTTCCGGCGGAAGTTTTGGCTTCCCTGATGATGTCATCGGCCATTTTGGCAAGATAACACATAACGGCAAGTGCCAGCGGCAGGGTTGTTAAATGGGTTTGAACAGTTTCCCAAACCGGATTTTCGGCGATGCTGATAATTGCGATAATGACGTATGCCGTGAAGAGCAAGCTTATCAGCGCTATGGCCAAAAGAAAAAGATGATTTGTTTTCATGGTTTTTTTGTTTATGAAACAGTGCCGCAAGGACATTGTTTCGGGTTAATAATAGAGATATTTTTATTTTAGTGAGTTGATTATACCATATTTTTTACGGTCTGACAAGAATAAAATTTCCCCTATGTTCAATGTGTTGCGCACACTCGGGGAATAAGGGCAGGGAGAGCGGCGGCAGGGCAGCCGGGAGGGCGGCAGTCGAGGACGTACCGGCGGGGCGGCCGGGAGGCGGCAGTCGAGGACGTACCGGCGGGGCAGCCGGGCAGGGGCGCGGGGCATGCGACGGCGAAGGGGGAATAAATTTTGATTCATTTTCAGGCGGGTAGGGAACGGGGGCAAAAAAGTTTCCGGTTGTTAAGATTATGCTAACCAAATCGGGTCTAAGGTATCGGCAATACCACTTTAGCAGGGATGCGTGATGAGTAATTATAATTTGGAAACGATATTAAACACTATTATTAATGCGGATTGCGTGGAAACCATGAAGAAAATCGCCGACAATTCGGTGGACGTGATTTTTGCCGACCCGCCGTATAACCTGCAGCTCGGCGACGCGCTCAAACGCCCCGACAATACCGACGTCAAGGGCGTCTATGAAGAATGGGACAGCTTTGAGAGCATTGCCGAGTACGACCGCTACACCAAGGCATGGATGAGCGAGGCGCGCCGCATCCTCAAAGAAGACGGCACGATATGGGTCATCGGCTCGTACCACAACATCTTCCGCGTCGGCTACATCATGCAGGATTTGGGGTTCTGGATTTTGAACGACATCGTGTGGAACAAGACCAACCCGATGCCGAACTTCAAAGGCACGCGCTTTACCAACGCGCACGAAACGCTCATCTGGGCGACGAAGAACCCAAAAGCGAAATATACGTTTAACTACGAGGCGATGAAGGCGATGAACGACGACGTGCAGATGCGCTCGACGTGGGAAATTCCGCTCTGCACCGGCAAAGAACGGCTCAAAAACGAAGAAACCGGCGAGAAGCTGCATCCGACGCAGAAACCCGAGGCGCTTTTGTATCGCGTGATTATGGCGTCGTCGAACGTCGGGGACGTTATCCTTGACCCGTTTTTCGGCACCGGCACGACGGGCGCGGTTGCCAAACGGCTGGGACGCAATTTCATCGGCATTGAAAAAGACGCCACCTACATCCGCGGGGCGCGGGAACGTCTGGCGGCGGTGGAAGTCAGCCCGGAGAGCGCGGCGCTCGAATATACCTGCAAGCGCAAGCTGCCGCGGGTACCGTTCGGCGCGGTGATAGAAAGGGGCTTGATTTCTCCGGGAGATGTGTTATACGATGAGAAAAAGAAACATAAGGCCGTGGTGCGTTCCGACGGAACCGTCAAGTTTGGCGGGGAAACCGGCTCCATCCACCAGATGGGGGCGGCGGCGCAGGACTCGACGACCTGCAACGGCTGGGCGTACTGGCATTATGTCGACCCGAAGAAGCACAAGCTGGTCTGCATAGACGAGCTGCGCCAGATTGTCCGGGCGGAGATGTTCGGAGAATAGGCGGCGTGCCCGGGATGTCAGGAGTGGAGCGCGGAATATCGGAATTTGCGCGCGGGACGGTTTGAAAGGCGGCAGACAGGATGAGCGGCGTGCCGGGCTGGCGATAATGGAGAACAAATGAAAACAATAAACGGACTACCGGAAAAGAATAAAAATAAAAAAACGACGGGACGTTTTGGCGGCGTGCGGGAGAACGAAACCGACCGGGCAGGCGGAAACGGCGCGGCGAGGGAAAACGAAAGCGGTCGGGGTGCGGAGTATGTTAATGCGCAGGGAAAGTACGACCGGACGCGCGGAGAAATCCGCAAGGGCGACCGCAATCCGGGGCTGGCGCAGAACAACTACGCCGCGATTGACCTCGGCACCAACTCGTGCCGGCTGGTGGTGGCGACGCCGACGACGACTTCGTTCCGCGTAGTGGAAACTTTTTCCAAAGTGGTGCGCCTCGGCGAGGGGATTATTCAGGACAACGAGCTGTCGCCCAAGGCAATGCGCCGCACGATTCAGGCGCTGAAAATCTGCCGCGGGGTTATTGACGAATATATGCCGATTGCGGCGTCGCGCTTTGTAGCGACGGCGGCGTGCCGGAGGGCGAAGAATGTGGCGCAGTTTGCGGAAATGGCCAAGCGCGAGGCGGGGATTGAGCTTGAAGTCATCTCTTCAAAGGAAGAGGCGCGGCTGTCGGTGGTCGGGTGCCTGCCGCTTCTGAACCGCAACATCAAGCGCGTGCTGGTGTTTGACATCGGCGGCGGGTCGACGCAGATTTCGCTGGCGCGGGTTACGGACAACGGCAAAACGTTTATCGAAGGCTTTGTGTCGCTGCCCTACGGCGTGGTTACGATTTCGGAGGCCTTTGCCGGGCATGAGATGAGCACGCTTGAGTATTCCACGGTGGTGGAGCGTACGCAGGCGATTTTGCAGGAATTTGAAGACAAGCACCATATCCGCGAGGCGATTGCCAATCAGGAAATTCAGGTTATCGGCACGTCGGGGACGGTTACGGTCATCGGGGCGGTGCACCTGAAACTGCCGCGTTACAACCGTTCGGCGGTGGACGGGATTGCGATTTCGGCGCCGGATATTGACTTTACCATCAACAAAATCAAAACCATGGGGCCGGAGGGGCGCTGCAAACACCCGTGCATCGGGCAGTCCAAATCCGACCTGACGATTGCGGGGTGTGCGATTATTGAGGCACTGACGACGTTCTGGCCGATTTCGGAAATTACGGTTGCCGACCGCGGCATTCGCGAGGGAATTTTGCTGGATATGATGCATGCACGGCGCGTCAACGCCGCAGGCCACGGCAAAAAGAAACGGCGCAGCGGCAGGTTTCCGTTTGACCGGCGGGGCAGCGGCGGGCAGAGCGACCGGAGAAACGGCGGAAATGTGCAGTATAAGCATAAAAGATAGAGGAATGGGACGATGAGAACGGAGAAAAACGAGGTGATGGAAAGAAACGAAACGGTACAGATGATGCGAAATGGCACGATGGAACGGGAGATGAGCGAAAACATGGCGGATTATGACGGGCGGCCGTGCGTGGCGGCGATGGACCTCGGCACCAATTCCAACCGGCTGCTGATTGCGGATACGGCGGGGAATGCCGTGTACCGCGACGTCAAGCATGTGGCGCTCGGCGAGGGGCTGGCGGAAAGCGGCAAATTCTGCCGGCGGGCGACGGAACGCGCCATCTGTTCGTTTATGGATTTTGCGGAGATGCTAAAGCTTTATAACGTCCGGCGCTATCGGGCGATTGCAACGGCGGCGTGCCGGATGAGCGCCAATACCGCGGCGTTTTGCGCCGAGGTGAAACGGACGTCCGGCGTGGATATTGAAGTTATCAGCGAATATGAAGAAGCGCGGCTGACGCTTCTGGGGGCGCGGCTGAACGCGCAGACGGGGAAAAAGTACCTGCTGGTGTATGACCTCGGCGGCGGCTCGACGGAAGTAACGCTGGCGACAAACGCCGCAACGCCGGAGATTTTGGCGACGGTATCGGTGCCGCTCGGGGCGCGCAACGCAACCGAGATGTTCGGGCTGGCGAATTACAACGAAGCCGGGGCAAAGGCGCTGGAAGAGGCGGTGCTTAAATATCTGGAACCGTTTTTTGCACAGACGGCGGGCATTGACTATCACGGGCAGGCGGCGCTGGTGGCGACGTCGTCAACGCCGCTCAGGCTGGTGTCGCTGATTAAAAAGATGCCGAAGTATGACAAATTTGCGTCCGACGGCGTTACGGTGGCGACGGCGGATTTGGACAGGGTTATCGGCGAAATTCTGCCGCTGTCGTATGCCAAACGCGCGGAATCGGTTTATATCGGGCCGCAGCGGGCGAAGATTTTTGTGGCGGCGCTGGTGATTTTCCGCACGATATTCCGCGCGCTGGGCGAGGCGGAGCTGACGGCGTCGCTGAAAAGCGCGCAGGAGGCGATTGTGGCCGAACTGGCGGCGGAAGAGGATACAGGAGATGCAGCCGGGGCGCTGTTGCCGGCGGCGGAAGAGCGGGGCGGCCTGGGTGAACCGGCCGAGCTGTCAGTGAGTGAGCCGGAGGAAGACACAGCCGGGGCGTTGTTGCCGGCAGCGGAAGAATGTGCGGAGAACCGGGTGAAAACCGGGGTTGAAACGAAAACGGAGGCCGGGCTATGGCAAAACTGACGAAATCGGCAAAGGAAGTGCGGGGGCGGAAGATGCTCACCGTCAAGCTCAAAGAGGCGAAGTACCATACTTCGTCATCAAACCGGTGGCTGGAGCGGCAGCTCAACGACCCGTACGTGGCGGAGGCAAAACGGCTCGGCTACCGGTCGCGCGCGGCGTTCAAACTGATTCAGCTGGACGAAAAATACCATTTTCTCGGCCGCAACAAGGTGATTGTCGATTTGGGCTGCGCGCCGGGCGGCTGGTCGCAGGTGGCGGCAGCGAAGCTTAAAGGCACGGGGAAGCTGGTCGGGCTTGACATTCTGCCGACCGAACCGCTGGAGGGGGCGACGTTTGTCTGCCAGGACTTTACGGAAGAGGGGGCGGACGAAAGGTTACTGTTGCTTTTGGGCGGTGAACGCGCGCATGTGGTGATGAGCGATATGGCGGCCAATACGACCGGGCATCAGCAGACAGACCACCTGCGCACCATCGGGCTGGTCGAGGCGGCGTACGCGTTTGCGAAAACGGTGCTGGCGACGGGCGGGATATTTATCGCCAAGGTGTTTCAGGGCGGCGCGGAAGGCATGCTGCTGGCGGATATGAAAAAGAACTTTGCCAAGGTCAGCCATTACAAGCCGGACGCAAGCCGCGAAAAGTCGCCGGAAACGTATGTCGTGGCGCAGGGATTCCGGGCTTTGAAAGCGGAAGAGGTACGGGCGCTGCCGGAAGAAGACGATATGCCGGAGCGGTATGAACCGGCGCGTGTGGCTTGTGCCGGCGGAGAATAGGCGAACTAGCGGCGTTGATGCCGGGGCTCGGCCTGTGAAGGTGCTGAGATTGTGCAGCCGGACGCGGGGCGCAAGCGAGGCGCTGTGTGGCGCAGGTTCGGGGCTGCGCTGTTTGGAATGGCGCTGGTTTGGGACTACGCTGTTCGGAGCTGCGTTGTTTGAAGCTATGCAGGCAGGGGCGGACAGCGAGGGTTTTGAGGCTATGCGGGGGGGCGCGGAGCGACACAGGTTCGGGGTTGCGCTGTTTGGAACGGCGCTGGTTTGGGACTACGCTGTTCGGAGCTGCGTTGTTCGGGGTTATGCCGGTTTGGGGCGGCGGATGCAACCCGGCCGGGCGGTTATTCAGCCGGAATTCTTTTTTGTTGCATAATTTATTTTTATCCCCTATTATAGCTGCGAATCTAACGGGGGAATTCGTTTGTTATGGCAAAGATGAGCAGAAGGAAAAAGCTGGTACGCGTGGCGAAGCGCAAATTGCTGAAGCCTGTATTGTACGCCGCCGGCATGAGTTTTGTCCTTTACCTTGCCATCAGCAACGTCGTCCTGCAGAAGAAGGTGTTTGAAGACCAGGTGCCGCGGTTTTTGATAACGCGCATATCCCGCACGTTTGACGAAACGGAGTTTATGCACCTGCTGCTGACGGTGCAGGAAATTATGAAAATGCCGACGGCTTCCGCAGAACTGGAAGAATTTGCCAACGGGGCGTTTCCGAGCCCGTGCCCGAGATTTTTGGAACAGCAGCTCAAGCGCATGAACTGGGAGCCGCAGGCTTTTCTGGTGCGGGTGAAAAAGCTGTTTGACATGTATGACGTTTATGACCGCGTGGCGCGGCTGGATGAAACGATTGCGTTTTTATCTACGGAAATCGACGAGCGGCGGCTGCCGTTTGAGATGAAAACGCAGGTAGACGTTTTGCAGCGGGAGCGCGATAATATTATCGGCACGCAGATTACGGAGGAAGAGTATAATTTTGTGAACGAGTACCGCGGGCTGATTTTACGGCTGAAACGCCAGTAAGGCAGGTTGCGCGGCTGCCGGTCCGAAGAGGAAAGGGCGCGGGATGCCGGGCGGATGCGGCGCGGCAGAGATGGCGCGGTAAAGATGGCGGAGCGGCAGAGCGTTGCGGTAAGGCGGAGGACGCGAGGTTTGGCAGCGAGTGCCGGGCACGAAGCGGCGGTTTCGCGAAACATAGAGGATTTTCTGCAGGCGTGCGAGCGCAGGCAGAATTTAGGCGGGTGGAGTCAGAAGAAAAAGCAATATTTTTTCTCTGGAGCCCATCAGAAGGATTCAGAGAGATGAAGCACCGCTTATGAAGATACCCGAGACCAGACGGTTTCGGGTATCTTTTGGTATGGGGACGTGTACGCGGGCGGGGTTACTGTTCGACGCGGACTTCGCGGCAGACGGTACGGCAGCGGCGGACGCCATTGTCGCAAGGGATATAAGTAACCGTCGGCGCGGGAACGTCATAAACCTGATAGGTGGTAACGACGGTCTGCACCGCAGTTTCCGGACAGCACTCGGAAGCGCCGACGAAACACGGACAGCTTGGGCATTCCGGTTCGCACGGCACGGGCTGCAAATAAACCTCGCGGGTGCAGCCTGCCAGCGCCAACGCCGCCAGTCCCGCCAAAATGTATGACTTGTTCAGCATAATCTGCTCCTTATCTGTTCCATAACATATTATTTACCTGATAAGATATATCCTTTTTTGCCAAAAGTCAAATTTTTTTTGGGTTGACTAATTGAAAAATATTGTCTATATATCTGGGCAGAGTGATATAATTCTAGTGTTTAATTTTTATATAATTCCTATTATGAACAACAAAATTATCAGCCTTATCGAGCGGAATGCCGATAATGAGCTAAAGGCTTATTTTGAGAGCCTGACAAGTGAACATCCCCTGGATTTGCATGAAGAACTGGTTTTGCTGGAGCATTTTTCTCCCGCGGCCGTTAAGAGCTACATCAACCGTTTCCGTTTTTCCAAAGATGCGGAAAAGGTTTTTGTCCAAATAGCCCCGGCCGACATCCGGCTGACGTATCTTAACTATTACGGCCTGACCGAGGAAACCCAGCGTTGCCTTATTCATTGCGATAAGGTGGAGGCATTGCGCGACTTTGCCAAAATGCGCCGTCTGGCCGACCCGGAATATCTGATTAACATCGGGAGCAACGAGGCGGTGCGCGTGTATCTGGCGTTTAATCCGCTGGAAAACGACGACCAGGTTTATGCCCTGCTGCACCGGGACAATCCGTCTTTGTTTGCGGCGTATGCCAACAAATGGGTTATCAGCGAAAATGTGAAACGAAAGATTGTCGAAGAGCGCAACTATGCGGCGTTTAAGACCATCGTGTACCGGTTTTACCGCCTGTTTCGCAAAAAAGCGGCCAAGGCCAAAGACTTCGGCAAACTGATGGAAACGCTGGCGGCGGAAGCCCTGCCGGCGGAATTGCAGGTTGAAGTTCTGACGTCGTACGACCGGGACCTTATCCAGCTGCTGCTGATGACATGCCCGCTGGCGGCGGAAGCGCAAGAGGTGTTGTGGAAACGCAATTTTGACGCGGAATGGCTCAAGCTGCATGTGGAACATCTGTATTGCATGGGCGGTTACCGCTTTGCGCCGGAGAACGAACAGAAGCTGTTTAAAGTGCTGGCGAGCAAGAGTTTGGACGACTGCCTGACGCAATTCCGGCACCGGGACGACGTGAGCTTTGTCAAGTTTGCGACGCCGGCGGCGGTCAAAAAGTACGTGGCGGGCTATTGGCTCAGCGACGACGCGCAGGTGGCGCTGATTAACCGCGGCAACGGGGAGCTGATAAAGGAACTGATTTCCCGCTACAGTCCCGAACACGGCATGTGCTGGCAGGCGGAAGTCGAGCTGGTCAAGCTGGGGGCAACGGAAGCCGTGCGGCAATACATCGCGTTTCATTCCATGTGCTGGGAGGCGCTGTCGCTGCTCAAGGAAAATTTCCCGGCGGTGGCGGAGGAGTATTATGCGAAGCACCCGTACTAATTACAGGGGAAAATTTGGGCATCCAGAGCGGTCTTATCGGGTCGGCAAAAATTCATGTACCTTGTTTGTACACTAAAATTTTTGCCGCCCTCAAGCCCATCTCTATCTGCCTAAAATTTTCCGCCTGTAATAGGAGAGGGGTGACGAAGTTTTCCGGGGCGCCTGTAACCGGGGGCCGGAGAGCCGTAGCGGAAAACCGAACGAAAGAAAAGCTGCCTGTATGGGCGGCTTTTTTTATTTGACTTTTGAGTTACAGGTTTATATGCTGTTTGTAAGCAGTGGGGCTAAACACTGCCCGAGTTTTCACAGCTCTCGTGTTAGCGGTATTGGATATGTATCGTTAACGTTATATAATTTATTTATGTAACAATATCCCCGGCTATGGCCGTTTTCGTTATGGTCGGGGAGCCCTTAACGTATATCTGAAGGTTAAGGGAATCCTACTAACACAGGATTGTGAACTCCCCGGCACCTTAATTTGAGGTGCTTTTTTTCTTGCTTTTTATGGTGGCTTTGCTATACTGTCTTAAGTAGGGATTCACACCCTCGTGTTAGATATTATTATTCAGCCTAATACTCTGTAAAATACGGAGAATTTGACTATATCCATTTTAACCGGGAGTTATAACGTATGTCCAGAACCTCGGTTTAAAGGTTATAAATCCTTGCTAACACAGGATTGTGAACTCCCGGTTGCCTCATAGTCAGGCAGCCGTTTTTTTGTATTCGGAGGGCAAGGCAATGAAAATGATTATGGCGATTTTTATGTTGTTTTTAAGCGGGTGTACGCTCAAATATATGGAGGAGGGGCTGGCGGCGCTGCGCAATCAGCCGGTGCAGACGGCGTTTGCGGTGCTGGGGTATCCGGACAACGAGGTGCGTCTGCGCGACCGGACGGTTTATGTTTGGAATTATTCGACTTCCTACACTTATCAGTCGCCGTATGAAGAAGCGACGCATATGACGATGACGGCGTTACAGTTCGGCACGATGTTTATCGACGGCACAACGTCGGGATATCGGACACAGGTGGCGCAGGGAACGTGCCAGGTTAAGGTGGTCGTGAGCCGGTACGGCTATATTATAGATACGGATTTTCACGGCTCGGCTGCGGGATGCGGGGAGTATGGCGAAAGACTGCGCCAATATCTTTACCCCAAAGGCAACGGCCTGTTTTAGACAGGGGGAAACGGACGACTGTGCGGTTTTAAGTCCGGGGCAGCTGGCTGAGGGAATTGTGCGAACGGGGCTTTTAAGTCCGGGGCAGCAAGGCGGATTTAAGTCCGGGACGGCTGCCGCGGCGTGCCGGCAGGCGGGAGCTGCCTTTCCAGCTCATAGAGGGCGCGGGCGTCTTCCTTGTATTGGCGCGAAAGGTAATAACCGTCATCGGCGGTTTCGCGCAGGCGGATTTGCTGTTTCAGGCGGGCGATTTTCTGCTTGATATTCATATACTTTCCTTTTCTGTATATTAATTTTCATAATATATAGGTGTTTCGTATATTGATTTCAATATTTTCGCATTGGCGCCGATGGGCAAAATGCGGCAGAAAAGCGCTGATTATATAGCCGAATATATGGACGATGTTGATAACTCGGGACGGGCGCGGCGGGCGGTCCGGTGTGCGTGCGGATTTTACCGGGCGGAAGGAACGGGCTCAGCCGGCAAGGGCGCGGCGGGCTACAGCGGACGGCCGGAAAGGCAGAAGACGGCGCGGCCGAGGATTTTCACCTTGTTCTTTTTGTGGTACAAATCCTGATAGCGGGGGCTGTCGACTTTCAGCGCGTAGGTGTCGGCGGCGGTTTTTTGCAGGCGTTTAATCTGGACGTCGCCCCCGGTTTCGATAACATAAATGCCGTCGCCGCTGTAATCGCAGACGCCGGAATCGAACATAACAAGGCTGCCGTTGGGGAGCGTCGGTTCCATATAGTCGCCGTCGAGGCGGATAAAACGCAGGCTGAACGGGTTGCCCGCGCACCAGCTGCCGAATTCTGCAAAATTCAGCACCATACGCCCGACGACGTTGTCGCGGAGCTCGGTTCCCGGGCGTGCGGCGCAGATGTCTATCGCCACAAAATCTGCCGCCGAACCGGTCAGGTCGTCGTTTTCAAAGAGCGGGGGCAGGGCGGCGCCGCTTTGCAGAAGCTCGTCGTCAATCAATTCTTTTTCGCTGATGTTTAACAGCTGGCAGACTTTTTTGCGGTCGACTTCGTTCAGCCGCTTGGGAAAGCCGTATTTGACATACTGCTGGATGTATGAGTCCTTGCGCCCGATTTTCAGCGATACTTCGCGAAAGGTGTGGTTGCTGTCCAAGATATACTTTTCCAGCCGTTTGCGGATTGTTTGTAAATCTGCCATAGTAATATCTCCTTTTTATGCTACGCTATCAGAATAATTTTTTTTGCCAAGTATGTTTTTTAATATTGACAATGTATTAATTATCATATATTAAAAGTGCCTAAAAGTCAAGCCCAATTTTTGCAGTATATACAGGGTTATATATCAGGTTGTATGCAGGGCGCGCGCGGGAGTGTGCGGAGCGTGCAGGGAACCGGATGCAGGGGCAGGCTTTGGCGCCGTGTGCGGGACGGGCGTTTGAGCGCTGTTTCGGGACGGGAGCTTTGGTGCCGTGTGCGGAAAATACCGGCGGTGCCGTTTCAGGACTATCGGACTATTTGGACTACTTTTATCGGACTATCGGAGAGACTGGCTGCCGGCGTTTCGGCGCGGGCGGCGGATTGCGCGGGCAGGCTGCCGGGAGCGGCCGGCTTGTGCGCGAGGGGTAATTCGTGGCAACGGGGAAACAAATGGATCAGATTATTTTTCATACCAATCTTAAATATATTATTGCGGGGCTGACCCGGGAACAGAAGGGGCTGCTGCTGGAGATGCTGCTTGATTGCGCGACGGGAGCGGCAGGCGGGGCTGCGGATATGGGTGCCGGGGCGGTTACAGGGGCGTCTTTATCCGCCGTCGACGAAACGGTAGCAAACATCAGCCGCTATATTATGCTGCTGCAACAGGATATGGCTGCGAAACGGCAGCGTATGCGCGACATCGGCGCCAAAGGCGGCGCGGCACGGCGGCGGAATGTTAACGGGCGCGGAAACGCGGGCAGCAGCGGTGATGACGGGGCGGCGGACGATATGCCGGATTTGTTTGCAACGGCAGAGAATGCGACGGTTGCAAATACGGCGGAAGATGTTGCGGAAAAAGCTGCGGTTTCGGGGAACGGCACGGCGGCGGCGGGCGGCGCTTTTTCTGCCGCAGGCGGCGGCAGCGGACATCAGAACAATGTTCAACCGCTGCTTCAGCATTGCTGCGGCAAAAGAAAAGAAGCAAAAGAAAATAATATTTTAAATAATAAAAATAATTTATTTTCGGAACGGAAAATTTCGCTGCCGGTTTTTCAACGGCCGTCGGCGGCGGAAGTGCAGGCGTTTGTTTCGGCTGAGGGGCTGAAAGTCGATGCGGCGACGTTTGTCGATTTTTATGACTCCCACGGCTGGTGCGTCGGGCGGACGGCAATCAAAAACTGGAAGGCAACGGTGCGGCTCTGGCATCGGCGTGCCTGCAGCGAAGCGGCGGAAACAGGTTTGGCGGCAGGTTATGCGGCGGGAAGCCCGGCAGGCGGTTACAGGGCGGGCGGTTTTACCGGCGGGGCAGATACGGGATACGGCGCGGCGAAGAACGGCTTTCGGGCGGCAAAAGATGCTGCGGCTGTTGATGACGAGGGGTATTGGTCGGAGCTTGAGGAACGGGTGCTGCGTGATGCGGACGGTGCCGACGGTACAGGCAGTGTCAACGGTACGGGCAACGAGAGCGGCTGCGGCGGAAATGGCGGCGGTTCGGGCGAGGCGCCGGGCAGCGTTTCGGGCGAGGAACCGGGCGGCGTTTCGGGCGAGGAACCGGGCGGCGGGGGAGAAATGCGCGACTAACTTTATGACCGGACATTTGAACTTAAACAAACACTCATTAACGGAGGGAACTCATGAGTCAGAAAAGCGACTATTTTTTCTTAAACATCAAACAGGTATATCCGAATTTTGCCAGGCCGTCGGCGTTGGAAACGGAAATCTGGGAGGAAATGCTGGAACCATACACGCAAGGGGATATCCTGGCGGGAATCAAATCTTACCGCAAGAGCGAGGATACCAACTTTGCGCCCAATCCGGCACGGTTCAGGAGCTATCTGTATTCGCGGGCGAAAAAGGCGGAGAAGCCGTGCCTGCCGCTTTCGCCGGAAAGCTATCTGATGGAAGAGGATATTCGTGCCGGGCGCTGCCGCCATTTGTTTCCGACATACTGCAAAGCGGTGGAATATGTGTTGGAAGTTGAGCTGAAAAAACTGTATTCCGAGGCGGAATTTAAGGCGTTTTCGCGCGGGAGGAAATACCGGCTGGCAGTGGAAAACGGCCTGTTTGCGGATTTTGACCGCGTGTTGGATTATGTTTATGCGAAAGGAGGACACTGATGATGACAGAAGATAAAGCGAAGGCGGCGGGAAAGCCGAGTTTGCTGGGCAGGTATTTTCAACAGGGGTGGCTCAGCAAAAAATATTACATAGCGGATGGATACCGCCAGCTTTACAGCGCGGAAGACAGGCTGCTGGCGGGAACGATGCTGTACGCGGATTTTCTGAAATGGGGGAAGGGACAGCTGCAGGTGCGCGATTACGCAATGCCGAAAGTCGACGGCGGCAGCGGCTGGGACGACTGGCAAACCGGCATCGGAGCGGAAAATTTCCGCCGGGCGCTGAAAAAGGTGTCGGCGCCGTTTGTGCCGGTGTTGTATAAAATCGTGCTGGAAGAAAAGGAAATCCGGGCGCCGAAAGGGGCGAGCACGCGGGAACGGCTGTATTTCAACGATGAGATAAAGAACCTGTTGTGCCGCGCGTTGGACGAACTGGTGCCGTATTATCGCCGCAGAGTGTAGGAAAGCTGCCGCAGAGTGTAGAAAAGCTGCCGCAGAGTGCAGAAAAGCTGCCGCAGAGTGCAGGCGGTACAGCGGGGGCGGGGGGAAGGGAGGTGTAGGAGGGCAGAGGGGGCAGCGCCGCGGAGCTGCCGCACAGGCAAGTGCCAGCGGTACAGGCAATGCCGGGAGGAGGAGAGGCCGGTCAGAACATTCCCTTGCGGCGGAAATAGATAATCGTCATGACGGTTGCTATGGCGGAGATGCCCATCACGAGCCAGAAGCCGTTGGGGTCGCCGGCGAATGCCACCGGGACGTTCATGCCCCAGAACGAGGCGAGCATGGTCGGGATAGAGAGGATAATCGTGATAGCGGCGAGGAATTTCATCACCAGGTTAACGTTATTGTTGATGATGCTGGCGAAGCCGTCCATCATGCCTTCCAAAATGGAACGGTGCATATCCACCATTTCTATCGCCTGTTTGTTTTCAATAATTACGTCGTCGAGGAGGTCGGCGTCGTCATTGCCGAAGCCGGCGAGTTTGGCGACGGCGGGGGTGCGCATCAGGCGCAGCAGTTTTAAGAGCACGAGGTGGTTGTCTTTCAGCGCGGTGGTGAAATAAACCATCGACTTTTGGATTTCCATCAGCTGGAAAAGCTCTTTGTTGGAAGTGGTTTTGCGCAGGGCGTATTCAAGTTCGTCGGTGCGCTTGTTGATGATGTTCAGGTACTTTAAATAAAACTGGGTGCATTTGTACAGAATATTCAGCATAAAGCGCGCGCGGTCGCGGGTGTCGAACGTTTTGGCGGTCGAACGGTTAAACGAATTCATAACGCGGTTGTCGCGGGCGCAGATGGTGATGAAGTTTTTTGGGGTGATGACCAGGCCGCAGGGGAGAGTGTCAAAATTGCCCTCGTCGTCCAAAAGCGGCAGGTTGATGATGATGGCCAGCGAATTTTTTTCCTGCTCAATGCGGGAGCGCTCGTCGGCGTCCAGCGAATTGCTAAGGAGGTCGTAGTCAACGTGCAAAACGGTTGATACCTGCAGCAGCTCTTCTTCGTTCGGGTTGACGAGCGAGCACCAGGTCATGGGGAGAATCTTGTTTTTTTTGAGTTTTGTGAGCCTGCCGTCTTCTTCGGTCCGATAAATTCTCAGCATCGCCCCTCCCTGCGCCCTCCGGCGCTTTTCAAAAACCGCAACAGCTGCGGATACCCGTTTATAATACAATACAGAAAATTCTGGTGCGGCCAAGAAGACTTGAACTTCCACGGGCTTAGCCCATAACGACCTCAACGTTACGCGTCTACCAATTCCGCCATGGCCGCACATCCTGCGCCTTTTTCCGGGGGTGCCGGGGCGCTTTTTACGCCTTTGTCCCGGTCAGCCGGGATGGCGCTCATTTACGCCTTTCTTCCGGGGTACCGGGCGGGCGTTCATCTACGCTTCTGCCGCCGGTAATACGGGGCGGTCGCGGTTCTGCATTTTCCGCCTTTGCGGGCGGGCACCTTTCGGGCACTGTCGTGCAAAACAAGAATGAGATATAATATAATTTTGAAATAATCAAGCTTTTTTTTCACCCGGTGGGTATTTTTTTGCAAAGGGGCAATGGGGGCAGAGAGTGGCGGGGCGGGCATACGTGAAGGGCGGATGGCAGAGAGCGGGGCGGAGTTGGAGGGAAGATGGGGGGCAGCGGCGATGGAGAAGGGCAGAGAGTGGCGGGGCGGGCGGGGGCGAGGAAAAATATTTTTCAAGAGGGGGGCGAAACTATTGACATAGGCGGCGGGCTTTTGTATTATACTGACGGGCTCGGGTGTTTTCCGGGCTGTTTTTGTTATGAGAATGCGGTTCGGCTGAATAACGCCGGGCTGTTTTTGTTATGAGAATGCGGTTTGGCTGAATGATGCCGGGCTGTTTTTGTTATAAGAATGCGGTCCGGTTGAATGATGCCGGGCTGTTTTTGTTATAAGAATGCGGTCCGGTTGAATGACGCCGGGCTGTTTTTGTTATGAGAATGCGGTCCGGTTGAATGACGCCGGGCTGTTTTAATTATGAGAATGCGGGACGGATGAGCCTGCTTTTTTTATGGGGGCGGCAGTGGGGCCGGCTCCTTTTTTTATGGAGGAAACATGAAAGGAACAACGAACGCGCTGGTTTATCGCGGCGGAGGGACTTCGCTTATCTATGCTTATAACGGGGAAGAGAGCGGCTGGAGCGCCGGGGAAAAGGCTTATATCTCAAACAGGCTGCGGACGCAGGAGGGCAGGCAGCATTTGGAGACGCCTTCAAAAACGTACAGTGCCAGCACCGCCTTTTACGGGAAGACGATGTTGATTTACAGCCGTTATTCTACGGGGCATATTTATCCGGCGTTTTGCAAAAACGGGGCTTTTGCCGTCGGGGGGAGCCTGGGGCACTTTGCCAGCTGGGATATTTTGGCGAATTACAGCTTTATCGACGGCAAAATGTTTGCCTGCGGGCGCGGGACGAACACACGCCTTGACCTGACGGTGCGGGAGGTGCATCTGTCGGCCAAGGAAAGCGATTTTTATCTCGGCGGCGGAATGCGGCTTTACAAGGAACAGGGCAGTGCGCCGGTGTTGCAGGAGTTTGACTATGAGGCGCAGAGGGCAGGCAGTACCCTGTATACGTTTACGGGGCTGGCTGAGACCGCCTATCGGGGAATTTACGATTCCGAAGCGAAGCGCCTGCTGCTTTTTCCGGGGGTTTCCGCCGGGACGTCTTATTTGTACGACCTGGCGGTTCCGACAAGCCCGGTGCTGTTGTGGAGCGGCAATATCGGCGTTTTTGCCGTTATGGCGACGGATCTGCGGCCGGGGGCGGTCATCTTTTGCAGCCCGTCCGCCGAAACCAACATGGACACCGGCGGCGGCGTGCAGTGGCAGATGTTTACGGTCGACGAAAACGACGCGGTGGTGCCGCTGGATATGCCGGCGAATCTGGCAACACTGTCGGCAAACGCATGGTGGCTTTACAACCCGAACAACAAAACGCTCAGCATCGGCACGGCGGACGGCATTTACCTGTTTGCGGCCGACCGCGAAGGCAAGCTGTTTACGCCGATAAAAACGGCGGCGGAACTGGCGGAGAACAATCCGGACTACGGCATATACAAGCCGGTGTTTGCGGACGATTTGTCGCTGCTTTCGGTGGTGTCGCATACCAATCCCAGCTCCGCTGCCGGCGGATACAGGGGCGACGCGTACGGCTATGTTCTGGCGAACGGCGACGGCAGGCTTTATGCGCAAAGGACGGTCGATTTGGCGGGCGAGAGTTTTGTAACGGGATTTGCTACCGGGAACACCGCCGGCGGCCGGGTTGAGTTTAACGGCGCGCTGCCGGAACTTTCGCTGAAGGTCAATGTAACGCCGGCGCCGGACACGTTTGAATTTACAGGAGAAGCAGAATGACGACAGATAACACGACATTTGACAAAAAGGTTTACGCGGGAATGCCGTTCAGGTACAAGATAACCAAGGCGCGCTACTGGGACAAGACGGTGGCGAAATCGGTAACGGCGAATACGGTCGACGACGTTGCGCTGGAGCCCTACGACGGGGTTACGATTACGCAGGACGGCACGGTTCTTTCCGTTTCGGCGGGGATTTTGCCGGACGGGGGCGCTTACGGCGGCTACAGGGGCGTGGCGGCGCCTGCGGGCAAGCGGTATTTTCTGCGCAACGCGAATACGGTTTATGACAATTTCAGCCGGAGAGGCAGCCCGGACATCGGCGAAGACGGCGTTTTGCGCAACATTACGAGCGGGAACAACATTTACACGGCGTTTTACAACCAGTCGTATCCCTGGGAAATTACCGTGAAAATTCATACGCCGGAAACGTTCGCCGACCAGAGCTATATTTTCGGCAATTATTCGACGAACCGGGCGACGCCGCAGCTTTGCACGGACGCGGCGGGGCACCTTATGCTGTATCTGGCGAGTTCGACTTCGGCCTGGGATATTGCGGACGGAGCCGTTTCCGAACAGGCGCTGGCGGCGGATACGGATTATGTCATCAAGGCCGGCTGGGACGGGACGGCCTATACGGTTACGGCGAACGGGGAGGAATTTGTCCGCGTTGTTTCGGCGGCCGTGCAGTATTCCACGACTGCGGCGCAATTGTGTTTCGGCTTTGATTCCGGCAACAATGCGTGGACGGGGACGATTGACCTGCATAATTCGCTTATCACGGTTGACGGCAAGGCGTACTGGAAAGCGTATACGGTTTATTCGGAAATCCTGCCGGGCGCGTTGGACGGAGATACCGGGGCTTTGGCCGACTGGAACTGCTTTTGCGACGCGGAAGCGGAAACGACGGCGTTTGATACGGCGGCGGCTGTCGACGGGAAAGTGTGGATTGGGCACAAGGTTATCGAATCGCACGTTACAAACCCGTGGCCGATTGTGCATTTCAGCGTTGAAGGCGGCGTTACGTTTCGCGGCGATACGGCGGCGTTTGCGGACGGGATGTGGCTTGTTGCCGACAAAACGCTGCCGGTAACGGAATTCTTTTTCGGCGATGTGGAATTTATTGCGAAGATAACGCCGAAGACGCCGTCGGGATACAATACGGTTTTCAGGAACGCGGAAACCAACGCCTTTTTCGGGCTTTACGGCGCGGCGTGGTGCATCTATGACGGGTCGCGGAAAACCGGCGGCACGGCAACGGCGGGAACGACGTACTGGGTGCGGGCGCAGATGATATACGATGCGGAAAAAGGGGCGTATGCGTCGACGTTGTATGTTCTGGAGGACAACGGCGCCTATACGGCGGATACGCTGCCGGAGGCTGCGGCATGGACACAGGCGGTGCAGACGGAGACGGACGTGTTCAAAAGCGGAGAGCCTTTTTGGCTTTCCAATGACGGCACATCGTCGTTCAACGGCGACATGGATTTGGCGCAGGCGGTTTTGCGGACGAAAACTTCCGGCGGCACGGGCGGCTGGACGGACTATTGGAAACCGCTGGAGGAGCAACGGACGATAACGGCCTGACGCCGCGGCAGCGGGGTGGAACTGAGCCGGCATTGGGGTGGAACTAAGCCGGCAGCGGGGGGACGGAGCCGGCATCGGGGTGGAACGGAGCCGGCGGGAGACATGGGACGGAGCTGACGGGAGGCGAAACGGAGCCGCGGGGAACATGGGATGGAGCCGACGGGAGGCGAAACGGAACTGCCGGGAGGCGAAACGGAGCCGGCAGCGGGGTGGAACGGAGCCGCGGGGAACATGGGACGGGGCGGCGGGGCAGGCTCTTGGAATTTATGGTTTTTATGATGAATATTACGGAGGAAAAATGAAAGGAACAACGAATGCTTTGGTTTTGCAAGGCGGAGACGGCGGCGAAACGGTTTTTGCGGTCAACAATACGGGAACGGCGATTGTCAGAGGGACGAAGGCCTGGCTGAACAGGCATAATCTGGACGAGAATACGGCGTATCAGCATTATGCGGGCGGAAGCAGCACGCAGTATGCGCCGGTTTTTGACGCCGACAACAATTTCTGGGTGGTGAACCTGAGCGGTACGGGGCGCAAGCTGTTTACCTACGATGCGGAAACGAAGGCGTGGACGGCGTCTGACCTGAACGCCGGGCCGTCAGGGCGAAATTTTGTCCGCTTTATCGCCGGGGAGGTTATAGCGTATGCTTCCAACTATGCGGGCAATGCAACGGCGCTTTATTCTTCGGCGGTTACGAAAGACGCATACACGAATTATGCCGGCCTGTATCTGGGGAGCGGAAACGTGCTGAAGTGGGTCGCGGCCGGGAGCTTTACGCTGGCGAATTCGCTCGGCGAATTTCCGTTAACTGGGTTTAGCGGCTATCTTTATTCCGCATTGATGCTGGACGGGAAAATGTTTGTTGCCGACGGGGAGGGAAACTATAAATTTTATGATTTTGACAAGTTTTTCGGGACGCCGCGGGAAATCGGCTCCGGAAACAGCACGCTTGTTAAGGACAATTATCCCGTCATGTTTGCGACGGGGCTTGAGGCGGGGGATTATTTCATCTGCAACCGCGGCTCCAAGCAAAACAATTATGAACCGACGGAACTGGCGATTTTTAAAATCGGCGAAAATTACGCGCTGGAAGAGGCCGACGATTTGCAGACGGATTTGCAGGCTTTGACGGGGCAGGTGTGCTCGGTGCAGTACAACAACGATACGAAACTTCTGACGGCGGGCAGCCATACGGCGGTGTATGCCTTTAAATGGGACGCGGCGGCAAAGGCGTTTGACAATCTGAATATCGGCATTGCCGTGCCGACAGAGGGCGTAATTGCCGATGACGGGGCATATTGTCTGGCGCTCTCGGGAGATTTGACATCGGCGGTGGTCGGGTACAGAAAGCGGACGGAGACGCTGGTTTATTGGAACATGGGCATATATAAGCTGGCAACATCTTCAGGTGACTGGTACGCGGATACGTTCGGCATGGCGTCGTCGCTGAGCCTGACCGGATTTGCCACCGGGGCGACCGATGAGGCGGGCAGATACGAGTTTAAGACGGCGACGAAAGCGTAAAGCGGCGTGTCGGACGCTGAGGCTGCACCGGCGGGACGGCAGCCTCAGGTGCCGGGAGAGGGAGTCCGAAGCGTCGGCAGAGGGGCGGATTAACACAAAAAACGGAGGCGGATATGACCAAATTTTTAACATACGCCGTGGCGGGGCTGCTGCTGGCGCTGTATGTCTCGGTGAGCCTGTATATCGAGCGGGGCAGGGAGATTGCGGCATTGCAGGGCGAAAAGAGCGCCCTGTCTGGGAAAACATCATTTTTGGAGGCGGAAATTGCGAAACGAGATGAAAGGGCGTTGGACGCCGATAAGCGATTGTGCGAGATTGAGAAAGCAGCAGCGGCGGAGAAGGACAAGGGCGGTTTTGACTGGAATAGCCTTTTGCCTGTTGATACTGTTACTCTGCGGCTGCGCCAGGACTGAATATGTTTACGTCGAAGCGCCGCGCGAGCCGATAACGTGCCACC
>ENA-OUQW01001135-OUQW01001135.1-human-gut-metagenome-genome-assembly--contig:-NODE-1135-length-29904-cov-4.760226_pt1 | contig 29904 bp, 21 predicted proteins | sample MGYA00248464_ERZ548849 | MGnify/ENA primary metagenome ERZ548849 (study PRJEB26491, sample SAMN04978193) | human gut metagenome | host: Homo sapiens | study: EMG produced TPA metagenomics assembly of... | reverse complement strand
TGCAGACTGTGCGGCGGCATCGGCGGCGGCTTTGGCGGTATTGGCGGCTGCGGCGGCATATTTTTGGCATGAGGGTGCCCTGAAGCAATGGTTTGACTATAACTTTTTATTTAACCGGCAGGTTGCGGCGTATTATGGCAGCTATACTTCCGGGGTCGGGACGGCATTGAAACTATGTGCTGCCGGAACGGCTGCGGCGGTTATCCGCTTTGGCCGGTGCGGGGAAAAGGAAACGGCGTGGCTGCTGTTGCTGGCCGGATGTGCCGGTATTCTGTTTGTTTTTGCTCCGCATCCACGATACTATGTCCCTTATTTTTTGCTGGCGGCGCCGTATGTCGGCCGGGCGGCGATGCGCCTGATGGCGGCGGAAAGGCTTTCCGGGCGGTTGAAAAAAGCGGCGATTGCGGCAGCGGCGGCTGGATTTGCCGTTTCTTTGTGGACATTGGTTCCGGCGGGAAAAAAAGCATCCGCCTTTAAAAAGCATATGGCGCTGGCGGAATATGTGATACGGCATACGGCGCCGGACGAAGCGCTTTTGAACGGCGTGAACGCATATGCCGCCAATCTGTATAATCCAGACGCGGATTATTTTTGGTTTGGCTTCCATAATACTGTTAAGATTGCCGCGTACTGGGGATATGGGAAGTTTGACTACAATACGGCGATAAAACGCCTTAAGCCGAAGATTTTGCTGCTGGGGGAAGACAGCCCGCTTGATGTAATCGCGATGTCGCAGACGAAATGGCTGAAAGAACGCAATCTGCGCGCCGCTATGCTGGGGCGGGGAAACGTTGCGGGACGGAATGATTTTATCCGCCTGAACTACAGCTGTTGGAACGAAGATATGGATTATATTAAAAAACATTATGATTTGGTGGAAGCCGGCAGCGAGGCAATGCTTTGGGTGCGCAAAGACGGCAGCGGGACGGGCAATGGCGGCGGTTCCGGGCAATGAGGCGGAAGATGGCGGGTGTTTCTGCTGGTGATGACGGGACGGAAGATGGCGGCGATAGCGGACGCGGGTGGCGGGTGCGGGTGGCGGGTGCGGTCGGTGCCGTCATTTTTTTGTTGTAAAATCCGGCGCGGGAGCGTATGGTACGGTTCAGGTGAATTTTACGAAAGAAGAGGTGCGGAAATGACGCGTTATCGTCTGAACAACATCAAGCTGCCGTTAGAGGCCGGAGCGGAGGAAGTTTGGGCACAGACTGTGCAGCGGGCAGGGAGTTCGGCATTGCGGAATTTCCGGGTAGCGAAAAAATCGCTGGACGCGCGGCGCAAGGACAATCTGTTCTGGGTGTATGCGGCGGAGTTTGAGTATGACGGCGCGCTGGAAACAGGCGGCGACCTGCTGGAGCTGGCACCGGAAGAAAGGCTTGATTTTACGGCAGTGTGCCGGAGCGGCGGCGCGGCCGGTATGAACCTTACGGCCGGCATGAAACTTCCGGGCGGCATGAAACTTCCGGGCGGCACGGGTATCCGTGCGGCGGGGGACGGTTTACGGCCGGTGGTGGCCGGTTCGGGGCCGGCGGGAATGATGGCGGCGCTGTGTCTGGCGGAAGCAGGGCTGCGGCCGATTGTGCTGGAGCGCGGGGCGGCGGTGCGCGAGCGGCAGAAAGCGGTGCAAAAGTTTTGGGCAACGGGCGAACTGGCGCCGGAAACGAACGTGCAGTTCGGCGAGGGCGGTGCCGGCACGTTTTCCGACGGCAAACTGATGACCGGCATCAAGAAGGACAAATATACCGCCAAGGTTTTGGAGGAATTTGTCAAAGCCGGAGCTCCGGGAGAAATTCTTTATCTTGCCAAGCCGCATATCGGTACCGACAATCTGGCGCTGATGGTGGAGAATATCCGGCATAAGGTGGAGAGCCTCGGCGGCGAATACCGGTTCGGGGAAAAACTGGCGGATTTGCGGATTGACTATGACGGTGCCGGGGACGGCGCAGGCAATGAGAACGGTACTCGCGGCGTGGAAAACAGGAACGGCGCCGGGGCAGAGGGCGACGGAAGTGACGGTGCGACGTGCGGCGCAGTTAATGAGGGCGCGACGGGCGACGCCATCGGTGCGGGCGGCGTTTTGCGCGCGGCGGTGGTTGAACGGGCGGACGGGACGCGCTATGAGCTTCCGGCGGATACGCTGATCCTGGCGGTCGGGCATTCGGCGCGTGATACGTTCCGCATGCTGTACGGGCGCGGGCTTGAGATGACACAGAAGCCGTTTGCAGTAGGGGTGCGCATAGAGCATAAACAAGCGGACGTCAATTTGGCACAGTACGGAAAGAAATACTGTTGCTCGAGGTATCTCGGGGCGGCGGATTACAAACTGGCAGAACATCTGGACGGCGGAAGGTCGGTTTATACGTTCTGCATGTGTCCGGGCGGGACGGTGGTGGCGGCAACCAGCCTTGAGGGGCACGTGGTTACCAACGGCATGAGCGAGTTTGCGCGCGATAAGGAAAATGCCAACGCGGCGGTGCTGGTCAACGTGGACGAGAGAGATTTCGGCTCGGTGCATCCGCTGGCAGGAATTGAATTTCAGGAAAAGCTGGAGAAAAAGGCGTTTGCGCTTGGGGGCGGCACCTATTTTGCGCCGGTGCAGAAAGTCGGGGATTTTCTGGCGGGAAGAGGGACGCTGCGCCTCGGTGTGGTGAAACCGTCGTATAAACCGGGCGTAATGCCGGCCGATTTCCGGGAGCTGTTTGACGCGCCGCTTTATAAGGCTTTGCAGGAAGGCATCCGGCGTATGGGCAGAAAACTGCGCGGGTTTGCCGCGGACGATGCTGTGCTGACGGCGGTGGAGAGCCGGTCGTCGTCGCCGGTCAGGATTGTACGCGGGGCGGATTATATGAGCAACATCCACGGCGTGTATCCGGCAGGAGAAGGCGCGGGATATGCAGGCGGAATTACGAGCGCAGCAGCCGACGGGGTGAAATTGGCGGCGGCGATATGCGGAATCGGGTGAGCGGAGAGGAAAATGCGTAGCGGGGCGGTGTGGATGAAATCCCCGGGCAATGATGATGAAACCGGAGCGAAAGTGAGGCGGGGCGGGTTGTGTGAGGCAATAAAAAAGCCCCGTGCGGCCAAAGGCGGCAAGGGGCAGATGCTGCAATCGCTGCCGGCGTACGGCGGCAGGGCTGCTTTTTTCAGAGCAATTCCTGATTGAAAACCCGGCATTTGTAAGTGCGCAGGAAATCAGCCATTTTGTATTCCAAAGGCAGGGGAGACTGTGCGTGATGGAAGTCAATCCATTTTTTTTGCACATCTGCCTGAGCGGGAACGAGTTCCACGTCCGGCGCCAACCTGACAAAACGGGCTTCGACGAGGTCAAACGCATATTTGTCAAGCCCGGTGATGCTGATTGCGGGATGCTGTACCTTTCCGTCAATGCCGTCTTCGTTAAAATGGCGGATTAAAACGGCAAAGTGCAGCATGGACGTGTCTGCCCAGATTAAGCGGGCGAAAAAGCCGAGCGAAAATTCGATTTTCGGTGCCGGCAGATTTATTTTTTCCATAATTTACATAGTTTTATTGTTTCGCTGTTAATAATAGCACAAAATTTTGTCTAATGCAAGCGCTTTTTTTCGGTTTACAGCGGCTTTTTTTTGCGTTATACTGTTTTTATACGATGTTTTGCGGCTGCCAACAGGGCAGACGGCGGCTGAGACGAGCCGGCAGCGATTTGGCACGGTGAGCTGTGCTGACTGCGGGAGCCGGGGGTGAAACGAGCCGGAGGCGGTCTGGCGCAATGAGGCGCGCGGGTGGCGGAAACGGCGGCCGGGGAAAGCAAAACTTGAAGAAAGGCAGAAACGATGACCGAGTGGAAATTGCAGAGTTATCCGGAGATGCTGCAGGCGCTGTATCAGCTGAAAGCGGCGACGCGCATTTACCGGCAGGAAAGAACGGCGGAAAACGTTGCCCTGATGCTGGAGAAGTTTCCGGCGGCGGCGATGGCTGCGGCAGAAAACGCAGAGGTATGGAAACGGGTTATGTCCGGGGCGGCTGCCGGCGTGCTGGAACGGGCGGCGGACGGCGCCGATGTTGACAAGCTGGCGGCGCTGGGCAGAAATGACAGGTTTTATACGCTGTTTGCGCACGAAGATGCGGCTGCTTTTCAGAAATTTTTAGCGGAAAGGGAGAAAAACAAAGCGGACATCGCCGTGTTGGAAGGTGGAGGCAAAGCAGATAAAAAAGCGAAAAAGCCTGCCCGCGGGAGCAGCGATGCGGCAAAGCCGGCAGCCAAAAAAGAAGATGCGGTTGTCGGCGAACTGCGCCGGGAAATCGAGGCAGCGGTAACGCGGGACAAAAAGCTTACGGACACGGAAAAGCGGAATATGCTGCAGGCACTGGCGGAAACGGCGGAAATCAAAGCGGCGGCAAAGGGCGCCAAGTGCAAGCTTTCTTTCGGGGGCTATGCGGTCGATACGGTTTTGGCGCGGGAAGGCATTGTCTTTGAGGGCAAATTTTCCAAATACGGCGGACTGAGTGCGGAAACGGCGAAAACCCTGAAGAACGGAAAATACGTTACAACGGCGGGGCTGGCCGCCAAAAGTACCAGGGCAGCAGAGAACCGTGCGGCGAAAAAGCAGGAAGAAAGCAATGAGAAGCTGGCGGTACTGCGGCAGAAGGAAAAGGCTTATGACGAGGCGCTGGTTCCGGCTTTTCGGAAATTTTTGCAGCGGGCGGATGCGGCAGCGGTATATGACGACGTGCAAAACGGGGGCGGCATTCTGGCTTCCGTTTGCCGCGAACCGGACGAGGCCGCAGCCGGCTTTAAGCGGGAACTGGCGCGGGCGGCGGAAAACAGCCGCGAGGTCTGGGGGCTTTTCCGCGGCAAAGGGGACGACCATTGTTTCGATACCAGCAGCTTTTATGAAAAATGCCTGCAAAATACGGTGGCGGAGCAGGGGATTTCCGCGGCGGAACAGGCGGCGGGCCTGTTCCGGGACTATACTAAGGGCAAGGAAGGCGGCACCGTGTTGGATATGAAGCGTCTGGTTACGAAATACGCGATGGCGACGGCGGGGATGTCGCTGCCGTACGAAGAAGCGAAACAGCTTTTGCAGCGGGAAGTCTACCGTATGGGAATGGCATTGCGGCACAGCGACCGGTTTGATTTGGAAAAGTTTAACTTTATGAACGAGGTGCTGGCGGCAGACGGCTATAAAATCGGCATTCAGGAACTTCCGGTTAAGGCCAAGAACGGCAGGGAAGCCAAACCGCTGGGCGAGGAAATCCTGAAAGACATGCACAAGCCCAACGGCGTCAAGAGCATTAAAAACCGGACTATCGCGCTGCTGTACCGGGTGGAGGAATTCCGCCGCGCCCATCCGGGAACCGATTTGGGCAATCCGGGCGCATCGCCGCAGGCGGAACGGCTTTACAATACGTTCATGCAGGTGTTTTACGGCCGGGAGGCGCGCAAAAACGGCGGGCTTTATGACAATATGTACGAAAAACAGTGGCGGGCGTTTGTGCAGAACGGCGGCAACGCGCAAAAGGCAAAGGACGTGTTTGACTATTTTAACGGCGAGGCCGGCAGCCGGGAGACGCTGCAGCGCTGGATCGGCGATTTGGAGAAGGGGAATTCCGTCGGGTATGCGAGCATGCACCATATTTTTTACCGGCGATTTGCCGGGGCGGTGCAGGACCCGGCGCGCCAGCTGAACGCCGTGCCGCGCGTGGTGGCGACGATTTCGATGCATCCGGCCGATGCGGATATGCACAAGGATGAAGAGCATAAGTTTGATATGAAGGAAGTTTATCTGTTCAGGCGCGGCAAAGACGTACTGACGGGGTCGTTTAACAACGTGCGGGAAGGGGATGTCCTGCTGATGCCGGTGGTGATGAAACGGCAGGGCGACGGTTCGTTCCGCCCGCTGATGGAGCAGGGCACGCTGCTGATGACGTCAAAGCTGACGGTCAGGGAACCGGAGGTTCAGGGCCGCTCGTTCGGCATTCCGGAAAGGGATATGCTGGCAGACGTTATGCGGGGGGCGAACGGTGCGGCTTACGGCGGGCGTTAAAAGAGCCGGACGGAACGGTGCGGCGGATGCGGCGTGTTTTCTGTGATTAAACTGCGATAAAAGATTGAGTGCGGCGGAGGCTTTGTTAAACTAACGGACAGGTTGTTTTAACAAAGGGAGGCATTTATGAAGCGTAAGATTTTGGCGATGGGCGGCGTGTTGGCAATTGTTGCGGCCGGCGGGGCGGCGTGGCTGATGCTGGCGGGGAGCGGCGAGCCGAAAACGCTGGCGGCCTATTGGGACGGTGCAGCCGAAATCAACGCGGCCGACAAATCCGGGTGCCTGCCGCTGGTGATGGCGGTGGAAGCCGGAGACGAAGCGGCGGCAAAATACCTGATTGAGCAGGGGGCGGATACGGACAGGGCTGACCGGAACGGCGTATCGGCGCTGGCTGCTGCTGCGGCACGAGGGGATTTTTCGCTGTTTGAAGCGGTGGCGGCAGCGAGCAAAGCCGACCTTAAAGCGCCGCAGCTGATGGACAAGGCTCTGGACGGCGGCAATGTCAAAATCGTTAAGCTGCTGTTGGAAAAGGGGAGCGATGCCAATGCAGTTCTGGTGTTCAAAGGCAAGCACAAGCCCGAAGAAATGCCGGACTATAAAGACCCGCGCGTGATTACTCCGCTGAAAAAGGCGGTGGCGGCGGGACGGGCGGATATTGCCGCGGTGCTGCTGGACAAAGGAGCGGACGGCGCTGCGTATTTTCTGGCCGAAAACGTACGGACGGCAGCACCGGAACTGGTGCGTGCGCTGGGAGACAAGGCGGGAGATTTGCGGGAGATTGAAACCGGAAACACGGATTTGCTGACGTATGCGGCGGAGACGGCTCCGGCCGGCACTCTGGCGTATCTGATTGAAAAGAACGCAGGCGACGTCAATGCGGCGTTGCAAAGGGTTTTGACGCACCGCAAAGACGCGGAGAGTACGGGAGCAAAGGCGGAGAACGGCGCAGCCGGCGCGATGTCTGGCACGGGCGGGGCCGAAAGAACTGCCGGGACGGAGAACGGCGCAAACGCAGCGGAGAAAAATCCAAGCGAGACGGCGCAAATTATAGAGCTATTTTTGCAAAACGGGGCGAGGCCGACGGTGGCGGCGATGGAGCTGATGCTGGCCGAGAGGCGGACGGATGCTTATCTGGCGCTGGCGCAGTGCAGCCCGAATCCGAATGCGCTGACGGCAAAAAACGAGAGCATACTGATGTATGCGGCGGAAAACGGCTATGTCGACGGCGTGCGTTTTCTGCTGGAGCAGGGGGCGGACATGTGGCAGGCGGAGGCCGACGGGCGCACGGTTATCGGGACGGCGGTTAAAAACGCGGCGAAGCATTCCGAGGTTGTTGCACTGCTGGAAGAGAGACTTAAAGACATCAACGAGCCGGGATATAACGGCGAGACGCTGCTGATGCTGTATGCGGGCAGCGGGCGCGATGCCGATTTTGCCAGAGTGGCGGAAAAAGGCGGCGACATTTTTAAAGTCGACAATGCGGGCAAGACGCTGCTGATGTATGCGGCGGAGGGCGGCAATACGAAAATTATCGATTATCTGCTTAACAAGGGCGCCAATATTGCGGCAAAAGACAATGCCGGGCGGACGGCGCTGATGTATGCGGCAGGAAGCGGACGAGATGCGGCGGCACGGCTGCTGGCAGAAAAGGGTGCCAAAACCGGCGAAGCGGATTATGAGGGCAAGACGGTGCTGATGTATGCGGCGGAAAAAGGCAGCCCGGAAACGGCGGCGCGGCTGATTGACGACGGGATAAGTTTTGCCGCGGCGGACAACGAGGGGCGGACGGCGCTGATGTATGCGGCAGGCAGCGGCAATGTGCCGATGGCGGAGATGCTTTTGGAAAAAGGCGACGATGTTGACAAAACTGATGTTAGGGGACGGACGGCTCTGGCCTATGCGGCGAAAAACGGCAATGCGGAAATCATCCGGCTTATCCGCGATTACGGCGCGGATATCTATCTGGCGGACAAAGACGGCAAGCAGCCGGTGGTTTATGCGATTGAGCAGGGAAACGCTGAGGCTTTTGACCTGCTGACGGACGGTTTTATGCTGTTTGGCAGTGCTGTGGGCAGGAACGGCAAAACGGTGCTGATGTATGCGATTGAAGGCGGCAATGTGCAGATTTTGCGCAAGGTGATGGATCGCGGGCTGACAACGCTGAATAAGAAGGACCGTTTCGGGCGGACGGCGCTGATGTATCTGGTCGGCGAAGGGCGTCCGGACATGGTGCGCGAACTGATACAAAAAGGCGCGAACGTTACGGCACGCGACAACAACGGCAAAACAGTGCTGATGTATGCGGCGGAAGGGACGGCGGGCGTTAATATGGTAACTGTATTGCAGAATTTCTGGGTTGATGCCAACACCAATATCAATATGCGCGACAGTGACGGCAAGACCGCTTTGATGTATGCGGTCAGCGGCAAAAACAGCCAGCTTATCAAACCGCATATGCTGCTGGCGCGCAATGCCAATGCCGACGCGACGGACGATACCGGCAAAACGGTGCTGATGTATGCCGTGGGCAACCATGAAGCGCGGGTTGATGCCAAAGCGATTGAAGAATTGCTGGCGGCGGTCAAAAGAATTGACCAGAATGACGACAACGGGCGGACGGCGCTGATGTATGCGGCGGCAAATCCGGCGGCCGATACGGGGATTTTGGAACAGTTGATTGAAAAGGGCGCGAACGTGCAGGCGGCGGACAATACCGGCAAAACGGCGCTGATGTATGCGGCGGAAGGCGGCGATATCGGCAAAGTGCGCCTGTTGCTGGCGGCAGGGGCAAATGCTTCCGTGCAGACGCAAGACGGCAAGACGGCGGCGGATTTTGCCAAGGGCAACGGCAAATGTTTTGCCGATGCGGTTCGCAAGCTCCTGAAGTGAGTGCGGGCGGCGGGTGTCAGTAATGGAATGGCTGAACGGCTGGACGACTGAACGGCTGGGAGGCTGAACGGCTGAACGGCTGGACGGCGTATGTACGGTGGTAAGGGAAAAATGCAGATAATCGGAAGGGCGGTTGAGATGAGAGTGGGAGAAAGATTTGCCCTTCCGATTTCCGTCTTGGCGATGATGCCTGCACCGGCCGCCGTTATTGTAATCAGGGAAAAGACAAAACAGCCGGAGCAGAAAAGCTCATCTTGTTTTATGTCTTTGGTATAGCAGAAATTATTGCATCTGGCAAGCGCTATCTGCGGTATGATAATACAGATACCTGCAAGAATGTATGTAAACTAACGGGTTGCAGCGGTTCGGGCTGGTGTGGATAAGCCTGTGGATAACTCTGTAAATGTGAAATAACGCCTTGAAAACAGGTCATGAAAAATTTGAAAAAACGCGTAAAACGGGACCGGAAAAAGTTTCTGAATAGGAGGAAAGCATAAAACAGACGTGAAAGGCGAGTGTTTTGTCGGAAGCGTCGGAAAGTTTGCCGGGGCTGCGAGTGTTTTGTCGGAAGCGGCGGGCGGTTTGCCCGAGGCGGCGGGCGGTTTGCCGGGGCGGCGAATATTTTGCCGGAAGCGTCGGAAAGTTTGCCGGAGGTGCAGGTTGTTTGCCCGAGGCGGCGGGAACTGCCGTGACGGGGATATTCTTCAGCGGTCGGAGCGGGAGGCCTTTTTTCTTATTATCACTTTGGGGACATTGGGGGTAAAAGCCTGGCGGAGCGTGTCTTGCAGGTTTTGTCCGGGAGTGTTGGCTATGCGGTTAACGAGTTCTGTCGAATCTTTGGGCAGGCCGCCGTTTTTATGTCCGATGGTGTATATGCCGCCGATAGAAACGGCCGAGAGGTCCAAAGCGTTGTTTAGGCTGTCTGCCTTAGCCTGGTCGAGAACGATGTCGCCGAATAAAATCCGGGTTTCAAGGTCGCGTCGGTAACGCAGCTGGGGGAGGGCGCGCCCTTTGGCATAGATTTTGGCATTAATCAGTTTTTTTACAATGTTTTTATCTTCTTCCCGGCCGTCTTTTTTATAGCGGGCAAAGGCAGCGGAGAGTTCCGTCGGCGTTTTGTTTCTGCCGCGCAGCACGCCGGGGCCGCAGTTGTAGACGAGGCTGCCGAAAGCGGCTATTTCGCCGCGGTTCATATCTTTGAGCGGCAGGTATTGTTCCATAACGGGAAGGATGATTTTTTCAACATGGGTTTTGAAATAATCCATCAGTTCTTCCTGGCTGCGGATACGGTCAAAACTCCGAACCGGGCTGCCGTCGGGGCGTACGGTATTGCCAATGCCGATGGTCCATTTTTTGCCGTTCGGATCCCAATAGGCTCTGGTGCGAACACCTTCGCAATGGGCTATCAGCAGGAGCATATCTTCTTCGGCGGCCACAAACCTGTCGTGCGGAGACAGCAGCGTATCGGCGGCGAGAGAGTCTGCGGGGAAGGCGTTTGCCGCGAGCGTATCGGCAGAGAAACGGGTAGCAGATGTATTGTCGGCGAGACGGATTGCTGCCGTGTCGGCAGAGAAGCGGATTGCTGATGTGTCAGCGGCATGGGGCGATACGGTTCCGGTTTGGACCGTATCGGCAGGTGATGCGGCGTGTTTGGGGGCGAGACTGTCCGTATTATATTCGGCAGCGTTATATGCGGGGCGGCTGTGCCCGGGGATTTTGGCGAGCGTTTCCTGTTTCGGGGTACGGGCGGAGTCGCTGTCCTCTTCGTATTGTTCGTGTGCCTGAGATGCCGTCGACATTCCCAAAAATCCGCCTAAAAGCCAATATTTCCACTTCATTGCCTTGCCGTTCTTTCATTTCTGTATGATGATGTATCTGATGAAAAAAGTATAGCCTGTTTTCAATGCAAAATCAAGAGGTTTAATGCATTTTTTGTAAATGAGGATTTTGGGAGGAAGGCAGACGCGCCTGAAAAAGAAGCTCCCGTTGCCGGGAGCTTTTTTGTTTTGCGGTTGCATATCCGGAGCTTTTGAGTATTCCGGAGAACCGGTCAAAATTTCAACGCTTAGAAATCAGCCAGAACTTCTGCAGATTCATGCGTATTGTGAATATTAACCATTGCAATCGTGTTGTAGCCGTTATCAACGTGCAGGACTTCGCCGGTAATGGCTTCGCCGAGCGGCGACAACAGAGCCAGAGCGGCACGGCCGACCTGTTCCTGCGTAACGTTTGCCTGCAGCGGCGCGTTCAGCTCGTTCCAGCGCAAAATCTTGCGGAAATCGCCGATGCCGGAAGCGGCCAGCGTTTTAATCGGGCCAGCGGAAATCGCATTGACGCGGACTTTCTGCTGCCCCATATCAACCGCGGCATAACGTACCGAAGCTTCCAGCGCAGCTTTGGCAACGCCCATAATGTTGTAGTTCGGCAGGACGCGTTCGGACCCGAGATAGGTCAGGGTAACGATGGCGCCGTTTTCATTCATATACGGAGAAGCGCAGCGGCAGGCTTCCAAAAACGAGTAGCAGGAAATGTGCATCGTGTTGGTGAAGTTTTCCAGCGTCGTATCAATGGTGCGGCCTTTAAGCTGGTCTTTGTCCGAAAAGGCAATCGCATGAACCACAAAGTCAATCTTGCCCCATTTTTCGCCCAGTTCCTTAAAGCAGGCTTCGACCGAAGCGGAATCGGTTACGTCGCATTTAATCAGCGTCGGCGCGAAAGAAAGTTTTTCCGCCAGCGGGACGACCCTTTTTTCCAGAGCTTCGTTCTGATAGGAAATGGCGATTTGCGCACCCTGCGCATCAAGCGCCTGAGCAATGCCCCAGGCAATGGATTTGTCATTGGCGAGGCCCATAATCAGGCCCTTTTTGCCAGCCATAAGCGGTTCAGCTGTCATAGTTTAATTACCTCATCTAGTTCGTTACAGTAGTATGTTTTTAGAAACTAACTATCCTCGCTTTTACAGAATTAAATGCGTTTTGTAAACCTTTTTTTTCATAAAATCCGTATGGGAAATGTGAAACTTTTGTAAACAAGTGCGAAATTTGGCTTGCGCAGCGGGCGGTTGGTACGCTATGATAGCGGCAATGACGGAAAATTGTGTTTTATCAGTTTGTTTTTGCACGATATTTTAAAATAATTGCGTTAAGGGCAAAAAAATGCTTGCAAATCGAACAAAAGCAGAACATAATAGCGGCAGAAATTAAATGCAAGGCTGTTTGCGGGACTTGAATGCAAGACTGGTTGCAGAAATTAAACGCAAGGCGGCCTGCTGATTGAACGCAGAATAATTTATGAGGTACAAGATGGAAAAAGACAAGGCGTTAGACGCGGCGCTGAGCCAGATTGAGAGAGCTTTCGGCAAAGGCTCCATCATGCGGCTGGGACAGGACACCAAGATTGATATTGAGGCGATTTCGACCGGTTCGCTCGGCATAGATATCGCGCTAGGCATCGGCGGGCTGCCGAAAGGGAGAATCGTCGAGATTTACGGGCCGGAAAGCTCCGGTAAGACGACGCTGGCGCTGAGCGTTATCGCGCAGGCGCAGAAAAAGGGCGGCACGTGCGCGTTTATCGACGCGGAGCATGCGCTGGATCCGTCTTATGCCAAAAAAATCGGCGTGGACATCAATAATCTTCTGATATCGCAGCCAGATGCGGGCGAACAGGCGCTGGAAATTGCCGATACGCTGGTGCGTTCGGGTGCGATTGACGTGCTGGTTGTCGACTCGGTGGCGGCGCTGGTGCCGAAGGCTGAGCTTGAGGGCGAAATGGGCGACTCGCATATGGGGCTGCAGGCGCGGCTGATGAGTCAGGCACTTCGCAAGCTGACGGCGACGGTGTCGCGTTCCAATACGCTGATTATCTTTATTAACCAAATCCGTATGAAAATCGGGGTTATGTTCGGCAATCCGGAAACGACGACGGGCGGCAACGCGCTGAAGTTTTATGCGTCTATCCGTATGGATATCCGGCGTGTCGGCGCGATTAAGGACAAGGACGACGTTATCGGCAGCCAGACGCGGGTCAAAATTGTCAAGAATAAAGTGGCTCCGCCGTTTAAGACCGTAGATTTTGACATTATGTACGGCGAGGGGATTTCCAAGGTCGGCGAACTGATTGACCTCGGCGTCAAGGCCGGCATTGTCGAAAAAGCCGGCGCGTGGTTCTCGTATAACGGCGAAAAGCTCGGACAGGGCAGGGAAAATGCCAAGCAGGTGCTGCGGGAGAACCCGGCGCTGGCAGACGAAATCGAACGCAAAATCCGTGCCGATGCGGGACATCTGACATCAGAGCTTATCGGTGACGACGAGGGCAGCAGCGAAACGGTTGACCCGGTAACGGGCGAAGTATCGTAATGCGATAAAACGTTGCAACGCGAAAAGAACGGGCGCCGGGGTGAAATCCGGCGCCCGTTTGGTACTGTGCGAGCCGCGGCGCAGTGGCGGTGTTTTTGTTTTTATCTCGTGCGGCGGGAGCGGGCGGCAGGCAACAGAAAAGCATCGTCGTTGGCGGGGCGGCGGGCTGCTGCGCCGTTGATTGCGATATTGTTACCGGTGTTGGCGTTGATTGCGATATTGTTACCGGCATTATTGCCATTGGCACTGTTTCCGGTGTTGGCGAATTCGCGTCTGTTTTCATTTTCCGGCTGCCGTTTTATGAGTTCCGCGATGCGGGAAACGGCGGTTGAAGCCATTTCGATTTCGTTTTTGTAAGGTGCGTAAATCCGGTTGTCGCAGCGGTATTGGATGCTTTGGCGGATGCGGGTCAGCTGTTTGTTGACGGAAATCAGTTCAAAATCGGTCAGCGGACGGGTTTCTTCGCGTTCAATCGCGGTGCGGACATCCAGTTCGTGCGGGCGGCGGGAATCATACAGCACTTCATTGGCGCGGTTGATGACCATCAGGTCGACGTCGCGGCTGTTTTGCCGTTGGAAAGCGTCAATCCTGCCAATCATGTCGGGCAGCATTTTAACGACGCGGGAAAAGTATTCGTCCGATACCAGCCGCGGATAAAGCTCCTTGTTCTGAAAAATAATCTTATCATAAAGGTCGGCGCTGCGGTAGACGCTGCTCAGGTAAGCAATGTCGGGATTGACAGACATATAAACGGCGCAGGGTTTATAGCCGCTGGCAATGGCCTTGGCGGCGTTGTCCTTGAATTCGCTGCCGGCGCCCATGGAGCCGATGGACAAGATGGAGCGTTCGCCCCGAAGCAATGAGAGGTCTAAAATCCGGCGCACATAGTCAATTGTGATGCCGGCAAATTTTTCGCATTCGTCGAGGTGTCCGTTTTTGAGGTGGTTGAACAAATTCGGAAACAGGTCGCGGTGCTGGTCTTTGTCGATAATGTTGAACGGCAGGCAGTCTTCTTCGCGGCCGAAACGGTCGATAAGCTTTTGCGCCATAAACGATTTGCCGGCGCCGGGGTAGCCCCAATACACGACAAAGCGGCGCGTCTGCGGCGAGCGGGAGTCGGCGTTGCTTTCCTGAAACTGCGATACGGCGCGGTCGTAGTTTGCCTGCGTTTGCGCGGTTTCGGCGGCAATGATGCTTTGCACTTCCGCTTCGGTAAAGGGCGTGCTCGGCTCAAGGTTCAAGCTGTCGAGATATTCCAAAAGGCTGTCGGTTTGCGTCAGAAGTTCGTTTTTTATATTGTTTAACATTTTGTTTTTAACCTGTTGCTTTATTGTTATTTATATCCTAATTCCTGCAGTTTTCTGATGGTTTCATCGGCGGAAGTGTGAAGAATGCCGATGCCGCCCATTTGTTCCCAGCGGGCGATGTTGGCAGGCAAATCGTCGATGAGGATATCCTGCCGGGCGCCGAAGTTCTGTTTGTCTTTGCTCAGGCAGCAGATGACGCCGTCTTCTTTGTTGTAGTGTTTTTTGAGCCAGAGGCGCTTTTCCTTTTCCGCTTTGTCGTAGCCGTATGCGGGCAGCCCGGTCAGGATGCAGAAGCCGAAACGGCTGAGGTAGCCGACAAGCTTGTCGGCGCCGCCGGTTTTGGGCAGGTCGTACCAGTAGTCTTTGGCGGCGAGGACTTTTTCCCACAGTTCGGGACGGGGAATAGCGTGCGGCGGCATACCGAAGCGGCGTTCAAATTCGCCGTCAAAGTCTGTCAAAACGCCGTCCATATCGCAAAAAATCATTGTTTCAAAGCTCCGTTGCCGTTAAAGGTTTGCCTAAAATTCCATACGGAAGGAAACTTATACGATATTTGCGGGAAAAACAAAGGTTTTGTGCGGATTTTTCGATAATAAAATATTACGGAATGTTACACGGGGAGCTGACGGGCAGGAGGGCAGGGAAAACTTTTGATTGGGGGCGGATGTGCGGCGGTTGGTTTTAATAGGGCGGGGAGGGGCAGCGTGGGCAGGGGTGCGAGAGTGCAGCCATGCCGGGACGGAACGGAGGCAGGAGGGCAGGGCGTTGTGAGCGTGCGGTCGTGCCGGGATGGGGCGGAGGCGGGGTGCAGGCATAAAAAACGAGCCGCCGGAGAGAACCCGGCGGCTGGCGTTTTTTGTACCTTTGCTTCAGGCGGCGGGCTTGTCCGCGATATACGGGAACAGCGGGTCGCCGACCGTGGTTTGGCTGCCGGAGGCAAGCTGCTGCGGTTTGAAATCCGCAAGCGACGGTTTTTCGCCGATACCCAGCGACGCGAGAATTTTTTGCGAAACGGCCGGCATAAACGGATATACCGCCGCGGCAATCAGGCGCAGGGCGTCAAGCGTGGTGTAAATCACTGCTTCGTAGCGCTCTTTCTTGCTCTCGTCTTTGGCGAGCACCCACGGTTCGTTGGCGGCGAAATAGGCATTGACCGCGTCGCCGGCCTTGAGGATTTCGTTGCTCAGTTCGGACACGAGTTCCAGCGAGCTTTCGCCGTATTGGTAAATCCGCGCGAAAGTGCCGGCGATGTTGTCCAAAAGCGCTTTGTCTTCCGCGTTCAGCGACGCGGCGGACGGAACTTTGCCGCCAAGATTCTTGGCTATCATTTTCAGAACGCGCATCTGCAGGTTGCCGATGTTGTTGGCAAGCAGTTTGTATCCCTGTTTCAAAAGGTCGACGCTTATCTGCGAATCTCCGGTCAGGGACATCGCGTTGCAGAGGTAGAAACGCAGCGGTTCAATGCCCATCAAATCCATAACCTCATACGGGTCGACAACGTTGCCCAGCGACTTGGACATCTTAATCCCGCCTTCGCCGAGCCAGTAGCCGTGCACAATCAGGTGTTCCGGCGGCTGGATGCCCAGAGCTTTCAGCATAATCGGCCAGTAGACGGCGTGAGTCTTTAAAATATCTTTGGCGAGCAGGTGGGTGCAATGCGGCCAGAGTTCGTTGAAACGGGCGTTTTTGCTTTCGTCCGGAGACCAGCCGAGGCTCGAGATATAGTTAATCAGCGCATCAAACCATATATAGGTTACGAAATCATGGTCAAATGGCAGTTCAACGCCGAGCCAGACGCGGCTCTTGGGACGGGAAATGCACAAATCGTCCAGCGGTTCGGACAACATTCCCAGCACTTCTTTGGCAAAGCGCCGGGGTTTTATCCAGTCCGGATGGGTGTTGATATAATCAATCAGCCATTGGCGATCCTGCTCGAGCGGGAAGAAATAGTTTTCTTCGGTAATCAGCTTCGGCGCCTTCTGGTGGTCGGGGCAGAAACCGCGTTCATCCAGGTCAGAGGGCTTTTTGAACTGTTCGCAGCCTTCGCAGTACAGGCCTTCGTACGACTTTTTGCGGATAAGCCCCTTGTTGTAGATATAGTTCAGCGCTTCGGTTACGACGGCCTTATGTTCATCGGAAGAAGTGCGGACGAAGTGGTCGTAATCAATGTCCATCTTGTCAAACAGGTTGCGGAAGTTGTCGCTGCGCATTTTGAGGAATTCCGGCAGGGGAAGCCCGCTTTCCTGACAGCTCGTCTGGTTTTTCTGCCCGTGTTCGTCGGTGCCGGTGGTATAGAAAACGTCGGCGCCGCGCATTTGCTCAAACTTTTTCAGGACGTCGCCCAAAATCGTCGTATAAGCGTGGCCGATGTGCGGCGAACCGTTGATGTAATAAATCGGAGTGGTGAAATATTTTTGCATCGTAACTTCCTTTGCGTGGTTAATAAAAAAGACGGGTTGCCCCGCCTGATATAAACTTGTCTGACAACGCCGACGGGAGCGTTATTTTTGCCAAAAACGCCTTGCCATTCGCATCATCATGTCAATTTTGTTTCTCATAAGGAGTAATATAGCGCGGGGATTTTATTTTGCAAGAATTTTTTGACGGAAACGGTGAGGAATTGGCGCGAGAAGGGACTTTGCGGGGAGCGTTTTTTTGAGGAGCGCGGGGAGGGCGCCGGGGATGCGCGGCGGGTTGAGGACGGCGGTTATGGGCGGCGGGAGGGCAATTCGGGAAAAAAATCGTCAGTGCGGGCGGGCTGCAGAATCAGGAACCGGAGAAGGCGGGAAGGCAAACTCAGCGGCAACGTCATCATACCTTTCGTGTCGCCAGTTGATACCGCGCTTGACGATTTTGGCCGGATTGCCGGCAATTACGACGTTAGGTTCATCAAATTTTGCGGTAACGTTGCTGTTCCAACCGATAATTGAATAAGGCGGAATTTGTGTGTTTTTGCCGATGTGGACATCGCGTCCTATCCATACATGGTCGCCAATGACAACAGATTGCCCTTGATTGGTCGGGAAACCGTTTATGTCGGTTACGGTGTGCATATCCGTACACCAAATCAAAATGTTCCAAGATATCATACAGTCGCGGCCGATGGTGACTGATGAATTGTGTTCGTAAAGAAAAATAAAAGTGTCCCAGCAGGAAGTCTTTTCTCCGATGGATACAGTGCAGTTATGGCTGAAGCTGTTGCTGTCGCCGATTTTGATTTTTAATTTCAAAAATTCCGCAGAGTCAATTCTGATGACGTTGTTGTTGCCGTGAATGTTAATGTTTAAGGTGCTGTCAGGGTGTATTTTCTCGGGAAGTATGACGGTGTTGTTGCGGCCTTTGATTTCCAAGCGGAAAGTACAGCCACGGGGGATAATTACGTTATTGTGTTTTAAATCGGCTTTTATGCGGGATTGAAAACGAGATTTGATATTTTTGCGAAGCTTTTTTAATATTTGTTTTAGGAACATTGTTTGATTTTCCGGTATTGAATTAAAACGTACGTTTTAATTCAACACTTGCCATTATATCAAAATTGTGTAGTTTCAACAATTTTACTTGCATCTCAAATCTAAAATATAGCATAATTTAAACGTACCATAAATTTCATCATTTTGTAAATATGGGGCTGCGGCGGTTATGGGCGGGAGAGAAAGCGTGCGAGGTACGGCGGCGGGTTCTGCCGGATTAACGCAGCGGGCAGGATGCGCGGGCGGCTTTTAATACGGCCCGGGCTGCGGCGGCGTTGGTGAATTTTTCGAGCGTTATGCGCCGGGCTTTGGCGGCAAGGGCCTGACGCTCTTCTTCGTGGGTCAGGTAATACCGAAGCAAACCGGCAAGCTCTTCCTTGTTTTTATACATCGGCACGGCATCGCCGTAAGCGGTCTCAATTTCGGGCATATAGTCGGAAATGACCAGCGCGCCGGCGGCGGTGGCGTCATAAATGCGGTTGTTGACGAAACCGAAATCTTTCATATCCGGGCGGTGGTCGTTTAAGACAATCTTCGCTGAGCTGTAATAACGGTTCAGTTCGGTGTTGGCAATATACGGCGCTTTATACATTTCCGGCGGGACAATCCCCTGCCAGTTGTAGCCGTAGACGGCGACGGTAAATCCCGCTTCCAGCGCGTAACGAAGGCTGGTGCGGTCGTGCCAGTTGGAACCGACGAAAAGGATATCCGAGGCCAGCGCCGGGTCTGGGGCGGGATAAAATTTTTCCGGATTGGTGAATTGCGGCACATAAACGGCTTTGATGCCGGCGCGGTTTAATTCTGCGGCATAGGCGGGCGAGGCGACGGCGATGACGTCAAAGTTCTGCCAGTCGTCGTCCAAATTGGCGTTTTGGGGCTGCGGGGGGCGCCGGTTCAATGCGGATTTGGAAAGAGGATGCCTGCCAGCGGCGGCAGTTTTAATCGGAGCGGCGTTACGGGCAGAAACGGAGGGGAAATTGTCGGCGGTATCGGATGCCGGGGCAGAGGGGACAGTATAAGCCATCGGGTAATATGCGTACAGCACGTTGCAGCCGGACGGGAACGGCGGGATGAAGTCGGTATAGCCGCGCATATAGAGGTTTAGCGCAGGTTCGGGAGAATGCGGGCGGTGATATTCGCCGCGATAGTCCATGTCTGTCATTGCGCCGAGAGTTTGGAAACCGGCGGCAAAATCTTCGCCTATCCAGTAGTCGCCGACGTTTGTTTCGCCACGGTTGGCGGTGGATTTGACGACGACGGAAAGCGGGGCAGCCGAAACCGGGGCCGGGGCTGGAACGGTTGGGGCAGACAGGACCGGGGCAGGGACGGCCTGGGCAGACAGAACCGGGGCAGGAACAGCCGGGGCAGACAGAACCGGGGCAGGAACAGCCGGGGCAGGAACAGCCGGGGTTGAGGGGGCGGCCTGTGCGACGGGTGAAGATGCGGCGGCCGGATGTGCGGGGGAAACGAGGACGCAGAAAAGGAGCATGGCGCGCAGCGAAGATAGAAAGAAGCGTTTAACCATAGTCAGGCCTTTCAAAACAAGGAGTTCTTTTTGTTTTCCTGCGCCAGACGGGCTTTCAAATCCTCGGCGCGCAGTTTGATATTGGCGGGAAGCGGCTGTTTCAGGGCTTTGGCAAGCTGGCGGGAAGCAACGGCATTTTCGCCGACGGCAGCATTGTATTCGGCGGCGAAATAGTCGGCAACCGCTATCTGTCCCAGCCCGGCATATACCTGTCCGAGATAGTGCCAGGCCGAAGGCCAGGCGCGGCTGCGATTGGCCTGCTCCAGCAAAGGTATCAGGCTTTGCAGTTCCGGGCGCGAGGGGGAGGCGGAAAGCACGGCTTCGGCATAGGCAAGTTTGAACTGGTCGGACGACGGTTTCAAATCCAGCGCACGGCGATAGGCTTTTACGGCGTCGCGGGGCCTGCCGCTTTCAAAAAAGGTCTGCGCTTTCAGTTCCCAGAAATACGGGTTTTGGGGTTCGGCGGCAAGCAGGCGGTGCAGATATTTTTGGGCGGCGTTAAGGTTTTTCTGCCGCATATAATAGACGGCGTGGGCAATGTCTGCGGGGACGGACGCGTCATCCAAAGGATAGCGGCGGATGACCTGCGGCAGCGGGGCGAGATAGGCAAACAGTTTGGCCTGTATGCGCTTGAGGCGCGCGTCCATTTCGGCTTCTGAGGCGGAGGGGGCTTCCTTTTGCAGCTTTTCGTTAAAAAAGGCGACGCGTTCGGCGGTTACCGGGTGGGTGCGGAAATAGGGATTTTCCTCAATGCCCTGCAGGCGGTTGGCAGATTGGATTTTCTGCATAAAGTCTTTCAGCCCGCGGACGGATTTGCGGTTTTGGTGCAGGAGGGAAACCGCGGTTTCGTCGGCGGCGCGCTCCTCGCTGACCTGATAGGCGGTCATGGCGTTGATGGCGGAACTCTGGGTGCCGAGCACGACGGCAATCGCGGCATCGCCCCGACCGCTGGCGGCGGCTGCTCCGGCGGCGGCAATCAGCGAGGCAAGCGTGGCTTTCTGCAAATCCTGCATTTTGATTTTCAGACGCAGGATGTGGCCGCCCAGAATGTGTCCGGTTTCGTGGGCGAGCACGCCTTCGATTTCGTTGCTGTTTTTGGCTTTGAGCAAGGTGCCGGTGTGGACGAACATATGGTTCTGGTCGCCGACGAACGCATTGAGGCTGTCGTCTTTGACGATATGTACATAATCGCGGTTCAACGGCAGATTGGCGGCGCGGAATATCGGCGTCAGCAGGTCATAAAGCCAGCTTTCCGCCTCTTCGTCGGAAATCAGGCTGACGGCGGCGGCAGGCAGAGCCAGGCACAGAAATATCAGGGTAAGAAACAGGCGGCGCATCTCGGTTCTCCATATTGAGGGTATCGTAATATATAGTTTGCGGCATGTCAAACGGAAAGGGGGAGATGTTCGCAGGGAGGAGAGAGAAGGCGGAGAACGGGGCGGAAAAGGAGGAAAAACGGGAACGGAGAAAGGGGGAGGAGAGGGGAACGGAGGGGATAAATTAAATTTTAAGTATTGGCATCATATAAAAATGCAGAGTAGTATTCAGCGAGCGAAAGGTATGGCTATGAATAAGGTGTTGGTTTGGGCTTTGGTTTTGGCAATGATGCCGGCGGGCGGGCAGGCGTATGCTGCCGATAATATTGATGGGCTTATCAACGGTTTGTTTTGTAAGGATGAGCAAGGGGTGCACGTTTGTGCGGATTTTGTACCCACGGACGGAATTTTCTACTACGGAACATATCCGAACGGGAAATTAATTGGAAAAGGGTATGCTAAGGGCGGCAAGATTGATGGACCGGTTGAAATCTATTATGAAAACGGGCAGTTGGGCTCAGTGGCAAATTATAAAGACGGCAAGTTGGATGGATCTGCTAAAAGCTATTATGAAAACGGGAAGTTGCAAGAAGAGATGACTTTTAAAGGCGGCAAGCCGGAGGGTGGATTTAAAAGGTATTATGAAAGCGGACAGTTGGAAGAAGAAGGAAATTATAAAGACGACCAGCCGGATGGGGTGTGGAAGAGCTATTACGAAAACGGACAATTGCGGGAAGAGAAATATTATAAAAACGACAGGCCTGATGGGGTGTGGAAACGGTATAATGAGAACGGGCAGTTGGAATCAGAGACGAATTATAAAGACGGCACGCCGGCGGGTGTGAGAAACAAGTACCATAAGAACGGGAAGTTGAAAGAAGAGATGCAACATAAAAACGACAAGCCGGATGGGGTACTTAAAAGGTATTATGAAAGCGGGCAGTTGGAAGAAGAGGGAAACTATAAAAACGGCAAGAAGAATGGGCTATTTAAAAATTATTACGAAAGCCGGCAGTTGAAATCAGAGACGAATTATAAAGACGGCAAGCAGGATGGGGTGAGTAAAATGTACCATAAGAACGGGAAGTTGAGCGTAGAGGCTAATTATAAAGGCGGCAAGCATGATGGGACGACTAGATTTTATTATGAAGACGGGCAGTTGCAGGTGGAGATGAATTATAAAGATGGCAAGCAGGACGGGGTGTATAAAAGTTATTATAAAAGCGGGCAGTTGGAAGAAGAAGAAAATTATAAAGACGGCAAGCCGGAGGGGGTGAGTAAAATGTACCATAAAAACGGGCAGCTGTGGCTAGAGCAATATTATAAAGACGGCGAGTTGGAGGGGGGTTTTAAAAGGTATTACGAAAACGGGCAGCTGTGGGCGGAGTGGAATTATAAACACAGCCGATGGGACGGCGTGATGAAGGAATATTACGAAAACGGGCAGTTGAAATCAGAGACGAATTTTAAAAACGACAAGCCGGAGGGGGTATGGAAGAGCTATTACGAAAACGGACAACTGCGGGAAGAGAAATATTATAAAGACGGCAAGCCGGACGGGGCGCCTAAAATTTATGACGAAAACGGGCAGTTGGTTACGGAAGAATGTTTTATGTGAACGGAGAGAGGAAGGTGCGGACGTGTTATGACGAAAGGGGAGGCGTTATATCGCGCAAATGAAAAAAAGCCGCTGCGGCGGCTTTTTTTCGGAGAAGGCAGGCATTGGAAGGTGTCTGCCTTTTTATTTACGGGCGGATTAGCCGATGAGCTTTTTCCACCAGGTTTTCTTTTCCGGTTTCGGTTCACCGTCCGGAGCTGCGGACGAACTGCCGGCGGAGGAAGCGGAAGACGAACCGCGGCCGGATGAGGCGGAAGCCTGGGCGCGTTCCGAGGCAGCTGCGGACGAACCGCGGCCTGAAGTTTCGGCGGAGCGGGCATTGCCGCTGTGGGAAGAACCGTCCCGGGAGGTGCCTTCATCGGTGTCGGGCGCAGTATTTCCGCCGTTACGGCTGCTGCGTTCACGGTCGCGGCCGCGCCCGCCGCGATGTCCTCTGCGGCGGCGGTCGTTGCGTCCCCGGCCGCGGGAGCGTCTGCCGGTTTCTTCTTCGGTGCTGTTTTCGTTGCCGCTGCCGTTTTCGGTATCGGCGGGCGTGCAGTTGTTGCCTTCGTTTTCGTCATCGTCTGCAGTGTCATCGTCATCCTCGGCATAACCTGCGGCGGCATACGCGGTGGCCGCGGCAACGGTTTCCGGTTTCGCTTTCGGCTGGCGGCTCTTTTCAATCTTGTAATCGCAGATGTTTTTAATTGAGCCGTCGGCGGAGATGATGATTTCCAGACCGTATTTTTCTTCCATATCGGCTAAAATGCGGCGCTTGTGGTTTAGGATATAAATCGCGGTATCCTGCGGGAGGCGGACTTCCAGGCGGTTGTATGCGCCTTTGATGCCTTCTTCCTCAATCGCGCGCAGAACCAGCATGGCTCCGGACTCGGTCGAGCGCAGGACGCCCTGGCCGCGGCAATACGGACAGGTTACATAGTTGCTTTCGACAAACGACGAGTGCATCCGCTGGCGCGAGATTTCCAACAGCCCGAAGATGCTCATTTTGGCAATCTGCACCCGGGCGCGGTCAGGTTTCATCGCTTCTTTCATCCGCTTTTCGACCGCATGGTTGTTGGCCGGTTCTTCCATGTCGATAAAGTCAACGACGACCAGCCCGGCGAGGTTGCGCATCCGCAGCTGCTTGGCGATTTCGTCGGCAGCTTCCAGATTGGTTTTCAGCGCGGTTTCCTCAATGTCCATTTCGCGGGTGGCGCGGCCGGAGTTGACGTCTATGGACACCAGCGCTTCGGTCGGGTTAATCACAAGATAGCCGCCGGATGCGAGCTGAACTACCGGATTGTGCAGCTTGTCCAGCTCCTTTTCGACCTGATAATGCTGGAAGACGGGGATTTCGCCCGGTTTGCGGCATTTTATCTTGCGCCCCATGTTCGGCGAGAGAATCTTGCTGAATTCCTTGGCGGTCTTATAGGCATTGTCGCCGTCGATGACAACTTCGCCGATATCTTTGGTGTACATATCGCGCAGGGCTCGCTTAATCAGGTTGCCCTCTTCATAAATCAGTGCCGGCGCCTGGGTGCTCAACGCCGAATGGCGGATGTGGTTCCAGGTGCGGATAAGATAATTGTAGTCGCGGACGATGTCGCTCTTCTGTTTGTCTTCGCCGGCAGTGCGGATAATCAGCGACATATCGTCGTTCAGCGGCAATTCGCGCATAATGTCTTTAAGGCGTTTGCGGTCGTTGGCCGAGGTGATTTTGCGGGAAACGCCGCCGGATTTGATGCGGTTGGGCATTAAGACGCAGTAGCGGCCGGCGAGCGACAGGTAGGTCGTGCAGGCGGCGCCTTTGTTGCCGCGTTCTTCCTTGACAATCTGAATAAGCAGGGTCTGCCCTTCGCGGATAACGTCCTGAATCGCTGAGCGGTGATACAGCTTGCGTGCGAAAATCAGCTTGCGCTGGATTTCGAGATAGTGTTCGGAATCGGCGTCGTCATCGTCGTTGTCGAATTCTTTGCTGCTGCCGGAGCCGAAATCATCATCGTCGTCATCAGCACGCGAAGCCGCAGCGGCGTTGACATCGTCGTCATCGGCGGATTGAACCGGAGCGGCGCAGGCTTCATCCATATCGGTTTCGTCTTCTTTGCCGATTTCTTCGGCAACGCTTTCACCGCGTTCAATGCCGGCGGTTTCGGCCGAGACTTTGTAGCCGTCTTTGGTTTCGACTTTGGCGGCGGATTTGCCGGACGAACGGCGGCCTAAAAAGCGCGTGCCGCGGCGGCGGGTACGACGGGCCGGTTTGTCTTCCGTTTCGGCTGAGGCTTCACCGGATGCTGCCGCGCTGTCGGAAGCATCGTCGCCGGACCGGGTGTCAGATGTTGCCGCGCTGTCGGATGTATCGTCGCCGAACCGGGTGTCAGATGTTGCCGCGCTGTCGGATGTATCGTCGCCGGACCGGGTGTCAGATGTTGCCGCGCTGTCGGATGCATCGCCGCCGGACCGGGTGTCAGATGCTGTCGTGCTGTCGGATGTGTTGCCTGCGGCAGATGCTGCCTCTTTCCGGCAGGCGCTGCAATGGCATTCTTCATCGCAGGTGCAGACGCCGTTTTCTTCGCAATGGCAATGTCCGTCTTCAGCACGGCAGGCACAATTTGCCGAACAGCCGCAGCCGTCGGCGGTGGTTTCGTCTTCGGCATTTTCCGTTTCTGCGCCGGGGGCAGTTTCGGACGAAGCCGGGGTTTCCGTTCCGGCAGTGGAAGCGTTTTCGGTTGAAGCCGGGGTTTCCGATGTCATTTCGGCCGTGTCAGAGGCGGCGTTTGCAGCGGCCGCAGCTTCAGCTTCCGCTTCGGCCAGTTTCTTTGCCTCGTATTCGGCGCGTTTCTGCTCGCGTTCAAGGCGGCGGCGCTCCTGTTCGGCCTTGCGTTCGGCCTGAAACTGGCGCTTCTTTTCGATAATCTCGTCGACTTCCTTTTCCACTTCCGCCTTTATCTCATCGGAAACGTTGTAGTAGTCGGGGTGGATTTCGCCAAAGGCCAGAAAGCCGTGGCGGTTGCCGCCGTAATCAACAAAAGCCGCCTGCAGCGACGGTTCAATCCGCACGACTTTGGCGGTGAAGATATTTCCTTTTATCTGTTTACGGAGACTCGATTCAAATTCTACATCCTCAACCTTGTTGCCGTCAACGATTACGACGCGGGTTTCCTCAGGCTGAGTGTCATCAATCAACATTCTTTTCATATATTCTGTTTCCTAACTAATAATTATCGCGCCGCTTATGTCCGGGCGATACGATTGGGTCATTTCCGGGCGGCAGAGAGTGCCGCAATCCGCTGCTGCGGCGGCAAAGACGGCTTGTCCGCGGGGGTTTTTGTTGTTGATTAGGTGCCGCGGGGGAGGCCTTGCCGGCCGGATGCCTTTAACGCCGCAGGCGGGCTGAATGCCGCCGACAGGCTGCCGGTTATGCTAAACGGCGCCTTTCCGCAAGGCAGGGCGGTAAAACTCTAAGCTATCATTTAAGCCGCCGATGCTTGGGAAATCCGGATTAAAAACATCAGGCGTATTTATAATGCGTTTTTTCGGCATTGGCAAGAAAAATTTTTGATTCCGGGGGATTTTTTGCGAAAGATACGGGGACGAACGGGGCGGGAGGGAATTTTGCGGAGCGGGCAGAATACGGCACGGAAGATGTTTTTTGCCGGAGGGGCGGAAAAATGCTTGACTTTGTGTCATGGCTCTGTTTAAATAGCATTACAATGGACAAATGGGCGTCGGCAGTTGCGGGCGCTTTTTTTGTATATTGCCGCATTGGGCGGGCATCGGCGCTTTAGGGCGCTTTTTTATTTGCATATACCGGGCTTTCGTTTGGGAGCGCCGGTTTTTTTGTGTCAATTTCGGGCCGGAGCCGCGAGGCGTCCGGCTGTTTTTTACGGAGGAAATTTTATGTATGATTTGAGTAAATGGTGCGACCGGCTAATCGCGCATGAGGGAATGAAACTGATGCCATACCGCTGCACGGCGGGGAAACTGACTATCGGCGTCGGGCGCAATCTGGAAGATAATCCGCCGACGCCGGAGGAGGCGCGGGCGCTGGGCGACTATATGCACGGTATTACCGAAAACGCGGCGAAGATGCTGCTTCGGAACGACATCGCGCGCTGCTTTGAGGCGTTGAAACGGATAGTCGAAGGGTTTGAAGAGCTGGACGAAGAGCGGCAGTATGCGCTTTTGGATATGTGTTTCCAAATGGGAGTGAGGGGGTTCAGACGCTTTAAGCGCCTGTTGAAAGCCGTAGAGCAGCGGAACTTTGAACTGGCGGCGTTTGAGTGTCTGACTTCCAAATACGCGCAGCAGACGCCGAAACGGGCGAAACGGATTGCACAGCTGCTCAAGACCGGCGTGTGGAAGTAGAAACCGGGAAAGAGCGTGCGGGGAGAAGGCGGAAAAGAGGGCATGCGGGGAGAAGGCGCGGGGGCGGCGCATAGGCGACAGGCAAGAAAGGAGAGCGGGCGGAGCGGGAAGACGACGGGAGAGAGGACGGCAGTGTGACGATGACGGGGGAAGGACCGGCGAGCGGAGAGGTGCCGCCTTATATCTTAAAGAACATAACGACGGCGCAGTTGGTTCTGTATTCCCCCTTTTCCCCGAGACACAAGGCGCATTGCTTCTCTATTTCCTCCACGGAAATCCGCGACAGGCATTTTAAATTTCCGTTGTTGCAGTAATTCGTGCCGTAAAAATGCTGCACATAGTCGTTGCCCCAGTAGTTTGCGGCCATATAGATTTCAGAGGCGAGCGGGCGGAGCACGTTGTTAAACAGAATGCGGCAGAGCCCTTTCTGATTGTATGTCATCCCCTGTTTTCTGCCCATTTCAAAATTTATCTGAAGTTTACGGCTGCCGTTGTCCTGCAGAAAAAGCACCTGTCCCATATCGTTTTGCAGATAGCCCGCTTTGTATTTCCAGCCGGCCGGCATCAACGGCGATTTGGCTATGTCGCTGCTGATGTTGCGCTGGTCTTTGGGGAGGCGCAGCGCGTTAAAATCTGCCACGACATTTTGCACCAGCCAGGCGTATTCTTCGGCTATCCGTATTTGCCGGTGCTCGGTTAAAATCCGTCCCAAATGGTATATGCCGCCGACGGACAGGATGCCGACGATTGACAATACGCCGAGCATTTCAATCATGCTGCGCCCTGCCGCGGAGCATTTGCCGGCCGGTACTGCCGCAGCGGGGCGGTTTGGGCGCTGATGTTGTGTGCGGGCAGCCGGATTGTCGTTTTTCATATTGTTGTTTCCCTAAAAAATAAACCACCCTAAAAGAGAGGTGGTCAGGGAGTTGAACAATCATATAGCATTAAATGACTCTTTCAGCCTTTGGGATATTATTTCAGAGACAGAAATATCCTTGGACATACGCTGAAAGCTCCCCGGCCGTTGTCGGGGATATATTTGTTGACGGTGCTATATCAACACCGAATGCTATAAAGAGCCGTTCAAAGCTCCGCACCTCTTTTTCAGGCACTGCGGATACCCGTGTATCCGGTAAACGGCAGTTTAGGGATAAAATGTTAATATACGGTTAAGAAGGGGCAGGCGGAGCGAAAAGTTTGTGCGGCCGACGGGGGAGGCAGAGGGCGGGGGGAGGTAGGTGCGGGAGAGAGGGGGAGACAGCGGGAGCGGCGCATAGGCGACAGGCAAGAGAGGCGAGCGGGCGGAGCGGGAAGGCAGCGGGGCGATACATACTTTTTTGTTAAAGATTTTGCGGTTTGGTATTTATTTTTTAATAACTTATGTTTATATTCAGTCTCGTAGATTTATTCGGGAGGCATATATGAGATTGAGAGCGGCGGGAGAGAGGACGGCGGCAGGCGGTATGAGCGCGATGGCTGGCGGTGTGAGCTTGATGGTTGGCGGTGTGAGCTCGATGGCGGGCGGAATGAACGCGATGGTTGGCGTTGTGAGCTCGATGGCGGGCGGAATGAACGCGATGGCTGGCGTTGTGAGCGCGATGGTTGGTATGATGAATGCTGCGGCCGGCGAAAGGGTGGCGGTTCGGCTGACGGGTTCTGCGGGAGGGGCGCGATGATTTTCGGCGTTCCGGCGGCGGTGATTGCCAGCGTTATCCTGATTTTGAGCTACGCGGTTCTGTTTTCAGAAAAGCTGAACCGGGCGGTGGCGGTGATGCTCGGCGCGGCGGCGATGGTGCTGCTCGGCGTTTTGAGCTACGATCAGGCGCTGAAAGGCATTGATTTTAACACTATTGCGCTGCTTATCGGCATGATGATTATGGTCGGGATTATGGAAAAATCCGGCGCGTTCCAGTATGCGGCGGTCAAGTCGGCGAAGCTGGTGAAGGCGAATCCGCGCGGCATCCTTGCAGTGCTCGGCGTGGTAACCGCGGTGTTGTCGGCGTTTCTGGACAACGTAACGACGGTGCTGCTGATTGTGCCGGTAACGATAGAAATCACCCGTAAGCTGAAATTAAACCCGTATCCGTTTCTTTTAATGGAGATTTTCTCCTCAAACATCGGCGGTACGGCAACGCTTATCGGCGACCCGCCGAATATTCTTATCGGCGGCGCCATCGGGCTGTCGTTTACGGATTTTCTTAAAGAGCTGTCGCTGCTGGTGGCGATTAACCTGGCGCTGCTGGTGGCGGCGTTTGATTTCTTTTTCGGGCGGAAGATGACGGCGACGGCGGCGGCGCGCAACGAGGTTATGAGCATTAACGAGCGCGATACGATTACCGATGCGGGGCTTCTGATAAAGTCGGCGGCGGTGCTGGGGCTGGTTATTCTCGGCTTTATCGCCGGCGAGCACCTGCATATCGCCAACGGCACAATCGCTCTGTTCGGAGCGGCGCTTTTAATGATGCTGTATACGCTGGGGCTGCCGCATCAGGAGCGCGACAAACGGGTGGAAGACGCGTTTTCGCTTGTGGACTGGACGACGATTTTCTTCTTTACGGGGCTGTTTGCGCTGGTGTACGGGCTGGAAGTTACCGGCGTGCTGGAAATGCTCGGGCACAAGGCGCTGCTCCTGGTGGACGGAAGCATTCAGAAAGCGACGTTTCTGATTTTGTGGTCGTCGGCGGTGCTGTCGGCGGCGATTGACAACATTCCGTTCGTGGCGACGATGATTCCGCTTCTGAAAACGATGGAAGAGGCGCTGGGCGGGCGCGAGGCGATGATGCCGGTATGGTGGGCGCTGTCCGTCGGGTCGTGCTTCGGCGGCAACGGATCGCTGATTGCGGCTTCGGCAAACGTTATCGTCGCGGGAATTGCGGCGCGCGAGGGGCATGCGCTGAACTTTCTTAAATTTCTGCTGTGGTCGCTGCCGGTAATGCTTATTTCCATTGCCATATCGAGCGCTTACCTTTATATTGTGCACTTTATGTAGAGGGAGAAGAAATGGTACGCTTTATACGGCAGGGGGAGAAAAGGCGCGGGGAGCGGCGGAAGTTCCGGACG
>ENA-OUQW01001109-OUQW01001109.1-human-gut-metagenome-genome-assembly--contig:-NODE-1109-length-30309-cov-7.711377_pt1 | contig 30309 bp, 30 predicted proteins | sample MGYA00248464_ERZ548849 | MGnify/ENA primary metagenome ERZ548849 (study PRJEB26491, sample SAMN04978193) | human gut metagenome | host: Homo sapiens | study: EMG produced TPA metagenomics assembly of... | reverse complement strand
GATCAGACGGTGCAGCATGGCTTCGTCCAGTTCCTGAATGGCAGCATACTGGCGGATTTCATGGATAAAGGTCTGTACATCGCTTTCCTGGGATTCTGTACGGCGTATCAGCAGAGACAGGTCTTGCAGGCGTTTCCGGTTCGCTTCCTGTTCCTGCTCCATAGCGGAGGTCAGCTTCAGAAAGCGCTGTTCCGATAAAATCCCCTTTGCCTTATCGGTGTACAGATTCAAAAACAAATCGTCGATTTCCTGGTTCCGGACTTCCAGTTTTTCACATTCCCTCTGTGCCTCGGAAGCGTCTGTCTGGTACTGGCGCTCCATTCGGCGGCACAACCGGCTATAAAACGCATCCGCATCCTGTAAAGCCATTGCCGCCAGCTCCTGAATGTCTTTCAATACCAGGTCATACAAATCCCTTGCCTCAATCTTGTGGCTGGTGCAGGCGTTCTTTCCCAGCCGGTTGTAGGTCTGGCAGATGTAGTATGCCTTGTCGATAGGCTCCCTCATTTTGCCGGTAAAGCGGCTTTTTCCGGTGCGTCCTACCTTTTCATACCGTACCTGCATGGACTTCCCGCAGGTAGCACAGTAGATAATGCCGTGGAAGATGTTGTAAAAGGGGCAGGCATTGCCCTCCATGATGGCAGGTCTGCCGTCAATCAGCTCCTGAACCTTGTCCCATTCCTCCGGCGTGACAATCGCTTCGTGGCAGTTTTCAATGATTTCCCAATCTTCACGGGGGATAATGTCCACCGTACCGGAGCGGATTCCTTTCTGGTGTGTCCGGCAGACCAGGTGCGCCCCTTTATAAAAGGGATTGCGTAAGATGTGGCTGATCCTGCTGGCGCTCCAGTAGTAGTAATTCACATCACATTCCGTCTGTGTTTTCACATGGGTAATGGGGGCTTTATCCTCCATCAGCCGTTTGGCAATCCGCATGCAGCCCCAGCCGTCCAGCGCCATATCATAGATTTTGCGGATGACCGGCGCAGTCTCCGGGTCAATCAGTAAATGTCCCTTTTCCTCCGGGTCACGCTTCAAGCCATAGGGCGGCGTCCCTCCGCAGAACTTCCCCTGGCGGGAGCGGGTCATACGTCCAGCCAGCACCTTTTTGGAAATATCCCGGCTGTACATATCGTTCAGGATGTTCTTAAACGGCGTGATGTCCAGTTCCGGGCTGGTCAGGCTGTCTACGCCGTCTGTCACAGCGATATATCTTACATTGTGTTTTGGGAAAAAGATTTCGATATAAGTGCCTGCTTCAATGTAGTTACGTCCCAATCTGGAGAGGTCTTTGGTAATGACGCAGCCCACTTTCCCCGCCTCAATATCAGCGATCATTCGCCGGAAAGAGGGGCGGTTGAAGTTGCGTCCTGTGTACCCATCGTCCACATAGTATTCGTACTGGAACATACCTAATTTTTCGGCATGGTCTTTGAGCAGCAGCTTCTGGTTGCTGATACTCATGCTTTCATTATCGCCGCCATCGTCGAGAGAGATTCGGCAATAGAGGGCGGTGATCTTCTGATTTGTTTGTTTTTTCCTGCTCATAGTAGTCTCCTTCTACGAACAGGGACACGATACCATTATAGTACCATGCCCCCGTCCAAATAGCAATCGGTTTTCGTGTGGTTAACTGGCTTTTTGTCCCATCCATTCCTCGAAATGCTCGCAGGTCTGCCGCTCAATGAGCTGCTCGAACGCCTGCCGCATGGTCTGCTGTCCGGAAAACTCCCGGCTCACGATGAACAGCACCTTTTTGTTCTTCCCGGTATCCGGGGACTTCTTTGTTCCTTTATTTTCTGCCATAAGCAATACCTCCATATAAAAATAGCCGGGCAGGGAGAGGCGGCAACAAACTGCGGCAACTTACCGCTAAAAACCTCTGAACCTGTTTCCGGCTGTGATTGGTTACTTTTTATTTTTTCTTCCTGATTCTTAGTTGCTTTGGTTGTCAGGGGATGGGAAATTCATGGGAACGCCTGATTCTGTAAGGCTTTTACCTTTGACGGGCGTTTCTTTTCCGGCAACCAACCGGGCAACAAACCCGGCAATCATCCCTGCAACCAACACTGTTTTTTAGGCGGTCTTTTGGAAAACCAACTCGATCTGCTCTGCCTCCGCCTCGGTCAGCGCCTGAAATCCATCCTGGTTGCCGGACAGTTGGTTGTCAGGGATTCGTTCCCAGCCTTTCTGCCTGCCATATTCGCCCCCGAATGACCGGGGATTTTCAAAATAGCGCCAGCCTTTGGCATAGGTACGCATGATCTCGCTGATGTCATGGAGCTTCCATTTCTTCGGCTCGTCATAAAGCCGCAGGGCTTCCCGGTACAGCAGCTTGCAGCATACCTTGTCTCCCTTGTAGCGCTCCAGAAAATCCAGGATGATACCGGCATCCGTGTCCTCCTGCATGAAGTTCTGCTGAACCAGCTTCAATTCTTTCTGCATCTGGACGCTGAATTTCATGGAGTAGTCCCCTCGGCGGTAAATCTCCATTGCCTCCGCCCATACCTGCAACAGATAGGCTCTGGACTCGGCTTCATTGTCCAGGATGTGAACCTCCGCTTCGTTTGGGTCTGTCATAACCGGCAGGAAACGCCGGTTGCCCGCCCGGTCAAGGGGAAGAAAGTCCACGGTATTCGATGTGCCTCCAAAGACACACTGCCGGAGCCGGTCTTTGGGCTGGCTTTCGTAACGGGTACGGTAGGTTTCTTTCTGGCGGCTGATGAAAGAGCGGATTTCCTCAATGCTTTTCGCATTGCTGGTTGCCAGCATTTCCGACATTTCGATAATCCAATGACCTTGCAGCTTCTCAAACACATCATTGTCGCTTAACTGCTTCAAATCATCCGAAAACCATTCGTCCTGGATGGCAAGCAGTCGGAAGAACGTGGACTTACCGGCTCCCTGACCGCCCACCAGGCAGAGCATTTCCTCGTATTTGCAGCCGGGATGAAATACCCAGTTGATTGCCCCTAAGAGGAAGTGGGTCAGGCAGGTCTCCACATAATCGCTCTACTCTGCACCCAGAAAATGGTGCAGGCAGCCCCGAATCCGTGGGACTTTATCCCAGACAAGGGAAGCCAGGCAGTCCTGAATGGGGTGGTAGCGGTTTTCATTGGCGATAATCGCCAGGGCGTCCTCAATTTTCGGGCTGCTGGTAATCCCATAGTTTTCTTCAAAATACAGCCGCAGGTATTTCATATCCGTGTCCGTCAGGGCGGCAGTCATCCGGCGCCAGCCCAGATCCCGTACAATGTCCACCCGCTCTGTCAGCAGGTTCAGCCGGATTACGCCCCTTAACATGGAGTCTGCCCGGAACACGATCATGCAGTTGCCGATGGTGTTGGCGGTCTGCCCCTTTTGGGTGGTAGCCAGGTGTTCCCTGATCTCATCTGCCATCGGTGCCGGTGGGAAGAAGTTCCCTGCCCCAGTCATGGACTGGACTTCGGTTCCGGTCTGTGCTTCGCCGATACTCGGATATTCTCCGTTCAAGCCCCGTCACCTCCTTTCCCTGGGCGAAAGCAAGCTCCGCCCGTTCTTCTTCGGTGCCGGACAGGTAGCTATCCAGCAGGTATTCCACATAGTCCTGATTCTGCAATGCCTCCACAAACAGCGGGTGCCAGTTTTCTTCTGGTGTCCTGCGCGCATACAGGCTGCGCCAGTCTTTCATCAAGTGCAGGTAGTCTGCATACACCCGGAAAAAGCGCTGCTCTGCCTGATATTGTTTCAGCTTTTCAGAAATTTTTGGCTTGACCGGACGGGGAGAAGCCCGTCCCTGCCCGTCATAGTGGATTCCAAAGTCTGCCGCCAGCCGCTTTGCCGCTTCCTTTGCGTCCAGACCATGCAGCCGGGATGCGAAATCAATCACATCCCCGTCTGCCTGGCAGGCAAAGCAATGGAACCGCTTCCGTTCCTGCGGTGCAGCCGCTTCTTTCTGGAAAGGAATGGAATAGGTACTTGATACATCTGTATTTAATAAATCTTTGGTTGATCTATCTTTATTTAATTGCGTTGGATTTTCCGATACCGGGATTTCCGTTGTCGGGTTATCCGATATTGGATTTTCCAACACCGGTTTTTTGGGCTTTGGTGGCTGAGGAAATTCATATATTGTGTATTCAATAGCGGTCATTTTCCCTTTTTCATCTCGTCCCTGTCTGCGGGTAATGTACCCGGCTTTTTCCAGCTCCCATACAGCGGTGCGGATAGCGTCAACATTTTCCCGGCAGATACAGGACAGCCCCTTTAAGGTGTAGTCCCAATTTTCGGGAAGTGAGAGCATAAGAGAAAGAAGTCCCTTTGCCTTTAGGGTTAAATCTGGGTTGCGCAGGTGGTGGTTCGACATAACTGTGTAGCTGTTTGTCTTTTCCACTCGGAATACAGGCATGGTGTATCAGCTCCTTTCTGGTTTTGGGGTAAAAAAATAGACGCTCATTGCTGAACGTCTACTTGAAATATAGGTTTGTTAGTAAAATTATCGTGTGTTTTTTGATATAAATAAAAAGTGAATAAGTAGTGATAATAACACAATAACAATAATTGCGGTAATTATTTGCAGGATAGGGTGAACAATTATAAAATCGAATATTATTAACATAAGTAAAATAATACTCACAATAGCCATTGTTAATTTAATAAAAGTGGTTCGTTTGGGGTGTGATTTAATATACTTATCAATAATTGGAACGCCATATACATTGATGATAATAGTAAGCAAAAGCAACGACATAATAAATGCAACTGCTCCATTTGTGCGTAAATGTATTCCTGTAAACCAAATAAATTCACTTATGTAATAACTCCATTGTTGCATAGAAATAAATAGTAGTGCAGTAATAGCCATTAGTATAAAATTTGATTTGGAAGATACCGTTATTTTATTAGTGGTATTTGCATTGTTATAAGCAACCTCTTGTGTTTGTACATTTTGCATGGGACATTCAAAAATAATCTTTTTTTGAGGAAGATTATCTAAAAAAAATCTGGTTTTAACAACTTGCTTTGGATTGATGTGCTTTAGCAAAATATTACAAGAATGAGGACTAGTTTTGTCAAAACTCCATAAGTTCTCATATCCCGCTGGAATATCTTCAAAATAGCCGGGAATTATTTCTATATCTTCATCATTCCGAATTTTGATAGGCGGTTCATTTATTGCTTCGTTACCAATGTTTACAATTTCTAAGGCTAGTAAACAAGGATTCAACAATTCTTTGTCTTTGTATTGTATTTTTAAGTCATCTAAGTTAATATCTGTATTTTGGGTTACAGAATTAGAAAGAATAGGAAAGACCTGTATGTTATATGATATTTTTTACTGCTTAATGCTTTTCATCGTTAATTTCCATGTGACTAAGCAGGTAACTATACCAACTAATAAGGTCGCTATAATTCCGCCAATACCTATAATATCGTTAGATGGAGCTTGAGTTGTAGCTTCTTGGGCGGCACTTGCCGCCTGCGTTGCGGCTTGTTGAGCCGTTAGTAATATATAATACATATGTACCTCCTAATCACAATAAAGTAAATGACTACGACAAATTATAATATATTTCGATGGGAGATACAATGATAACTAACCTTAACAACTCTGTACATGTAGCATATGCCTTTCTAACTTGTTGTATGAAAAAAGATATTGAAGTTTCGGGTGGTATATCAACAAAACTAAATGTACTTCATTGCATTTTTATTGCATTATTTTATTTTTTAATATGGTTTTTTGGTGCTTCATTTTTCTTGAAAATGCCTTAAAATCAAGGATTTGTTCTAATAGCTTTTACTGTCGGTCTGGAGTCTGAAAGAAGAAAGCATTTAGCAACAATAGCATGTTCTGCACTCATATTAAACTGCCTGGAAGAAGGATTATACCCCAGCTGGGATGCACAAAATATAAATTCAATTCATCTGGCAGAAAAGCTGGGGTATGAATTCAATCATGAATATGTAGCATATGAGGTTGTATAAAATAAATAAACTGATTACTTCCGTGCAACAAGGTGTGCGCGGAAACCTTTCTGCTTTTCCATTGTAAGAACTGTGAAACCGGCTTTTTCTGCCATTGCAACAAATTCTGCAGTTTTATGTATTTTCACGTCACCATGTCCGCACAGGTTTGCCAGAGGCATTTCCAGATGATTCATCAGCCAGACCATGAAATTTGAGGAAGTATAGTCTCTCAAGACCAGACGTCCACCCTTACGCAGAACACGGTATGCACTGTTGAAGAAAGCCTGTGGATTAGGGTAGTGGTGGAAGCTGTTCGCACAGATAACCGCATCAAAGGAACCCTCTTCAAATGGCAGATTTTCGCTGTCTCCTACAAGAAATTCTGTATTGGATAACTTTTTAGCCTGTGCAACATGAATCATTTCAGGCGTAAGATCAAGACCGACATAGTGCTTATCAGGATATTTTTCATGAAGCAGCTGAATCATTGGCCCGGTTCCGCAGCCACAGTCGAGTACGTCATGGAATGTTTCCTTTTCCAGTTCTTCCAGAATCGGCGGATAGTCATCCTTGCACATTTCATAGATTCCAGCGTGGCCACTGTCATAGATTTTTGCTGCCTGTGTAAATTCTTTGATAGAAAGTTCTTTATATTTTTCAGGTGTCATAGGACATTCTCCTTACATGAAATCAGTAGTTAGATGTTACTAACCACACATTATCACATATTTCAGGAAAAGTCAAAAAGGAAATAGCAACATTATTGTTGACATATCTTCATAAAAGGTTATAATTCAAATTGTTTGAATTATAACCTTTTTGCATGAAGGAGCTAAGAAAATGGATGATACATTGCATTATCTGATCATGGCGAATCAGATGCTGGTACAAAAGGCTTTGTTAGAGCAGCTCAAGAATACCGGGCTTACTATCGGGCAGCCTAAAATCCTTGATTATTTAAAAGAACATGATGGCAGTAATCAGAAAGAAATTGCCAGGGCATGTTTTCTGGAGGCTGGTTCTTTAACAATTATTCTTAATAAAATGGAAGAGAAGGGACTGATTGAACGTAGAATATTAAATGGAAACCGGCGAAGCTTTCATATCTTTTTGACAGAGGAAGGAAAAAAGAAACAGCAGTTAGTAGCCGATGCCTTTTTGGAAATAGAGAAAAAGGCGTTATCCAATATTTCTGAAAAGGAATATGAACAATTTATATCTGTATATCAGAAAATATATTCTAATTTACAAAGCAAAACAAATGAATAAAACATCAGAAAGAAGGAAATGATTGTAGGCTGCATGATTCTGGGATTTGGTGTTTATATTGAAGTAGTAGCAGATGTGGTCATGCTTCCGGGTGAGTCCTTTGTACGTGCCATTGTACAGACCTGGAATACTAACTTTGGAACGACTAAGATTATATTCGATTCATCCATGACGATCATTGCAGGTGTTCTCTCCTTTGCTTTCTGGGGAAAGCTTAATGGAGTCCGTGAGGGTACGATCATTGCGGCACTGCTTGTTGGATTTATCGCCAGATTATTCGGAAAACATCTCGGTTTTATCAAAGAATATCTTTTCCCGGAAGAGCAGAATGCAGAACAATCCAAGGCAACAGATACAGAAAATATACAAAAACAAAAATGTAATAGTCATCGGCAGACAGTATGGTTCAGGTGGGCATGATATCGGAAAAATGCTGGCAGACAAGATTAATAAGGCTTGCTTCAGAAGAGTGGCACTTGCCAATTGATAAGATTATTGACCTGTTCAAGAAAGTTGATGTTCTCGGATATATAGAAAAAGGTTATGGAATTTTCCACTGCGAAGGGGATGAAGCTGTCCTTGAAGACATTACGGAATTTCTTAATGGAAAGGGGATAAAGATTCATGCGTGAACCGAAAGATGGGTTAATTCTCTACCATGGAAGCTATTGTGAAGTAAAAGAGCCAGATCTTACTAAGTGTTCCAAGAGAAAAGATTTCGGACAGGGATTTTATTTGACTTCATCAAAGGAACAGGCAGAAAGCTTCTTAAAAATATCAAAAGAAAAGCTAGATTTCACAATTGACCTTCTTATAACAATGGCGGTTGAGGAGATTGCTGAAGAAACCGGCAAAGATAGCAAGGATGTGTTGACAGATTTCCTATGTTCCAAAACGGGTAAGGCATTATATAATAAAAACACTAGGCTATGGTGCAACGATCCATCATATATAGCTGAACTATATATGGAGGAACTCTCCAACAAATAGAATGTTTTTAGTATTATTTCTCCATGCGTTTCAGTTCTGGCAAGACGGTACACAGCATGGTGATAAAGCACAGACTGCCGCCAATGATATTGGACATCGGTTCTGCCAGGAAAACGCCAGCTGTTCCCATATGCATTGCATAGGGCATCAGATAAGTCAACGGTACAACAATAAATACTTTACGAAGCAGGGAGAAGAAAATCGCCTGCTTCTTTTTATTCAGTGATTTGAAAACGGTCTGTCCAATGTATTGCAAATCCATAAAGATAAATGCTGCAAAATATTGCTTTAGGGCTGGTATGGAATCCTGAATTAATGTTGCATCAGAGCTGAATACCTGAATCAATGCTCCTGGTGCAAGAATAATCAGACTCCACATAACAGCTGTATAGCCAAAAATCATAATCCCCATCACAATGCCTGCCTTGCGGACACGAGAGGGGCGACCAGCTCCATAATTATAGCTTAAAATCGGGGAAGTTCCTTCATTTATGGCATAAATTGGAGTCTCCACTAATTGACGTACACTGGAAACAATCGTCATAACAGAAATATAAATATCGCCGCCGGTAACAGAAAGCACATTGTTACAACAGATCGTTACAAGACTGTTTGTCAACTGCATGATAAATCCAGCTGTGCCAAGACTAATGATATTTTTTGCATAATTCAGACTTTGGGACAATTCATTCCTTCTAAGGAAGCGTACCTTTAATTCTGCCTTTTTGGTGAGAAAAATCAAAACGAATACCGCAGACAGGCACTGGGAGATTACAGTTGCCATCGCAGCACCGCATACGCCAAATCCCAAAGCAAAAATAAACAATGGATCAAGCAGTAAATTCGCAACTGCACCAATCGCAACAGAGGACATGCCAATTACAGAATAACCCTGCGCATTGATAAATGGGTTCATACCTACTGCAATCATTGAAGGTAATGTACCAATCAGGTAGATCATCATATAAGGAACAGCATAAGTCAGTGCCGCCTTGGAAGCGCCAAACAAAGTTAAAAGCGGATGCGCAAATGTAAGTCCAATGACCATTAATATGACTGCACTGAAACATAACATGGAAAAGGAAGTATTCATGATATGTATTGCCTGCCGTTCTTCCTTTTTCCCTCTGAAAATAGAAAAGAGTGGTGCGCCGCCGCTTCCAAACAGATTGGCAAACGCACTGATAATCACGATTAACGGGAAACATAGACCTACTGCGCCAAGGGCGGCAGTTCCTACCTCTGGAATTCTGGCAATATAGATGCGGTCTACGATATTGTAAAGCAGATTTAAAATCTGGGCTACAAGCATAGGCAAGGCTGCCCCGATAATATTTCCTGTTACTGTTCCGTTTTCAAAGTCAATACGCTTCATTTTCTTAGTCATCCCTTTTAGTCTCTTTGTTTTCAAGTATAGCAATTGTTACGATGTATGTAAATAGTGTCGATTCAATACATTTACCAGTCGATTCGTGTAGAAACCGCTTCTGTTACATCAAATTGTTATATAATACACCCAAGTAAAATAACACCAACAGATGAGGAGGAATTCTATGAAGCGAAAAATACGGAGATTTTTAGCAGTATTACTTTCAACTGCTATGTGCTTATCCCTTGTGGCATGCTGGGACGAAGTAGTTATTACAGAAGATAATACACAGAATGCCCAGGTTACAGAAGTTACAGAACAACAGGAACCAGCATCTGAAGTACAGGAAGAAGATGGAAGTTGGGCTGTTTATTGGTATCTATGCGGAAGTGATCTGGAGACAAACGGTGGTTTCGCAACCACAGACCTCGATGAGATGCTGCAGGTTGATTTACCGGAAAATGTAAATGTGGTCATTCAGACAGGTGGTGCTGCTGTATGGCAGAACGAATATATGGACCCGGCGAAGATTCAAAGATGGCTTTATAACAGCGAAGGGCTTCAGTTGTTGGAAGAGCAGGATACGGCTAATATGGGAGAAGCGCAGACTCTGTATGAGTTTCTTGCCTTTGCCAATGAGAATTATCCTGCTGATAAGGTAGCAGTTACCTTCTGGAATCATGGCGGTGGTTCTGTAAATGGCGCAGCATTTGATGAAATTTATGGTTATGATTCCCTTGATCTGTCAGAAATGTATCAGGCTTTTGATGCAGTATGGCCAGCAGATACGGATAACCCTTCTCTGGAACTGGTTGGCTTCGACACCTGCCTGATGGCTACCATTGATGTTGCCGCAGTATTCCAGAATTTTGCAAAATATCTGGTCGCTTCGGAAGAGGTTGAACCTGGCAACGGCTGGTACTATACAGGATGGCTTGGAGCATTGGCAGATAATTCGGGTATGAACGGTGAAGATCTGGGAATTGCAATCTGCAATTCTTATTATGAAGGATGTGAAGCTGTCGGAACACAGGATCAGACAACCCTATCCGTGACAAATCTGACAAAATTGACACCACTCTTAGATGCCTATGAGACTTTTGGTCAGGAAGCTTTCGTGGCAGCAACCGAGGAACCCGGTTTCTTTGCAGAACTTGGACGAGCTGCCGCACAGACAGAGAATTACGGTGGTAACACCAGAGAACAGGGATATACCAATATGATTGACCTGGGACACCTTGCCCGTCAGACCGCATGGATGCTTCCTTCGGCGCAGAATGTGTCCGATGCATTAGATGATTGTATTGTTTACCGCGTAGGCGGTGTCTATCGTTCCGAAGCAACCGGTCTAAGCTGTTATTATTCCTATAACGGCGATATTGATGATTTTAACGGATATATTGACATGGGAACCGGTGTTGCTTTCAAATATCTCTATGCTTATGAACTGACTGGTGAATTGGCAGATGGCGGCGAAGAATATCTGGAATCCCTGGATATTCAGGAATTGCCGGAAATTGTCACTTTGGCAGATAAAGACTGGGATAACGCACCTCTTGATGTAAATGACGAAGGAATTTCATATCTATCGTTAGGTGAAGAAGCCAACGACGTATTGGCAGGTATTGGATTTTCCCTGTACTATGTGGATCCTGATAATGACCAAATGATGTTACTGGGTACGGATAATGACTTGACTGCTGATTGGGAAAATGGTATTTTCTATGATAATTTCCGCGGTGTCTGGGGTGCGCTTGACGGTCATCTGGTTTATATGGAGCTCTCCTATGAAAGTGATGATTACAATCTGTATTCCATTCCGATTCTGCTGAATGGGGAAGCATACAATTTACAGGTTGCATATGACTTTACAGCAGAAGAATGGTCAATTATCGGTGCAAGTCAGGGATTGGACAGCTCAGGTATGGCAAGCAAGGAACTTCGTCTTCTGGAAGAGGGCGATGAGATCACTACAATCTGGCAGCTTGCTTCCTACAGTGGCGATGATGATTTTGAAATGTATACTGCAGAAGAACTGACTGTGACCGCAGACACATCTTTTGGCGAAGCTCCTCTGTATGATGGAAGCTATGCCATGGTCTTTGAAATGTGGGATGCAGCTGGCAACTACGCATATTCTGATGCAGTCACCTTCGATTGTGCAGACGGTGAGATCTATACATCGGTATATTAATTTTGCTTTTGCAGGGGTATTATAGGTCACGGTATAGTTCTATTGGAAAATGCTTTCCATAAAGTTGAAATAAAGGGGCGAAAGAATCGCCCCTTGAATTTCTTATAAGTTCCATTTGTAACTTTTGATATAGATACTGATTATGACCAGAATACTTCCCATCAATACAAAACACCATTTTACAGCGGCAAGGCTAAACATGGATGATAAAAACAGAGCAGCTATCTCTACAATATTAACTCCCATATTCATGGCAGACAGAGATGCGGCTCTGTTTTCGTGCATGTTGAGATCATCTATCAGCTTATTTTCCCTCTCCATGATCAAAAAGTACTATGACTGCATACTTGCATGATATAATTCCATAAAATAAGTATTCGTGCGCATCAGTTCTTCAAAACTTCCTTGTCCGACAATCTGTCCATCCCTAAAAAGAATAATTCTGTCAAAGTCGGCAATAGAGCTTAGTCTATGTGCAATGGCAATGACCGTTTTCTCCTGTAGCTTATGCATGACTGCGTTCATTACATTTTCTTCGGTTAAATTATCCATCGCAGAGGTTGCTTCATCTAAAATAACAAGTTCGGCATCCTGAAACCACAGTCGCGCCAATGCAAGTCTTTGCTTTTCTCCACCTGACAGGCAGGTTCCTTTTTCTCCAATCTCTGTGTTGAAGCCTTCTTTTAAGTTCCCAGCCAGATAAGATAATTGCACCTCACGCAATGCAATTAGGATCTGCTCTTTGGACACCTTTTTCTCAAATACCAGATTTTCCTGTATTGTTCCGTCAAAGACCGGAGCATCCTGTGATATATAACTGACTTTATCATACAAATCATTAAGACAAATATCACTTAACTCCATTTCTCCTAAACGGATATGCCCTTTATTGTATTTGAGCAATCCCAATAATATCTTAATCAGCGTTGATTTGCCGGACCCGCTTGCTCCCACAAAAGCTATTTTTTCACCTTTTTGGATAGACAGGCATAGGTTATCAAGGATTAATCGGTCTTCATATTGGAATGATAGGTTTTTAATTGTGATTTCTCCGATACCATCATGTATTACATTACCTTTTGTCAGTTGCTCATCATCTTTTACATTCAGAAATTCTTCAAATCGCACATAAGTCTCCTTGTCCAATTTATACTGAACATAGAGTACATTAAAAATCGCAATGGGAGTATAGGCATTTTCAATCAGTGTGATCAGTGCAACTACAGAACCGACTGTAAGATTCTTGGATTTCCATGCGTAAATCAAAATACCAACATCCAGCAACGCCACCAGTAATGCAAATATTGTAAAAAAAGCTTCATGAATCATGTTCATTTTCACTTTTGATGTAACGATATCTTCTTTGGCTTTATGAGTCTTTTTTATTTCATTTGGAAACTGCTTATTCATGCGAAATACCAGCATTTCCATAAAGCCTCTGACCAAATAGTGATTGAACAGTTCTTCACTGTTCAAAATCTTTTCTTTTATCTGATAAAGAAATTTTAGCAGAATATTGGTAATGATAAAAATAACTGCATAGCCCACAAGTAATGCATAGGTAATCTTTTTATCTATTTTCCAGATAAAGTACACACTAAAAGCAATAGTAGGGATCAGTTCACGAATCAGACACAGCCAGAAATCAAACAATACATTTCTTCCTGCTGATGAGCCATTCTCAATTCTCTGAACAAGCTTACCCGTACCGATTTTCTGATATTCTGTATAGTCTATGGTGCTTATTTTTTGAAGCGATAACAGCTTAAAATCCAGATAAATCCCGTGTTCCAGTTTCTTTTCCGGATACTGCTCCAAATAATTCATACAATAGTTTACCACCAGAATGCCTCCATATATCGCAATTCCAGAAACTGCAAGAGTCCTATCTGCCAGTCCATCAATAACCTTTTGGAAATAATCGGCTTTATAATTCGCCATAAATGAATTAAATATACCCAGTCCAACGTAGGCTAATATCCATATTCTGTTTTTCTTTAATACTTCTTTTATATAATGCATAACTAACTGTACTCCTTAATATTTTTCTATTATCAGAGCAGTACAGTCAATGCCTGCCAGCAAGTTTCTTCCTAACCTCAGCACAATCTGCTAACAGTTTACATCAACTGTACTGAGTAGTTACCTCGGATATACTGCATAGCGCATTCACCTCTTTCAGTTAAGATACTTTCAATATATCATAACAAAACTAAATATTCTACTGATTTCAAGAATAGTCCGTAAATAGAAGATTGACACAAATAAATGTGGAACATATAATATACTCATAAGAAAGTAACTCATGAGTATATTTGGTGGAGGAATGTATGGAAAAATTCTACTGTCGTGAAGAGGAATTGCGAAAGCTGAACAAAAGATATCATGCCGGTGACTTTGAATGCATTATTATATATGGCCGCCGCCGTGTTGGAAAGACAACATTGATCAATGAATTCTGCAAGGATAAACCGACTATATTCTTTTCAGCATTAAATACTACAGAAATTGAAAATCTGGAATCTTTATCAAAGTCTATCATGAATTATGAGAGACCTGATATGGATGTAACCCCTGAATTCAAGACATATGATGCTGCCATGGATGAATTGACAGCACTTGCCACGCATGAACGAATCGTTTTTGTAATTGATGAATATCCATATCTGGCGAAAGCAAAACCATCTATTTCTGCAATGCTTCAGCATATTATTGACCATAAATGGAATAACTCAAAAATGTTCCTCATTTTATGTGGATCATCCATGAGCTTTATGGAAAATCAGGTTCTTGGTCAGGAAAGCCCCTTATATGGAAGAAGAACAGGGCAGTTTAAGATAGCTTCTCTTGATTACAAAGAATCGGCTGTATTCCACCCGGATCTTTCAAATGAAGACAATGCACTGATCTATGGAATTACCGGCGGTGTCCCTCACTATATCAATAAGCTGGGGGTAAAAAAGAGCGTGGATGAGGCATTACTTGACAATTTATTTGACAGATCCAGCTACTTATATGAAGAACCGGCAAATCTCCTGAAACAGGAGCTGCGTGAACCTGCTATTTATAATGCCATTATCACAGCAATAGCACAGGGAGCTTCACGGATAAATGACATAGCGTTAAAAACAGGACAGGAAAACTCTGTAGTCTCAAAATACCTTGGTACACTAATAGATCTAGGTATCGTAAAGAAAGAAACTCCAGTCACGGAAAAAATCGGGAAAAAAACTATATATGAGCTGGCTGACAACTTCTTCCGATTCTGGTATCGTTTTGTACCGGCAAATATGAGCGCCATTGATTCAGGCAGAATCCAGAAATCATATGTAAATACGATAAAAAAGAATCTGCCTGATTATATGGGATTGACTTTTGAACACATGTGCCGCGATTATCTGCTATATTATGAGAAAGAACTTCCTATTGAGCTAAATCAGGTCGGACAATGGTGGGGAACCGATAATAAGAATAAAAAGCAGGTACAGATAGATATAGTGGGTACTCCAGTGGAAGGCGACGAATATATCATTGGTTCCTGCAAATACCGAAATGAGAAGATTGGATTAGATGAACTGGAGCTGATCCGGGAATATGCACAGGTCTTTGGTAAAGGGAAAAAATATTATTATTATATCTTCTCAAAAGGCGGTTTTACAGAGGGACTTATCCAAGCCCAAAATCGCAGAGAAGTGAAATTAATCGGATTGGATGACTTGTACGCATAATGGAGTAATTTCTACTAAAAAAAGATTAGGAGCGCAAAATCCCATGTCCTTTTTATTGGAACAGCAAGTTGCGATGCAGAAGGATATATAGAAGCAATCACCAAAGAATGGACAAGTCTGGGCTGTGATGTAAAAAGTCTTTCGCTCACTTCAAAGTCCTATCGTGACAAAGAAATAGACCAGCTTCTATCCTGGGCAGATATTATCTATGTTGGCGGCGGTGACACCATTTCTATGATGCAGACATGGAAAAAATATGGTGTAGATGAGAAATTAAAGCAAATATATGAGAAAGATTCGGCAGTACTAACAGGAATTAGTGCCGGCGCAATTTGTTGGTTTTATTGCGGTCATAGCGACAGCGAAGCTTCACATAATAAAGATGATGAAAGATACTGCTGGGCTACTGGAATGCTGGATATTTTTCATATGGCATACTGGATTTGTAATAACTATTTCATAATACCAGCATTTTATTGCCTAGATTAGATGAGTCTGATCTGGACATTTTTGTGTATGTAATAAGCAATTCCATTTAATTAAGTGATAAAAGCGGGGCAAAATGCATATAATAAAATCAGAAAAACGGGGCAAAATATTATAATATATGTTGAAAAAACGGGGCAAAAAAGATATTATTAAGAGGGAGGATAGCATTTATGTATAGAAAAGACTCTATTATCATAGAAGAATGGCTAAAAAGTTCTAACAAGGCATTGTTAGTAACAGGAGCCAGACAGATTGGAAAGACCTGGCTTATAAGAGAAGAAATTGCCCAAAGCGGATATACCAAGTTTGAAGTAAATTTCATAGATCAGCCGGACTTGGTTGATTATCTCAATGCAAAGATGAGTGCAGATGAGTTTCTGGTGAAATTGAAAATGATTATGCCGGAAGATTGTAAGCCGCAGGAAACCATTGTTTTTTTTGATGAGATACAGAAATGCCCGGAAATAGTAACAAAGATAAAATTCCTTGTAGAAGAGGGAAGCTTTAAATATGTAATGAGCGGATCACTATTAGGAGTAGAACTCAAGGGAATAGCATCGGTTCCAGTAGGATATTTAACTGTTCTGAGAATGTATCCTATGGATTTTGAAGAGTTTATGATAGCGAATAATGTGTCAGAAATGACATTGCAAATGCTGAAAGAAAAATTTGAAACATGCCAACCTGTAGACGAATTCATACATCAGAAACTATTGTCACTGTTTTTTATCTATCTTATTGTCGGTGGAATGCCGGATGCGGTAAAAACTTATATTGCTACAAAAGATATCCGGGAAGTTGATAAAGTACAACGAGATATCGTAACATTATACAAGGAAGACTTTTCGCAATATGAAAGTGAAGATAAGAAACTGAAACTGATATCCATTTATGATATCATCCCGGCAGAACTGAACAAACAGAATAAAAAATTTGTATTTACGATGCTGGATAAAGAATTAAAGTTTGACAGATATGAAAACAGCTTTCTATGGTTGAAGGATGCCGGAGTTGCTTTGCCTGTGTATAACGTAGAAGCTCCCACCATTCCTCTCAAAGCGAGTAAGAGCAGTAATGTGTTCCGGCTCTTTTCAAATGATACGGGATTGCTTACTAGCGCATACCCTGCAGAAACCAAAATAGAACTGATCAATAAGAATAGCGAAGTAAATAACGGCGCTCATTTTGAAAATGCTGTGGCACAGCAATTAACAGCCAATGGACTGGAACCTTATTTCTGCAAAAAGAAAAATCTTGGAGAACTGGATGTTGTGGTCGAGATAGGTGGAAAAGTTGTTCCCATAGAGGTGAAATCCGGAAAAGCTTACAAAGCACATAAGGCTCTGGATAATTTTATGAGAATTCCAGATTATCATATTGAGAAAGCATATGTTCTATCGATAGTTAATGTGGAACAGGAAGGCGCCGTGGTATATCTGCCGATCTATATGTGCTATCTTTTAAAAGAACAGAAAATAGGAAAATTAATAGTGGATATAGATATGGAAGGATTATGAAAAATTGCAGTTTAATGAACAAATTCTAGTTACGCACCGTTTCTGTCAATTGATTTTGTGATCACGTAATAGCTGTAAGGACTTCTAAGCACCTGCGGCAGAAATGCTTTTATTACAAGCCCTGCGCCTAAAACTCGCCTACGGCTCAGACAACGGCTCGGGCTTGCCTGCATTTCTTCCTTGCTGCTAAGAAGTACTAACAGCCATTCCTAAGGTTCACAAGAACCAATTGACAGAAGCCAGTGCTGCCTAGAGCAATTTTTACAAACAGTGAAATGAAAAATTTTCTGTATACAGCCACTGGTCTAGCAGTTCGGTGAATGCAGCTTAGGGAGTGATGTTTAGTGTTTCTTAGAACAAAGATCAAATGCTTGCAAGCCAGGCGCAACTGTTTGAGCCCGTAGGGCGAGTTTTGCGCTCGGCTTGTACTCTAAGCATTTGAGATGCGGTTCTTAGAAACTCTTACATCATGTACGTGGCGAATGAACCGAACTACCATGACCTGCGGCGTGACTTAATCCCTTAAACTGCAAGTATACAATACATTATAGGGGATAATCGATATTGAAACAAGAGTTACCCCTTGGAAAAATTATCCGATTGAAGTATAATAGACAGGTACACAAAAATGAGAAAGGCAGTATTTTAAATTTTAATATGAAACAACAGACACAGAATAATCCCCTGGGAACAGACGCTGTATCAGGATTAATGGTAAAATTCGCAATACCAAGCATCGTAGCCATGCTGGTAGGCGCATTATACAATATCGTAGATCAGCTATTCATTGGACAGGCAGTAGGAACACTTGGAAATGCAGCAACAAACATCGCATTTCCACTTACCACCTCCTGTCTGGCGTTGGCATTACTATTTGGAATAGGAGGTGCTTCCTGTTTTAACCTTACAATGGGAGAGGGTAATCGGGAAAAGGCAGCATATTATATCGGCAATGCAGTCAGCATGCTATTCTTATGCGGACTGGCATTATGCCTCATCACACAGCTTTTTCTGACTTCATTGCTCAAGTTCTTCGGCGCACCGCAGGACGTATTGCCATATGCACAGGAATATGTTCGTATCACCGCTTTGGGCTTTCCTTTTCTGCTGCTGACGACAGGTGGCGGACATCTGATTCGTGCTGACGGCAATCCACGAATGACTATGATCTGTAACCTGACTGGTGCAATCATCAATACAGTATTGGATGCCTTGTTCGTTATGGTCTTTCAGATGGGCATGGCGGGAGCAGCCCTTGCCACAGTGATCGGACAGGTGATATCAGCAGTAATTGTAATCTGTTATCTGTACCATTTTAAGACTGTTCCGCTGGAAAAGAAGCACCTGATCGTGAACATGGAATATACAGGTAAAATTGCATCTATCGGAGCAGCTTCCTTCTTTAATCAGCTTGCAATGATGGTTGTACAGATTGTGTTGAATAATTCATTGAAGCACTATGGTGCATTGTCCATATATGGAGAAGCAATTCCCATTGCCTGCGCTGGCATTGTTATGAAGGTGAACCAGGTCTTCTTCTCTATTGTTATAGGAATCGGACAGGGCAGTCAGCCGATAGAGAGCTTTAACTATGGAGCCAGACAATATGACAGAGTGCGTAAGGCATACTGGCTTGCGTCTGTGGCAGGAGGCAGTATCTCGGCTATTTCGTTCATATTATTCCAGCTATTCCCCAGACAGATTATCGGATTGTTTGGCGAAGGCTCCACGGAATATTATCAGTTTGGAATCAGCTATTTCAGAGTATTCTTATTCTTTACCTGGGTGAATTTCATGCAGCCGATTACATCGACTTTCTTTACTTCCATTGGCAAGCCGGTAAAAGGCATTTTCCTGTCATTGACGAGACAGATTCTGTTTCTTTTACCATTGGTCATCCTGCTGCCATTATTTATGGGAATCGATGGAATCTTATACGCAGGACCGATAGCAGATGGATTGGCAGCAGTTGTGACCATTGTTATGGCGTTGGTAGAGTTTGGACAGATGAAGAAGCTGGAAAAGGCATAGAGGGGAATAAAATATGCAGACGCTCATACAGGCAATACAGCACTATCAGCCTTATAATGAACAGGAAGAAAATGACAGACGGGTCATGTTAAAATTGTTGGAGACACAGCCTGATATTCTTGACAGGAGCAATCAGGTGGCTCATTTCTCAGCATCAGCCTGGGTATTGAATCAGAATCATACCAAGATACTGATGATTTATCATAATATATATCATTCATGGTCCTGGACCGGTGGACATGCAGATGGTGAGGCCAATCTGTTACAGGTAGCAGTCAGAGAAGTGCAGGAGGAGACAGGAGTGCAGAACATTAAAGAGCTTTCTGAGGATATCTTCTCCCTGGAGATTTTGACAGTAGACGGTCATGAGAAGAGGGGGAAATATGTCCCTTCGCATCTCCATCTGAACGTGACATATCTGTTGGAAGCAGATGAAGAGGAAATCCTTCGTATCAAACCGGATGAGAACAGCGGTGTGAAGTGGTTTACTCCTGATGAAGCTCTGAAAGCATGCTCAGAACCATGGATGATAGAGAGGGTATATCGGAAACTGATTAACAAATTACAATAAATTCATTAAAGAAAGGATAAACGAATATGAACAACACAAGAAAACAACCTGAATGGCTGGATGATGCAATCTTTTATGAAATTTATCCACAGTCTTTTCAGGACACAAATGCAGATGGAATTGGAGACATCAATGGTATTACCAGGAGACTGGATTATATCAAGGGATTAGGCTGTAACGCAATATGGATTAATCCATGCTTCCAGTCGCCTTATGGTGATGCCGGATATGATGTGGAGGATTATTATACAGTAGCGCCCAGGTATGGTACGAATGAAGATCTGGCGAACCTGTTCAGAGAAGCACATGCCAAAGGAATGCACGTCATTCTTGATCTTGTGCCGGGGCATACAGCGGTGACACATAAGTGGTTCAGGGAATCCATGAAAGCTGAGAAGAATGCATATACAGACAGATATATCTGGACAGATAACATCTGGGAAGAGCCAAAAGGCATCGGATGCATCAGAGGCATATCAGATAGAGACGGTTCCTGTGTTGTGAATTTCTTCTCTCACCAGCCGGCACTGAATTATGGATATTATGAGCAGGATCGCCCTTGGCAGCAGTCCATGGATGATGAAGGTCCCAAGGCTACATTGGAAGCCATGAAGGACGTTATGCGTTTCTGGCTGAAGATGGGCTGTGACGGTTTCCGTGTAGATATGGCTGGCTCTCTTGTAAAGAATGACCCTGAGGGAAAAGGCACGATTCGCCTGTGGCAGAATGTCAGAGAGTTCCTTGATCAGGAATTTCCACATGCGGCAATGGTTTCTGAATGGGGTGAGCCTGATAAATCCTTACAGGGTGGTTTCCATATGGATTTCCTGTTGCATTTTGGACCATCACATTATAATGATCTGTTCCGCTGCGAAGAACCTTTCTTCTCATCCAGAGGAAAAGGCGATGTAGCTGCCTTCGTAGAGAAATATATTGAGAATTATGAGAAATCAGAGAAGAAAGGACTCATCTGTATTCCTTCCGGTAATCATGATATGGACAGATTGGCAAGGGGCTTGCACGGAGACGAGTTAAAAGTTGCTTTTGCATTCCTGCTGTCCATGCCTGGTGCGCCTTTTATCTACTATGGCGATGAGATTGGCATGCGTTATGTGGAAGGTCTTACGTCTGTAGAAGGTGGTTATAGCAGAACAGGTTCACGTTCTCCTATGCAGTGGGATGATGGAGTGAATGCAGGCTTCAGTACTGCAAGTGCTCAGAAGCTATATATCCAACAGGATAGCAGTGCAGACAGACCAACTGTTGAGAAGCAGACAGAAGATAAGGATTCTCTGTATCACGAGATCAGGAAGCTGATTGCTGTTAGAAAAGCACATGAAGCGTTGCTGAACAAAGGCGAGATCAACTTTGTATATGCAAAACATGGGACATATCCTCTGGCTTATGTCAGAAGCAGCGGACAGGAGAAGATTCTGGTGGTGATCAATCCATCTGATCAGAAAGTACAGTTCCCTTATGAAGATAAGCTTGGAGAAGTACTTTATCAGTTTGGCGGTGCAGTAGAGAGTGATGGAAAAGTAGTCAGTGTGCAGCCACAATCTGCAGCTTTCATCAGATTATAATGAATAATAGAAATGAGAAGTCGAGCATAATGCCCGGCTTCTTTTTGCTATAAGTAAAAGTTATAACCAATCAAAAGAATTAATGAATTGACGAATGAATATGTGTATGCTATTATCAATGCATAGAAAACCTACCGAATTAGTGGAGAATAAAAGGATAGAAAAGGAGAGTAAATAGAATGGGATGCTGTGGAGTTGATTATACAAGTGCAGAGGATTTATTAAATGCATATACAGATGAGGAAGCAAGAGCGCATGCAGAAGAGGTGGGAGTTGATCCAAGACCGAATGAAACAATCAGTGAGATTGACGAGACGGGAGCTTTTATCCGCCAGCCCAATGCATTTATTCAGCCTTTTGGTGATAAAGAAGGCAATCTGAAAGCAGAAGCAGACAGATATGCAATCTACTGGGCGGTAGGCTGTAACTGGTCAAACAGACCGGTAATTGTCAGAGATCTTTTAGGATTGCAGAACGTTATTCAGGATCAGTTAGTAACCAGATCAGGACAGACCAATGTATACGGACATGGCTTTGGAGATAAGCCGGAGCACAGAGATCCGATTACAGGAGCATATTTCCTGAGTGAATTTTATAAGAGAGCGAAGCCTGATTTTACAGGAAGAGCCACAACACCTACATTGGTAGATATCGTGGAGAAAAAAGCAGTCAACAATGATTACCATAGATTGACCAATTATCTGGAAGTACAGTTCAGACCATTCCAACCGGCAGATGCACCTGATCTGTATCCTAAGAAATTCAGAAAGGAAATTGATGAATTCAATGACTGGTTATTCCCACATATCAACAACGGACATTATCGAATGGCTTTTTGCCAGTCACCGGAAGCATATGATGAAGCATATGAAGATTTCTATGATTCTTTGGAGAAATTAGACAAGAGGCTGGAAACAAACCGTTTCCTCTTCGGTGATTACATAACAGACAGTGACGTAAGAGCATATGTTACTTTAGTCAGATGGGATGTCAGCTACTACCACAATGTAGGACCTGTGAAGAAGCCTATCAAGGATTACAAGAACATATGGGGATATTTAAGGGAATTGAACACAATCCCGGCTTTTCATAATAACAGCAATGCAAAGACACTGGCACTTAATGGTATCAGAAAAGACGGTAATTTCTTCAAAAGTTATAATGAAAGAATCCTTACCAAGGTAGATTTCGACAAACTGTGGGCAGATGATGGGGCAAGAAGAAAATTAAGCAAGACACCTGATGAACTGTTCCTGAGACATCCGGCTGGAGAGACTTATGAAGAATATGCAGGTGAGATTTCCACAACTATATGGAACAGCCCGAACTGGGATGACAGAAATCCAAAGAATGGCATATTATCAGTAGATGCATCCATTAACCCTTTAAAAGACCTTTTATAAAAACAGATATATGCGGAGGAGCAGAGTATGAAAAACAAGATTTTGAATAGAGTGATAGCAACTATCGGAGTAACAGCAGTATTATTTGGAAGTTTAACAGGATGCGGTTCCACTTCTTCCGGCACAGATTCAGAAGCAGGCGTAACCAAAGTAACCGTGGCAACCAAGGGAAGCCCTGCACCGTACATGGTAGTAGATGAGAATAATGAAATCGGGGGAAGCGACATTGAGATTTTAAAGGCAATCTTCGAGAAGCTTCCACAGTACGAACTGGATATCATTAAGGCTGACGATCCTCTGACAGGATTGACCGGTGGCCTTTATGACCTGGCAGTAAACAACTATGCATGGAGAGACGAAAGAGGAGAGCTTTATTACTACAGTTTACCATACAAGACAGGATATGACGTATATATCCAGAGAAAAGATGATGAACCATTGACAGGTTTACAGGATATCGCAGACAGAGGTTATAAGATCGAGGTAGGTGCAGGCAGCAACAAGGCATTGGCTTTGGAGAAATGGAATGAAGAGAATCCTGACCATCAGATCGATATTATCTATTCAGAGTCTGATTTTCAGATTAAGTTCCAAAATATCGCAGATGGTAAGACAGATGTAGCGATTGATGATGGACCTATCCTTGATACTTTGATCGGTCAGTTTGGTCTGGAAGATGAACTTGTAGGAAATACCATTGATGCAGATACACAGGAATTTATCAGCCCACATAACAGTACTTATTTCCTTTTTGCAAAGGATGAGAAGGGCGCTGCACTGAGAGAAGATGTGGATAAAGCTCTGATTGAAATCAAGAATGACGGTACACTGGCAGAAATCCTGACAAAATATTTTGGTAAGGATACAAGCCCGGCAGATGATGATTTAAAGGCAACACCGAACTAGGAAATAAGGCGAAAGGAAAGTGGAATATTATGGAAATATACAGAATAGAAAAAGGAACAGCAAAGGAATGGCTCTATAAAGCCTATGACTATATCAGAACGGACGCTTTTATATATGGCCAGAATATTCCAATTGAAGTAGAGTTCGGACATGATGAGCCGAAGGAAGAACTGGAAGCAATCGTGATCATAGAAGACCATAAGCCTGTTGCAGGCTGTAGAATTACATATCCAAGAGAGGATATCGGTAAGATAGGACGTGTATGTGTCGTTCGTGAAAGACAGAAAAGCGGCGTAGGCCATGTTCTGATTGCAGAAGCCGAGAAGTGGATCGCAGAAAGAGGCTGTCAGCATATCGTGATTAACTCACAGGATCGTGCAGCAGGCTTCTATGAAAGATGCGGATACAAACTGGTTCCGGGAGTAGATCCTGAGATATATGAGAATCATCCACCACGCAAGCAGGATTCCAAGGATAAAGAAGAACATAGAAACAAATTAGGATTCAGCTGCGTTCTGGTTGAAAAGTTTTTAGATAAAGAAGGATGAAACAAATGACTAAACTATTTGATTTTAAACAGGTTTTTACAAATATTCCCGAACTTCTGTTGAAATTGCCAGTGACATTGGAACTGGCTTTTCTGGCAATGATCATAGGCTTGGTACTTGGACTGATACTTGCAATCATTAAAATCAAGCAGATACCGGTACTGAAACAGATCGCCGGATTATTCGTATCTATTGTAAGAGGAACCCCGGTTCTGGTACAGCTCTACATTGTATATTTTGGAGTTCCCATGTTCTTTAAATACATCAATGCAAAATACGGAACAAACCTGGCAGTTGCCAATATTCCCGGATTCGTATATGCAGTACTTGCACTTGGGCTGAACTCATCGGCTTTTAGTTCTGAGATGATCCGATCTGCATTATTAAGTGTAGATAAAGGGCAGGTAGAAGCTGCGCATGCATTGGGAATGACCTATGGACAGACATTGAGAAGAATCATTATTCCGGAAGCACTTACCGTAGCGCTTCCCACCATTGGAAATTCATTGATTTCCGCAATCAAAGGTACGTCACTGGCTTTTACCTGTGCAGTTGTAGAAATCACAGCACAAGGTAAGATTATCGGTGGAAGAAATTACAGATATTTTGAAGTATACTGCTCACTGGCAATCATTTACTGGATTGTGACTGTAATTATAGAGCAGATTCTGAAATTTACAGAGAAGAAGCTGGCAATACCTGATCAGGTAGAGAACTTTGCCGGTGAAAACGAAGTCTGATAGATAGGAGAGAGACTATGAGCTTTATAGAAATCAAAGACCTTCATAAGAAATATAAGGATAATGTTGTCCTCAACGGTATTAACCTGTCTATTGAAAAAGGCAATGTAATCGGTATTATCGGCCCCTCCGGTACAGGCAAATCTACCATACTTCGCTGCATCAACCAGCTGGAGATACCTGAAAAAGGCAGCATCGTAATCAATGGAAAAGAGATAGACCTGTCTAATAAGAAGAATAAAAAAGATATTCTGGAATTAAGACAGAATACAGGAATGGTATTTCAGTCCTTTAATCTTTTTGAAAGAAAGACAGCCCTTGAAAATGTAGAAGAAGGACTGATTGTGGTTCAGAAGAAATCTAAGGAAGAAGCCAAGAAGATTGCTCTGGAAGAGTTGAGAAGAGTCGGCATGATAAATTGGGCAAACCACTATCCAAGACATCTCTCCGGTGGACAAAGACAAAGAGTCGCAATTGCCAGAGCATTGGCAATGCGCCCACAGCTTCTGCTTCTGGATGAGCCGACCTCCGCACTTGATCCCGAGATGGTAGGAGAAGTACTGGAAGTTATCAAACAGATCGCAGCAGAAGGACTTACCATGATTCTGGTTTCTCATGAAATGGCTTTTGTTAGAAATGTATCAAATCGTGTTATCTTCGTGGATAAAGGCGTGATTGTAGAAGACGGCACACCCAAACAGGTATTCAAAGAGCCTAAGAATGAAAGAACGAAAGAATTTCTGGAGAAAATGCATACTCTGGAAAGAGAACCGGAGTATATCATATAGGGAGATTATAATATGAGTATAGAGAAATATGATTATGAGATAGTGAATGGAAGGAAGATAAGGGTAAGACCCAGGGAGACGGTTTCAGAAATAGATGTAAATGGATATTTCAGAAGACAGCCCAATCATTTTACAACACCTTTTGGTGATGGAGAGAATGACCTGAAGGCGGAGGGCAATCAGAGATATCGTCTGATATGGGCGAAATTGTGTCATTGGTCTAATCGTGCGTCTATCGTAAGAGAACTGGAAGGACTCGAAGACCAGATATCCGTAAATATGGTCAGTCAGGCTCATCATGAGAAGAATCTCGGATGGGAATATGTATATAATGAGAACAATGTAGACCCTGTATTGGGAGATCAGTTCCTTTCAGAAGCCTATTATCGTGCAGACGAGGACTATCAGGGAAGAACCACTGTACCAGCATTGATCGACACGAAAACAGGCAAAGTTGTAAACAACGATTATAACTGGCTTACCAACTATCTGGAAGTCAATTTCAGACCATGGCATAAGAAAGGTGCTCCAGAGTTGTACCCAGTGGAGCTGAGAGATGAAATCGACAAGATGAACCTGTGGTTATTTGATAATATCAATAATGCAGTATACAGAAGCTCCTTTTCCAAAAGTAATGAGGGACATTTAGATGGTGTGAATACCTTCTATGCAGCAATGGACAGACTGGAGAAAAGACTGGAAACAAGAAGATTCCTGTTTGGTGATTATGTGACAGATTCTGATATCAGACTGTATGTAACGCTTGCCAGACTGGATATTCGCTATACATTTCAGTTAGGAGAGACGAAGCATCCGCTCTATACCTATAAGAATTTGTGGGGATATGCAAGAGAACTGTGGGAGATACCTGCATTTAAGAATAATACATTCTTTGCAGATTTCGCAGTACCTCCTGTTAATGTAGAAGGAAGTGCACAGAGATCTTTCAATTACCGATTCCTGAAACAGATTGATTTTGCAAAATACTGGGGAGAATCCGTAGACCGTTCTTCTTTATCCAAAGATCCTGCTAATAAATTAAAGGCGGAAACAGATGCAGGAACAGCAAGAAGTGACACAGATGTCATAAATAATCAGGAAGATGCAATAATCTATGAAAAGATTCATGCGATTCCAAGTACAGAGATCGCAAAGTATACCGAGGAAGAACTACCGACCAGAAAAGATCCGTCCAAGTTACCAACTCTTGCAGATACCAGAGAAGAGGACTATCAGGCAATTATCGAAGAGATTGGTAATCTGCCCGATGGACCAGACCTGTCTCCAGTGGCAAATAAAAAGCAGGCAGCAGAGGTATCAGATTTCGTTAAGGCAAATATTACAGATGCGGTCAGTGAAATGCTCAATGCTGTAGATTTGGAGAAATATATTGAAAGTGCGCACAGATTCTATGGAACACTAGAACAATTAGAAGCAGATTTAAGTGAAAGCAGATTCCTTGCAGGAGATTTTGTGACCCAGGCAGATGTAGCACTCTATGTTTCACTGGTAAGATTCGACATCTTATATTCCAGATATTTTGAACCGGTAAAATACAGAATACAGGATTTGAAGAATGTCTCCGAGTATCTGAAAGATTTGTATCAGATCCCGGCTTTTGCACACAATACTGATTTTAATGCGATCATAAAGCAGGGACAGGCAGATCTGGAACAGAAATTGTTCCGCCCAAGCACCCACTACGACAGAGTAATTCCTGAAATCGACTTGGATGCACAGTGGAAGGTTCCAACAGAGAGAGCATATCTGTCCGAAGATCCGACTCATCCTATCTGCCTGAGTAACAATCGCAGATTTGATCTGGACCCTACCTGGTATGAACTGGGAGCAGAATCACTTACCAAAGTGGAAGAAGCACCACAATGCGGCTGCGCATGCTCATTGGGTTCAAAATAATGTGAGAGGCTTGAATATTATGGTAGAAATAGAGAAAATAAAAGACAACTTTGCAAAACTGGCAGCCATAGATTCTCCTTCTTTGAAGGAACGAAGCATGGCAGACTACATCATTGCCCTTCAGATTCATGGGCTGAGTGTGCTTTGTGTACCCAAGAGAGGTGAAAATTGAATAGTAATAATTTTAGGTAGGACTAAATTAGCTTTGCACTGAAAAGTGTATCCGGCTGTTTGTCCTGCCTTTTTTATTGGAAATGAGCAGGAGATGGCAGAAAAGAAGCTGATTTGGTCTGAATGTAAGTCATCTCGCAAAAAGAGAGGTGGCTGTATATGGAAGTATTGTCTTATGAAAGCAAGAGCAGAGTGTGATCGAATATAAATCGCTGGCAGATATTTCAGAGACAAGGAAAATAGGATAGAAACACAAACCGAAAGGTACGGGTAGCTGTATGAACAAAATTAGTAAGATTTGGAGGAACAGAAAAATGAATAACAAGTTAGAAGTAATAGGAATTGATCACGGCTGGTCAATGATGAAAACCGTAACTCAGGTATTTGTCACAGGGGTAAAGGAGATTACAACTACTCCGGCACTTTTTGGAGATGTTCTTGAGTACGACGGTAAGTATTACAAGATTGGAACAGTAAGGCAGGAAGTGAAAGATACAAAGGTTGAAGATGACAGCTTTTATCTTTTGACACTGGCAGCAGTCGCAAAGGAATTGAAGAAAAGAGGATTGTCAGATGCAAAGGTATTTCTTGCAGTAGGACTTCCACTTACCCGATTTGGAGCAGAGAGAAATAACTTTATTAAATACCTGACCAAGAATAAGCGTGTTGATTTCAGATATGAAAATGAAGCATACCATATTGAGATTGACGATGTGGCGGTATTCCCACAGTGCTATGCGGCAGTGGTTGACAAGATACCGACTATGGCAAAGAAAACGCTGGTTGTTGATATCGGTAGCTGGACAATAGATATTATGCCCGTGATTAACAAGTCACCGGACGAATCAAAGTGTGTTACCGTGCCAAGAGGACTTATTACCTGTATGCGTTCTATCAATGAGCAGTGTGTAAGACAGCTCAACGGGGAAGTTGATGAAACAGAAATCCAGAATATTATGCGATATGGCAGGTCTGATATAGATGATGAATACCTTGCGATTATCAAGGCTGAGATAGAGGACTTTGTTGAAAAGGTATATAACTCAATCCGTGAGTTTGGTTATAACCTTAAAACTACACCGATTGTATTTGTAGGTGGCGGGGCAGTGGTAATGAAGAATTTCAGCAATCACGAAGCAAAGAATATCTCTTATATCCTTGATGTAAAGGCAAATGCCAGAGGATATGAACAGCTTGCCATTATGGGACTGAAAACTGCTAAGAGACTTGCATAGGGGGTAGTCATATGGCACGAAGGCATATTATGGAGAGCACATTCCGACTGAATCTGCTCAATCCTCAACACGCTAAAATCAATGAGGTCATAAAGGGGCTTAATCCAAAGATATATAAGTCAAAGAATCAGTTCCTGATTGAAGCCTGTGAGTTTTATATTGACCACTATGGAGAGGATGATATTCCCTCCAAAGAGGAAAAGAGATATGAACAGTTTGTAACGAGGGACGAGATAGAAAAGATAAAAAAGGAAATTGAGTATTCTGCAATGAGTGAGGCAAGAAAAGAGGTCATTTCTTTACTTGGGGGAGCTTTGGCGGGAGTGAAGAACAGCCAGCCGGTAGTGATTGCAAACCCACAGGAAGATATGGAAGAACAGCCGGAAGAAGATGTTATGAATGATTCAGATGTTGCAGGATTGGCAATGGGATGGATGTTGAAAGGAGATTGATTATTATGAGAAGAATTGCAGGAGCCGTAGGAACCGCTGTTTTACAGATACTCAAGTGGATGCTGAAAATTGTTCTTGGAGCATTAAAGCTGTTCTTGGGACTTGTCAGGTTAGTTCTTCTTCTATTCTGTCTGATAGCAAGAGTATTTCTTTCATTCGTAAGAATGGGAACATTTTGAGGGGAGGTGAGACTATGGAGGTAAAAGGCTTCTTTCCTGCTTACAGGAAAAACAGAAGACTTGTGAAGTATTTCTTTAAATTTAAGAAATTGTTATAATCAAGGAGGTTAAAATGCACAGAATACGGGATTGTCCGGAATGAGCTGACGGGTATATCAAAGAGAAAATAAAAACGATCAACCTTGCGGGGGAATGTAAGCCAATGACTTATGTTCCCCCGCTTTTTTTATTTGGAGGATAAGCAGATATGATGAATTATGAGATTTTTAAGGAAGTAGTA
>ENA-OUQW01001079-OUQW01001079.1-human-gut-metagenome-genome-assembly--contig:-NODE-1079-length-30853-cov-9.386096_pt1 | contig 30853 bp, 26 predicted proteins | sample MGYA00248464_ERZ548849 | MGnify/ENA primary metagenome ERZ548849 (study PRJEB26491, sample SAMN04978193) | human gut metagenome | host: Homo sapiens | study: EMG produced TPA metagenomics assembly of... | reverse complement strand
TATATCGAAAATCTATCTCAGAATGCTTCATTTAGAAGACTCCGAGAGTACATTAATATGTCTGCTGAAAGCGCTATTGATAATAGTATTATAAGATATTTTATGGCTTTTCACAATGCTTTTTGAAATACGCAGCTTTCAGCAGACGGTAGGTTACGGTGCACAGTAACGATTGCCATTATGCATGAAGCAGCAGGGAGAAGCAAGCCAAATGTAATAACTCGTACTCAAATGTAAAAATTCATTACACAGGACAATACAATTACATAAATTATACATAGAATTTACATATAAACATGAAGTTGTGTGATATAATGAGCGCAAGAGAGTCAACATGCTTGCATGATTGACGAACGGCGAATTGGATCATGTGCCGAATTTGCACATGATATAATGGTGTTGCATGATTAAGGCTGTACGATTCATATCACTTTGCATATACGTTTTGCAGCCATTTACATAAAATTAAACTGAGAGGGGAATGATTTCTTGGAAATGCTTATAGATACATATGCGAAATTCATAGAGGAGTGGGGGAAGCAGTCACGCAGGGCGCCATACGAGAAGGCGTGCATGCAGGTACACAAAAGGCTTCAGGTAATTAATGAAGAAATGTCAAACCAGAGGGGCTGGAGCTGTATAAAGGAGATTACCTGGAGGGTGAAAACGCCGGATAGTTGTCTTAATAAAATGCTGGACAAGGGTTATGCCGCAGATGTGGAACTTGCGGCCGAGAAACTGAATGATATCGCCGGAGTGCGGGCAGTATGTTATTTTCTGGATGATATGTATCAGGTCATGGAGATGCTGAGAACAACGCCGGGATATGAGTTCATTAAGGTGAAGGATTATGTGGAAAAGCCAAAGGCAAGCGGATATCAGAGTCTGCACCTGATCATGAAAATACCTGTAGGAGAGCAGATGGTCAAGGTGGAGACACAGATAAGGACGCAGGCAATGGATTTCTGGTCAGATATTGAACATCATTTTGTATACAAGACCAATAATCTCAATATAGAAGAATGTGAAGAAGAATTCCTAAAATGCTCAAAGTCGATCCGCAAAATTGATAAACAAATGTTAAAAATCCGCAGAAAGATTGAAAATACTCAGTAAAGGAGACGCTTTCTTTGACACGTACATAAGGACATGATACACTGAGTAAGAGACAGAAACAGAAAGGCGGTTTATGATTTATGAACACAGAGTGGTCATTAGAAGTATATTATAAAGGATATGAAGATCCGGCATTTGCAGAAGATTTTGAGCTTTTGCAGAAGAATGCACAGGCGCTGGAGACTGCACTGGGGCAGGCAAGAGAGCAGGATGATGTGCAGGGGCTTGTAACTGTACTGGAAGCAAAGGAAGCGTATGCCAAGGTGCTTTTCAAACTCAACGAGTATCTGGCACTTCGCAATTCCGTGGACACAACAGATGGTAAAACACTGGATCACATCGGCAGACTGGATAAGATCAATGCATCTACAGCCAAGGCACAGTCAGCCATGGATAAGTATATAGCAGGGGTAGCAGATCTTGAGGCATGTATCGCAGCGCATCCGCTCCTGACAGAGTATGCCTTTTTACTGAGAAATACGAAGAAAAAGGCAGTACATCTTTTCTCTGATGAGATGGAAGCCATGATTTCCAGGATGAATCTGACCGGCGGCAATGCATGGAGCAGACTGTTTGACTATCTGACATCTACTTTAAAGGTAGATTATGACGGAGAGCAGATTACTTTGCCGGCAGTCAGAAATCTTGCAAATGATCCGGATGGAGCAGTTCGTAAGAAAGCCTATGAGGCAGAGCTTGCTTCTTATGCAAAGATTGAAGGTTCCATTGCGTATGCGCTTAATAATATCAAGAGTCAGGTGCGTATGCTGGCGCAGGAGAGAGGTTATGGTTCAGCGTTGACAATGACGTTAGACCAGTCTGACATGAAGCGTGAGACCCTGGATGCCATGTTTGGGGCTATGCAGGAATACTTGCCGGTATTCCACAAATATATGAGAGCCAAGGCAGAATATCTGGGATATCATAACGGTCTGCCATGGTTTGAGATGCTGGCGCCTCTTGGCAGGAATGATAAGAAATATACGTTGGAAGAGACGAAGCAGTGCCTGTTAGACAGCTTTGGACAGTTCTCCAAGGATATGGCAGATATGATGGAGCGTGCATTTGATGAGGAATGGATTGACTTTTATCCAAGAGAAGGTAAAGTTGGCGGAGCTTTCTGCTGTGAGGTTTCCCACGCAGGACAGAGCAGAATCCTGACAAACTTCAATGGTTCCTTTGATGCAGTAGACACGCTGGCTCATGAGCTGGGACACGCATACCATGGCACACAGACATGTGATCACAGAATTTTAAATCGTGATTATCCGATGCAGGTAGCAGAGACGGCTTCTACTTTTAATGAGACACACATTACCTGCCTTGCAATTGCAAAAGCCACAGGAGAAGAGAAGCTGGCATTGCTGGATAATATCCTGATGAATACAACTCAGGTAATCTGCGATATTTATTCCAGATTCCTGTTTGAAGACAGTGTATTCAATGCATGTGAAGACAGATTCCTGATGCCGGAGGACTTGAAGGCTATGATGCTGGATGCCCAGAAAAAGGCATATGGAGATGGACTTGATCCTGAATATATGCACCCATATATGTGGGCATGCAAAGGACATTATTATTCAGAAGCATTGAGTTACTATAATTTCCCTTATGCATTTGGTGCCATGTTAGCCATGGGACTGTATTCCATGTATTTGAAGGAAGGAGAGGCGTTCCTGCCTAAATATAATAAGTTCCTTCATGCTACGACTGTAATGAGTGTGGAAGATACCGCAGCAGTAGTAGGAATAGATCTGACCAGTAAGGATTTCTGGAGAGAAAGTCTGAAGTCTTTTGCCGATATGATTGATGAATTTGTAGAACTTACGTAACGGGATTTTAAAAGGGAACAGGAGAATAGGTACAACAATTGTCAATGAAATCGGCAATGTCATGTTATACAATAATCAGATTACAGACGTAATGGTATTGATTCAAAGATAAAGGTAATACAAAACGCGAACCCCGCGGCAATCGCCACGGGGTTCTTGTTTATGATATCAATTGAGGATGATATCTCATTTATAGACCAGCGTCAGAAACTGGTAATTACTATAATTAGTTAGCAGCTGCAGCTGTTGTAGCTTCCTCTGTAGTAGCTTCTTCTGTTGTAGCTTCTTCTGTTGTAGCTTCCTCTGTAGTAGCTTCTTCTGTTGTAGCTTCCTCAGTAGTAGTAGCTTCTTCTGTTGTGGCAGCTTCTGTAGTAGTAGCTTCTTCTGTTGTAGCAGCTTCTGTAGTAGTAGCTTCTTCAACTACTACTGTAGTAGCTTCTGTAGCTGCTGTAGAACCACAAGCTGTAAGCATTGCTGCACCTAATGTAAGACTCATAATTGTTGCTAAAACTGTTTTCTTCATAATAATTTCTCCCTTATTAAACTTGTATATCGTTTATGTACAAACGCTATACCAAAATGTAATCAGATGAACTGATCAACACTGTTGTCGTTTACAAGTTCATTATTATACCCATTTTTCATGAAACGTCAATAGATATATTTAAATTTTATTCATTTTACATTTACTTTATATTTACAACACGTTCATAATTTGTTCATATTTCGACATTATTTGATGAATTAAGTAGAAAATATTTGTGAAGTTGTACTAATATAAATTTAAATTGTGTCCAAACTTATGACAATTTACAGAAATTCACTTCCCACCTCTGGAAAAATTTGGAGTATCTCCTATCTTTTCCCACAAGCCCTTCTTTTTACTGTATAATAAAAAGGTACGCATCCTTCTCCGGCGGTTGGCTTCTGAAAACACGTCAAGGCTGTAAGGACTTCTAAGCACCTGCGAAAGAAATGCTTTTATTACAAGTCCTGCGCCTAAAACTCGCCTATGGCTCAAACAACGGCTCGGACTTGCCAGCATTTCTTTTTTGCTGCTAAGAAGTACTAACAGCCATTCCTAAGGTTTTCAGAAGCCAACCGTCAGAGAGCGGATGCTGTCTAAAGCTTATTCAGCAAAATGGAAAAATTTCTATATACAGCCACAGCTCATGATAGTTCGGTGAATGCAGCTTAGGGAATGATGTTTAGTATTTCTTAGAACAAAGCACAAATGCTTGCAAGCCAGGCGCAACTGTCTGAGCCCAAAGGGCGAGTTTTGCGCCCGGCTTGTATGGTAAGCATTTGCGATGCAGTTCTTAGAAATTCTTACATCATGTACGTGGCAAAAGAACCGAACTATCATGCACTGTGGCGTACCCAGAAGAAAGGAATTTAAAATTGAAGAGATATTATATAGGTTTGGCGATATTTATTATGGCAAGTGCAGTGGGGTGTGGGAATACAGCGGCGGCGCTTCCTGTAGAGAATTTCCCGGTGGAAGAGCAGACGCAGACAGCATCAGGGGAGAGAGAAGCAGTAATGGTTAGGAATAATACTTACGATACCCTGAATGTGGCAACTTATCTGACCAGGATTGGAGATACCTACTATCTTGCAGACTGCTATCATGATCAGATTCTGTACCATGATAATCTGACAGACCCGTTGACCTCCTGGCAGGTGCTGACAGATGAAGTACACTATGCACACACAATAGCCGGGGATGGGGATATTATACTGATTGATGATACGGAGAATAACAGGTTGTTGTCTTTTCACAGAGAAGAAGAGGGCTATACCAAGGGTACAGTCTTTGAGAACATTGGCATGAAGCCCCATTATGTGCAGTATGATGCGCAGAACAAGCAGTTCCTGGCGTGGAGCTCCATAACAGGAGAAATGTTTTATCTGAAGAAAGATTCCGGGAGTCAGGAATTATATATAGAAAAGACATTACAGATACCGGAACTATATGGGGTATATGTCAGATCCTTTACCATTATGGGGGATGAACTCCTTTTCGTGTCAGGACATAATAATCAGAAGATCATACGGGCTGACCTGGAGACTCTGACAGTAAAAGACAGCTATCCCGTACCGGCACAGATAGCAGGAATGGTGCAACTGACGAAAATACAGGATTATTACTATATTACAATATCTACAGATAATACAGAAAATCAGGATTATGCGACGATTATCAGAACGAAAAGTCTGGAAGATCTCAGTACAGGGGGTTATGAAGATGTGTATCAGCAGTTCGGAGTCAGCGGGGGGACGCCATATTATATTACCTGTATAGATGGAAGATATTATATGGCGCATCACCGCACGGCTCAGAATATCATTGCCTTTGATGTGACAGATAATGTGATCAGCAATGTGGAAGTCATATATTAGCGGTCATTGCTCCTGATAAAAGGCAGCATGACATACAAGGGCAGCCCATAGAAAAGGGCATAGGCATAACGGAACTCTGTTGCAACCGGAGTAGCGATACATAAGGTAATGACCAGGACCATGGCAGGAATCATTAAAACGGCATTGGCATAGCGGGATTCACGAAGGCACATGCACAGACTGATCAGCAATGACCAGAACATACCGCCCATGCTCCACAGGAAACCAAACAGTGGAATCAGTTTCCAGAGCTTGAATAGGATTTCACGGATTTTAATGATAATACTGCCTTTTAACAGAGGCTGCCAGGTAAGACCGAAGTCATTGGGATAGATACCGTCACTTAGTCCCACCTCATAATCGCCGGCAGGATACCAGAAACCATGAGTCTGTGCGACATAGGCATCAAAATAAGCCGGTATATGGGACAGACCTACAGAGAACCACAGTGAGAGGAATTCCCCCTTATGGGAATCCAGATACGTACCGCTGGTAGAACGAATCAGATTCTTGATTGGATCTGATACATCAGGCTGATACAGACTGGCTACCTGCTCCAAATCCATATAGTGTGACAGGATTTCGCTCTGCTCATCGGTAAGAGACTCACCCCGTGCAACGACACAGGCAAGCTGCTGGACAGGAATAGAGACAGATTCTGCAAAATCAGCCTGTTTAATCTCATATACATTCATGCATGGGTATTTTACAAATAAAACCAGGGCAAGAATGATAAGATGAACAGGAATCATAACCTTCCATCTGTCGCGGAAGACGAAGAGGACAAAAGGCAGAGTAACCAGGAAGATATACCAGCCGTTTGTACGCAGCAGACACATCATAATACTGGATAAGAGATAGGGCAGCAGAATGGTAAAGTAATCTGCTGCTTTTAATCTGGATAATTTATCGCATAACAGCAATCGCAGAAGAGAGGCAGCTGCAAGCGTCACACAGCCTGCAAAAGGAATGTCCTTCCATATCGTGACAGCAAAGATACCATGATAGGGCATAAGGGCATAGAAGCAGATCGTAACAATGCAGACCGGCGTGATAATGTGAGCCTTTTGCAGCGTACGGACAACATATCCTGCGGTAAAAGCCATGAAGCACATCTGGAAAAAGGTGTAGAATCCCAATCCTACATAAGCATTTCCCGTTAATTGCATACCGATATGATAGAAGAAACCAATCAGCAGTGTGTGTATCACAGAGTGGTGGTTGGACAGCTCATAAGCACCAATGATCTGCGCATACTGATTAATACTGTCTGGTGTCATGACACCGGGATATTCATGCAGATAATAAGGAAGCCATGCCAGCAGGCAGGCACCAAAGGCAATATAGGGAAGCCAGGGCTGCGGATAGAGCATGGTATCAATTCTGAGCGGCGAGACATAGATCAGCAGGCACAGAACGGCATGGTAATAAATCAGTCCAAGTCCTGCGGCAGACAATATCAGTATAATGAGCCGGAAGAGAGTGCTGGCCATATCTCCATAAAGCGTGGAACCTGTGGCTGCCAATGTAAACAGGGTGAAAAGGGCAGCAAGAATGCCTGCGTACCATGGATCGGCGTCTTTCATCCTTGTTTTGAGCGAAGAGGAGGAAAGCTTTCTATATATATAGAAGAAAACGGCAAATATAAGAAGAGACATCGGATCAGTTGTATTTATCTGCGTCAGACGCATTAAGGCAAACAGCGACAGAAAACTTTTGCATGTGATATCTAACAGGTTCATATGAGATACCTCCTAACAGTTAATAGTATGTTCCATTTTCATCATAAAATGAATTTATACGTGCGTCAAGCAATACGGGATGGGTGGCTTGCATAAATAGGAAAAGTCTGATATTATCAGAAACGAAAGACTGGAATTTATGTGCAGAACAATACTGCAGAAAAGAGGAGTATATGAGTTGGGAGAATAAGGTACGTAAGGTTGTTCCCTATGTAGCAGGAGAGCAGCCACAGAATCAGAATGTAATCAAGTTAAATACCAATGAATGCCCATATCCACCGGCACCGGGCGTAGAAGAAGTACTTCATCATTTTGATGGCAATGTATTACGTAAATATCCGGACCCGGATGTGACTTTGCTTAGAAATGCCCTGGCAAAGAGATACCAGGTAGCACCGGAACAGGTCTTTGTCGGAGTAGGCTCGGATGATGTACTTGCAATGGCTTTTCTTACGTTCTTCCATTCAGACAAGCCGGTACTCTTCCCTGATATTACATATTCTTTCTATGACGTATGGGCAGATTTATACAGAATCCCATATGAGTGTCAGCCGTTGGATGAGAATTTCAACTGGAAGAAAGAAGATTACCTGAAGGAAAATGGCGGTATTGTGCTGGCTAATCCCAATGCACCTACAGGAATCGCAGTGCCAGCAGCACAGATAGAAGAAGTGATTGCAGCCAATCAGGACAGCGTTGTGATCGTGGATGAGGCATATGTAGACTTTGGAGCAGAAAGCTGCGTGCCATTGGTTGATAAGTATGAGAATCTGTTGGTTACACAGACTTTTTCCAAATCCCGCTCTCTGGCAGGCATGAGAATCGGATTTGCCATTGGCAGTAAAAAGCTCATAAAATACTTAAATGATGCCAAATTCTCCTTTAATTCCTATACCATGAATGCGCCTACGATAGCAGCAGGTGTAGCTTCTGTGGAGGATGAGGAGTATTTCCAAAAGACGGTTGCCAGAGTCGTAGCGACCAGAGAGGCTGCCAAGAAAGAACTGACAAGACTGGGATTTACTTTCCCTGATTCCAGAACGAATTTTATTTTCGCAGCACATAAAGATATACCAGGAGAAGAAATTTTCCAAGCATTACGTGAACATGACATTTATGTAAGACACTGGAACAAGCCAAGAATCGCAGACAGTCTGCGTATTTCTATTGGAACAGATGAAGAGATGCACCAAATGATTGCATTTTTAGAGGATTATTTAGAAAGAAGAGGAAACTAAAGTGAAGGAATTTATCATTAATATTTTAAAAGGTATGGTAATTGGCCTTGCCAATATCATCCCCGGTGTCAGCGGTGGCACAATGATGGTATCCATGGGAATCTATGATAGACTGATTCTATTATTGACTCATTTTGTAAAGAAATTCAAGGAAGCAATGAAGCTTCTGATTCCTATCGTAATCGGTATGTTACTGGCAATTGCCCTGTTATCCAAGGTCATTACCAAGATGTTTGATGCCATCCCTTTGCAGACAACGCTGCTTTTTGTAGGTATGATCATCGGCGGACTTCCTGTAATCTTCAAGAAAGTAAAGGGTAAGAAAGTCGGCGTTGCACAGATTATCGGTTTTGCAGTGTTCTTTGTACTGGTAATCGGATTATCTCTGATAGGTGAGGATGACAGCAGAACAGCAGATGTATCCTTGAACTTCATGAACATTCTGAAACTGTTCCTTGCTGGCGCGCTTGCAGCAGGTACTATGGTTATTCCAGGTGTCAGCGGTTCCATGGTTATGATGATCATTGGATATTACACCGTTATTATTGGTACGATCAGCGGATTGATCGATGCCCTGCATCCATTTGATATGGCAGGTATTCTGGCAGCATGTGGTGTATTGGTTCCTTTTGGTATCGGCGTTCTGGTTGGTATCGTAGTGATTGCCAAGCTGATTGAATTTGTGTTAAAGAAATACAGCCAGACAGCATACTGGTCTATCATCGGTCTGATCGTGGCGTCTCCTTTCGCCATTCTGATCATGATGGGCAGCGTAACAATTAATGTAGTAAATATCCTGACAGGTATTATTATGTTGGCAATAGGATTCCTCATTGCAATGAAGCTTGGTGGGGAGTAGGAAGGTGTGATGTAACATGGAGGCATATACTGATTTCGCGAGTGTCTATGATGAATTGATGGATAATACGCCCTACGGGCAGTGGTGTGACAATATTCTGAACGTGCTGGGAGAGTATGGGATCAGGGATGGCCTGGTGCTGGACATGGGCTGCGGTACGGGCAGTCTGACGGAGCTTCTTGCAGCAAAAGGCTATGATATGATCGGCGTGGATTATTCCGAGGAAATGTTGAATATAGCCTTTCAGAAGAGAGAAAAGTCAGGACATGACATTCTGTATCTGAATCAGGATATGAGAGAATTCGAGCTGTATGGAACAGTGCGTGCTATTGTAAGCATCTGCGATTCCATCAATTATCTGCTAGAGGATGAGGATGTTGTTACCTGCTTTAAGCTGGTGAACAATTATCTAGACCCGAAGGGCATCTTTTTCTTTGATTTTAATACCAATTATAAATATGAAACGATTATTGGAGACAGAGTCATTGCTGAGACAAGAGATGATTGCAGCTTCATCTGGGAGAATTTCTATGATCCGGAAGAGATGATGAATGAGTATGACCTTACTGTTTTTGTAAGGGAAAATGAGGAAGAACCTGATACCTTCCGCAGATTCCAGGAGACACATTTCCAGAGAGGCTATACATTGGAAGAGATGCGTGGATTTATTGAAGAAGCAGGACTGGTATTTTTGAAAGCTTATGATGCAGACACGCTGGAAGAAGTAACACCACAAAGCCAGCGTATCTATTGTGTGGCGCAAGAGAGTATGAAATGAGGATTAAGATGTCAGATTATATAGTAAGAGCAACAGCTGCCAATGCACAGATTCGTGCATTCGCGGCGACAACGAGAGAAATGGTAGAGAAGGGACGTCAGGTTCATGAGACAAGTCCGGTTATGACTGCGGCACTGGGAAGATTGCTGACTGCCGGTGCAATGATGGGCAGCATGTTAAAAGGTGAGCAGGATGTTCTCACATTGCAGATACGTGGTGATGGACCGGCGAAGGGCATTACAGTGACAGCAGATTCTGCAGCAAATGTAAAAGGATATGTGGTAGAGCCACAGGTCATGCTTCCTCCAAATGAGAAAGGTAAGCTGGATGTAGGCGGAGCTATCGGCAGAGGATATCTTAGTGTGATCAAAGATATGGGGTTAAAAGAGCCTTATACCGGACAGACTGAATTACAGACAGGTGAGATTGCAGAAGATTTGACTTACTATTTTGCAACTTCCGAACAGGTGCCTTCTGCAGTAGGTCTGGGAGTACTGATGGAAAAGGACAATACCGTGAAGCAGGCGGGTGGATTCATCATTCAGCTGATGCCTTTTGCAGAAGAAGAGGTAATTGAGAAGCTGGAGAAGAATCTGGCGCAGGTATCCAGCGTAACGAAGCTGTTAGACGAAGGCAGGACACCGGAGCAGATTCTGGAAGTACTTCTTGGGGATATGGACCTGGAGATTCAGGATACGATTCCAACACAGTATTATTGCAATTGCAGCAAGGAACGTGTGGAGAAGGCGATCGTCAGCATCGGACGTAAGGAAATCAATGATATAATTCAGGATGGCAAGCCTATCGAAGTAAAATGCCATTTCTGCAATACCGCTTATGAATTCAGCATCGAGGATCTCAAACAGATCATCAAGCGTTCAAAATAAGGGAAGGATAGTGTGAAAAAACCATATATGGCAGTTTTTTTCACACACGAGATTTGTGTCTGCGTATACTTGACACAAACTCGATATGCGCAAAGGACGTGCGCAGAAATGAGGATTATTATGAAAGATGGATTTGTGAAAGTAGCTGCGGCTACGCCAAAGATAAAAGTTGCAGATACCCAATACAATGCAGAAGCTATTATCAACGAGGTAAAGGAAGCCTGCTCTAATGGGGCGAAGATTGTAGTATTGCCGGAGCTGTGTATTACCGGATATTCCTGTAGTGATCTGTTCCTACAGGATAAGCTGTTAGCATCAGCCAGGGAACAGTTGGGAGTAATTGCAGACAGAACGGCAGAGTGTGATGCTCTGCTTTTTATTGGAATGCCTTTGGAAAAAGACCATAAGTTGTTCAATGTGGCAGCAGTGGTGCAGCACGGACATGTACTGGCTTTTATTCCAAAGACATATCTGCCTAACTATGGTGAGTTCTATGAAGCAAGACATTTTGCCTCAGGAGAGGGACAGGATGGCTATTGCAGATATCAGGGTGAAGAGATTCCTTTTGGGACGGATATCCTATTTGAATGCGATACCGTGGAAGGACTGGTGGTAGGCTGTGAGATCTGTGAAGATATCTGGACGCCGAATCCTCCTAACACAAGACATGCATTGGCAGGTGCAACAGTCATGGTGAACCTGTCAGCCAGTAATGAACTGGTAGGCAAGGATACGTATCGCGAAGAGCTGGTGAAGCTGACCAGTGCAAGATTGATTGCAGGATATATCTATTCCAGCGCAGGAGATGGAGAGTCCACACAGGATGTAGTCTATGGCGGTCATGACCTGATTGCGGAGAATGGTACACTTCTTGCGCAGAGTACATCTTTTACAACGGGAATTATCTATGCAGATCTGGATATTGCCAAGCTTCGGATGGAACGCAGGAAGATGACTACGTACCTTCCAAGAGAAGATATCCTTCATGATGTGATACCTTTTACATTGAAGGTAGAAGAAACGAAGTTAAGCAGAAAGTTTGACAGAGCGCCGTTCGTGCCATCCGATAAAACGACCAGAGAGAAACGCTGTGAGCAGATTCTCTCTATTCAGGCAAATGGCCTGAAAAAGAGATATGAGCATACAGGCTCTAAGACTGCGGTAATCGGTATCTCCGGCGGTCTGGATTCTACACTTGCCCTGTTGGTGACGGTGAGAGCCTTTGATATGCTGGGATTGCCAAGAGAGAACATCAAGGCGGTGACAATGCCATGCTTTGGGACAACGGACAGAACCTATGACAATGCCTGCAAGCTGACCCATGCCTGTGGAGCACAGTTACAGGAAGTAGATATTAAGGAAGCCGTGAACATTCACTTCAGGGATATCGGACAGGACCCGAATCAGCATGATGTGACTTATGAAAATGGACAGGCAAGAGAAAGAACCCAGATACTGATGGATATTGCCAATAAGAATGGCGGTCTGGTCATTGGTACAGGAGATATGTCTGAGCTTGCGCTCGGCTGGGCAACCTATAATGGTGACCACATGTCCATGTACGGAGTGAACGTAGGAGTACCTAAGACACTGGTGCGTCATCTGGTGCAGTATTATGCAGATACCTGTAATCATGAAGCAATGCGCAATGTATTGCTGGATATTCTGGATACACCGGTCAGCCCGGAGCTTCTTCCACCGGAGGATGGTGTAATTTCACAAAAGACAGAAGATCTCGTAGGACCGTATGAGCTTCATGATTTCTTCTTATATTATATGCTGCGTTGCGGATACACGCCTTCCAAGATATACAGAATCGCAAAACTGTCCTTTGCAGGAGTATATGAGAATGAAGTTATCCTGAAATGGCTGAAGACCTTCTATCGCAGATTCTTTGCACAGCAGTTCAAACGCTCCTGCCTGCCGGACGGACCTAAGGTAGGCAGTGTGGCACTGTCTCCAAGAGGCGACCTGAGAATGCCGTCGGATGCATGCGCACATATCTGGATGCAGGAACTGGACACATTAAGGCCTTAGATAAAAGCACGCTAATGCGTGCTTTTATTGCATTGTGCCAGACATGGGTGCAGATACAGCTGCTTTACTCAGGGACTGGGAGATAGCATTCAGTAATAAAATGGAAGTATATTTGCTTTCCGTGGAATAACTGATGTTCTCCAGTCCCTGATTGTCTATTACTTTGGCAGTCAGCTCATCCAGACACGGCTCCATGAGAGGATACATAGTAGTAACCGCTTCATCCAGATTGATCAATTCAATTGCGTTGATATGATCCGCATCTACGGTGACTTGTAGCTGTGCAGCGGCATTGCCAAGCTGTAACGTAGAAGAATATACACCGGGAACGTATAGGGCAGCAGATTCCTCTGTAGGTGAAGCAGAATCCGAAGGCAGGAATAGAGACAGCAGAACCAGAATGATCAGGATGCCTACGAATAACAGTAAGATCGTATATAACACTTCTCTGGAACGAAGAACAACAATTTTGGTATTGGCACTCATAAAAAGACTCCAAACTCTTTTTCTATACATCATATGAAATAGAGGGGAGGAATATGATGTGTTTTATCGCAACAGTGGTTGACAAAGAACGACATAACTTGTTATTATTTATGAAAAGTTAATAATATATTCTAAAAATAACAGATTATAACGCACAATATATGCACTATAGCGCATTATAATAGGAAGGATATGGAAACAATGCAGAAGTATACAAAACAAGATATCATCAATATGGTAGAAGATGAAGACGTAGAATTTATCCGTATGCAGTTTACGGATATTGAGGGTAATTTTAAGAACGTGGCAATTACGTCAAGCCAGCTGGAGAAGGCACTGAATAATGACTGTATGTTTGACTGTACATTGGTAGAAGGTATGCTGCCTACCGACAATGCAGATATGTTTTTGTATCCGGACCTGAATACATTTACGATTTTTCCATGGCGTCCACAGCAGGGCAAGGTAGCCAGGTTTATCTGTGATGTATACCGTGCAGACAGAACGCCTTTTGAAAGTGACTGCAGATATGTCCTGAAGAAGGCAATCAAAGAGGCTGCTAAGATGGGTTACACCTTTGACGTAGGGCCTGAGTGCGAGTTCTTCCTTTTCAATGCGGATGAAAATGGCAGACCTACTACAATCACCAACGAGCAGGCGGGATTCTTTGACATGGGACCTCTGGATAATGGTGAAAATGCAAGAAGAGATATCGTGCTGACACTGGAAGACATGGGATTTGTAGTAGAGGCTTCCCATCATGAGAAAGCACCTTCCCAGCATGAAGTGGATTTCAGGTATGACGAGGCACTGACAACAGCGGATAACATTATGACTTTTAAACTGGCTGTAAAGACAATCGCAAAGCATCACGGCTTACATGCAACCTTTATGCCAAAGCCAAGAAAGGAATTCTGCGGTTCCGGTATGCACATCAACATGTCATTGCGTAAAGACGGCAGAAATATATTTGATGACCCAAATGGAGAGAACGGACTCAGCAAAGAGGCGTATTACTTCATGGGCGGCGTGATGAAGCATGTGAAGGGAATCTGCGCAGTAACCAATCCACTGGTAAATTCCTATAAGAGATTAAAGCCAGGATTCGAAGCACCTGTATATGTGGCATGGAGCACATTAGGAGCCAATACACTGATCCGTGTGCCGAATATGCGCGGAGAGCATACAAGAATTGAATTGAGAAGTCCGGATCCGGCTGCCAATCCATATCTGGCTTTTGCCGCATGTCTCATGGCTGGACTGGATGGAATCAGGAACCAGATTGAGCCACCTGCAGAAGTACAGGACAACATCAATATCCTGTCAGAGGATGAGGCACAGGCAAGAGGGCTGGAGAAGCTTCCTACAGACCTTCTCGATGCCTGCATGGAAATGAAGAAGGATACCCTGCTCAAGGATCTGGTAGGTGACAGAGTATTTGACCAGTACTACGAATCCAAGATTGCAGCATGGAAAGAATATGACAGCCAGGTGACCAACTGGGAAATCGAGTCTTATCTGTACAAATTCTAAATAATGTCAGAGGTAAATGACATGATTAGGAGGTGTATCAGTGACTAATATCATCGTAGCTTTTGCCAAAATAGAGGATGCCAAAAGCATCAAGAATATTCTGGTGAAAAATGGATTTGGCGTGACCGCTGTCTGTACATCGGGCGCCCAGGCATTAAGCTATGCGGATGAATTTCATGATGGAATCATAATCTGCGGTTACAGGCTGGCAGATATGATCTGTTCAGAATTACAGCAGAACGTTCCGGGAGGCTTTGAAATACTGCTTATGGCTTCCCAGAGACTTCTCTCAGAAGTGGAAGGCGGCAATATGATCGGACTGGGTATGCCCCTTAAAGTACATGAACTGATCAGCACCGTAGGCATGATGTCCCAGAATCTGGTGAGACGTAAGAAGAAGCTGAGGGAGAAACCCAGACAGCGTAATGAGGAAGAAGCAGCAACGATTGCAAAAGCAAAAGAGCTTCTCATGGGACGGAATAACATGACCGAAGAGGAAGCTCACAGATATCTTCAGAAACATAGTATGGACAACAGTACAAGTATGGTAGAGACAGCGCAGATGGTGCTGTCCATGATGCAGGAATGCTCCTAGTGGGGCATTCTTTTTTTGTTTGCTTTTAATTTGATAAAATCCAGAATATCTTCCTGGTCACGCAGATCCAGCTGGTGATAGTAGCTTAACAATTCACTGTCCTGAGGTGAGATTACGGGAGTCGCAGGCGCACAGCCGGCAGACGAGATAGAGGTAAAGTGCCTGTTGCCATTCTCCTTAGTAGACAGATCCTCCATTGCATAGCCAAGCAGGACATCGGAGGAAATATGATACAGCATTGCAAGATTGTATAAAGAATCAACAGGAGGAATGATACGACCTGTTTCATAGTGAGAATAAGTCTGCCTTATAATATTTAGACTGGAAGCCACAAATTCCTGAGAATAGCCGTTGCTTTTGCGTAATGATTTTAAATAAGTACCAAGTGAATTACCAGTCATATATTACATTCCCTTCCAAATTATCAGTATTTAACAATTATACTTGTTAATAGAAAAGAAAAGGCTCACTAAAATAGCATATAAGCTATTTAATATAGCACAAAGTAAATGTAATTTATAAGTATGATTTTAATATTGTAAAAAAGAGAGAATACTATACATAAAAATAAATTATGATAAAAATCATGGCACGAAATTTGTGAGCAATATAACTAAAATAGCATAATTTGTAAAATGCTATTGAAAATAGCGCATGTTAAGTTTATAATATTAATAAATTAGGTTTCCGAGAGAATGCCTAATATACATCAGAGTCAGGCACAAAAAGAAAAAATTAACGGGTACTCACAAACCCCAAAAAACAACGAGGAGGAACAATCCAATGAGAAGTATGAAGAAAGTATTAGCTGCAACCCTTGCAGCAACTATGGTAATGGTATCAGCCATGACTGTATGTGCAACAACAGAGAACGCAGGAAGCGGAAGCTCATCCAGTTCTACAACACAGGAGACTTCAACACCAGCTACATATGCAGAGGCTAATAGCCAGTCTGCAGGTGCATCTGTAAAGGTTGGTGGCGTAGCTGTTCAGACATCTATCGCTGGCGTATATGCAGCAGAATCTTTAAAAGGTGTAGCAGTAACTACTCCTGCAGCAGATTTAGCAGCAGCATTAAGCTTAACAAGTGGACAGAAAGCAGCAATCATTATCTATGATACAGATCAGAAGAAGAGTACTGCAGCCATGGTAAGCGTAAATGCAGCTATCGAAGCACTTGGCGGTGCTGATTTAGTATCTACATTAAATATTGACCTTGGTGCTAAGCAGAATGGCAAGTGGGTTACACTTTCAAATGGTAGTGTAGCACTGAAGGCTGGTCTTCCTAAGACAGCAGATACAACTAAGACATATTCTGCAATCTGCGTACAGCCAGGCGGAGCTACAACAATTCTTGAAGATCAGGATACAGATCCTACAACTGTAACATTCGCAGTACAGGCTGGTCTTGGTACATATGCAATTATTGCAAAATAATGTAAAATTTACCCGGGCAGATGCACTACATCTGCTCGGATATTACAATCAGGGGAAATAATTTTTAGATTATATTAAGGGGAACATATTTACAGCATGAGGAAGAAGACCGGGACAACTAAAGATCTATTTATCTTTGTATTGTTATTATTCTGCTATTATATGTATAGCATTTATCAAATCTACAGTTTCGAACTGATCCCGGATGAATTCGGATATTGGACATATGCAGCGACACTTTCAGGATGTGACTGGTCTGATATCGTATCACTTGGTTCTTATTATTCCTTTGGATATACTCTTATTCTTTACCCCATATTTCAGATTTTTCAAGATTCAATAGTTGCTTATAGGGCAGCGGTTACAGTTAATTTCCTACTTATGATATTAGCTTATTTTGTGTTGCTTAAAAATATCATGAGATTACAGGAAGAGAGACAGAAGACGATTTCTCTGGTTCTGATTACGGGGATCGCCATTTTGTATCCGTCATGGTTACACTATTCGAGATCTACCATGACAGAGATCGTAGTTATGAGTATGTACATTATCATATGTATGCTGATGACGCTTTATTTAGACAATCATAAGCCGGGAATATTAGTCGCACTGATTATTTCGCTTATTTACATATATACGGTACATATGAGAACCGTAGCAATACTGATAGCAGCAGTTATTACATTGGGCATCTATGCTTTTATGCACATTGGTAATAGCACAAAGAACTGGATAAAAATAGCAGCTGTTATTATTGCACTCGCATTGCTATTTATGATAGCAGACAGAATAAAAGCATATATAACTCAAAATATCTATACGGACACCGCAAAAGAAGTCATAGCCTATAACGACTATAATGGACAAACAGCTAAGATAAAAGGCATATTCACATTAACAGGCTTCAGGAATCTACTCATCAGCGCCATATGCAAGCTATGGTATCTGGGGCTTGCAAGTTTTGGGTTGTTCTACTGGGGCGTATATGTATGCTTCAAAAGATTGTGGCAACAAAAGAAGCTCATATATCTCTTTATATTATTAGCAACAGCAGGTGAGATAGCGGTAACAGCTATCTATACTACAGGCATAGGTGGAAGAATTGATGGATTAACTTATGGACGGTACAATGAACAAATCCTGCCGATTCTTATGGTGCTGGGCTGTATAGGTGTTATGGAAAACAGGCATATTGTAAAACCTGCTTTGAGTATTGCAATTCTTCAATTACCTGTATTGGGACTGATCATATATATCATAGATAAATATCACCAGACCAATATACATGCATATATGATATTGGGAATCAGTTATTTATATAACGGAGCAGATTTCAATCCTGCAACATTTCATATTATGGCATATATCGTTTCTATAATATTGATGATATTCGTTATATTTATACTTCGAATAAGCAATAGCAGGAAATTACCTGTATTAGTTGCCATCATCATGGCAATGGAATTATTTCTGGGGATTCATCTGGCAGCAACATTCTCATCAGCAACACAGCTGGCAAATTTCAGGGATATGCAGCTTATTGATATTGCAGAGAAAGAAATGGAACATCATGACAGACTTGTATATATCCAGGAAGGAGACAGATGTCTGGCAGATAATTTACAATTTCGCCTACGCAATACGAAGATTTATTTAATTTACGATAAAAAGGACATTGCAGAGAATGATCTGGTTATTACAGATTATTTATACAGTGGGCTTGATGAGTTAAAAAATCAATATGCTTATTGGCGTGTTATGGGGCATCTGGCTATTTTCTATAATGAATGAAAGATAAATGAGGAGAAACAAAATTATGAAAAAGAAAACATGGATACAAATAATGATGGCTGTATTTATTATGCTGGTGGGAGTATTGTACAATCTCTCGAATTGTTATGCAGCAGAGAAGACAGAAATTACGGTAAACAGCTTCTATCAGGTAAATGAAAATACGCAGATGAGAGAAAATGCGTCAGAATCTGCGGAAGAAGTGCAGGAACTTGTGGCAGGAGATACAGTCATGGTTACTGCTTATACGGATGGTGAGTGGTGTACGGTTTCAAAAGGAGACAAGACAGGGTATGTCCCAATAAATGCATTAACTCCTATTGGAAATGTAGATACATTGAATGCAGAATTTAACAGTATTGGAAATGACTACGAGAGCATATATGAAGAAATGCTGGAATTGCAGCGTCAGAAGAGAAATCGAATGATATGGGGAAGCATTATTGTGGTATTGGTAATTGCGATTTTTGGTGTAGGCATTGTGTCAGCGGTGAAGAAGAACAGAGAAGAGAATTAGTGAGTACAAAAGTGAGAGGGGATAAAAACGAATGAAATTAATTATTCAGATACCATGTTATAACGAGGCAGAAACACTGGAAATCGCGTTGAATGATTTACCAAAGCATTTAGATGGAATTGATGAGATTGAATATCTGATTATTAATGATGGAAGCAAGGATAATACTGTAGAGGTTGCAAAAAAATGGGGCGTGCATCATGTAGTGAATTTTACCCAGAATAAAGGACTGGCAAAAGGCTTCATGGCAGGACTGGATGAATGCCTTAGGCAGGGGGCGGATATTATCGTGAATACAGATGCGGATAATCAGTATTGTGCAGAAGATATAGTTACGCTCATTAAACCAATACTGGATGGAAAGGCTGATTATGTCGTAGGCGCCAGACCTATTGATGATACAGAGCATTTCTCATTAATCAAGAAGAAGCTGCAGCATTTGGGAAGCTGGGCTGTACGTAAGGCATCTGCGACAGATATACCGGATGCTCCCAGTGGCTTCCGTGCACTGAGCAGAGAAGCAGCTATGAGGATTAATGTAGTAAATGACTACACCTATACTCTGGAAACCATTGTACAGGCTGGACGTGAGAAGCTGGCAATCACCAGTGTACCGATTCATACCAATGGTGAACTGCGCCCATCCAGATTGTTCAAGAGTATCTGGGGATATGTTAAGAAATCTATGGTAACGATTCTACGGGCTTATATGATGTACAAGCCGCTCAAGACGTTTACCTATCTGATGCTGTTGCCCTCCGGAGTTGGGCTTATCTTTATCCTGAGATATCTTTATTTCGTTATTACAGGCACATCTGCGGGACATGTACAATCCCTGATATTGGCGAGCACATTGTTGATTATGGGCTTTGTAACATTCGTGATTGGTCTGGTATCAGATACAATAGCCGCAAACAGAAGACTGTTGCAGGATACACAGTATCATGTCAGACGTGCAGAATATGACGCATTATATATGCAGCAGAAGATGGAGAAAGAAGCAATCAGAACATATCATGTGGTAGACAGTGGAGCAACACATGAAGAAGCACAGATACGTATGGAGAAGTAAGTTAAGCCGCTTAAAAGGCTTGCTGAAATAAACAAATGAACCTTGACAATTGCATACTTTATATTAGGAAAATGGTTGTAATGAAAGTTCATAAAAGATATACTGTAAGTAAAGAAATCATAGATGAAATCTGAAAATATCCTGTTCAGGAAAGGAGAAGACTATGGCACCTGCAAAGAGAAAATTGATGGAACAATATGTATTACAAGTTAAGAAGATATATGGAACACATTTAAGACAAGTGATTTTATATGGTTCTTATGCCAGAGGTGATTATAGATTGGATTCAGATATAGATATCATGATATTACTCGATTTGTCAGATATGGATTTAAAGGCATATAGCCAGAAACTATCGTATATGACATATGATTTTAATTTAGACAATGAACTGGATATAAAACCGATTGCAAAGAGTGAGGAACACTTCCCAAAATGGATCGTGAATTATCCGTTTTATGCCAATATTCATAAAGAAGGAGTAATTTTATATGGAGCAGCCTAAAGAGATCGGAACGAGGAGAGATTGAACGTCAGGTTGAAGTAGCGATAGAATTTATACAGGTAGCTGAAGACTACTGCATGCAACAATTGAAATAGTATAAGCTAGCTAGACATTATTAGTTTGATAAAAAGAAAATAGAAATATTGAAAATCCCAATATAAAGTATGTAATTACCATTAAGATGAAAATACTTTATGTTGGGATTTTTTTGCTTACGCAACATTTTAAATCAAAGGGGATTGACGGAATGGAAAAAACAGTGTCAGTTATTATTGCAGTATATAATATGGAGAAGTATTTAGAATATTGTATAAATTCGGTATTAAATCAGACTTTTAAAGATTATGAAATAATATTAGTAAATGATGGAAGCGTGGATTCCTCTGAAAAAATTATTGATAAGTATGTTAAATGTTATCCAGATAATATTATAAAAATAAATAAAAAAAATGGTGGATTATCGTCAGCTCGAAATGCAGCATTTGATGCTGTAAATGGGAAATATATTACCTTTTTAGATGCTGATGATTATTATGATAAAAATTATCTTAGAATATTGGTTGATAAAGCAGAAAAAGATAACCTTGATATGGTATGCAGTGGACAATATAAAATTACTGAGGATGGAAAGAAATTAAAAACAATTAGGTATCGAATAAAGAATGAAAATTGTTTGAATAGAAGACTTAATATATCGGGTAAATTATATAGAACAGAGTATATAAAAAAATGGGGTATTACATTCCCAGATGGTAAAACATATGAGGATAATTCATTCAATTTACAAGCTTTTTTCCTATCAAATAGGATTGGTTTTGTAGAATATGAAGGATATTATCAGGTCGTCCATGAAGGAAGTATAACTTCAAAACCAATAGATGCTTCTGTATTACCTTTTGCAGAGTGGGAAAAAGTTGCTAGAAAAGTAAAAAATGAAATTAAAGATAGAAGTAGCGACTATGAGCTGTTTGAATTTACATTTATTAGTTTTATGACATATTTTTTGCTTGTACGGAATAGAAAGAGAGAATACCTTTCAAATGATAATAAAAGTATGTCAATAAAAAGTATAAATGTTATTACAGAAGAATTTCAAAAAATAGTAAATGATAGCTTTCAGAATTATGAAAAAAACAGATATAAATCAATATTTAATAACGTTGAAATACCAGTAATACAAAAAATAGGTACTTATGTATTTTATTTTTTTTGTAAAAGAAATAAGTTGAATAAGTTAGTTAATATGATGTTTAGATTTAGATAATATTTTTCCTAAGGATAAAATTGTATTGAGTGATAGTAATGTAAAAAGAATTATTTAAAGGGGAATAAGGAATGCTTTTATTGAATAAGCTAGTCCTATAGAATTGTAAAAGTAATTCCAATTTTTGTATAAAAGAAAGAGGATGAGGACTGTGATTAGCAAAATAAAAAAATTAGCAGTTAAAAATGAAATTTTTGCTACGATTATATATGTATGTTTTAAAATTTATGGGGGTTTATTCTATATAGTATTTTGTGTAATGGATATATTACCAATTAAAGAAAATAAGATAGTTTGTTGCAATATGAAAGGAAAACGTTATGGAGATAATCCTAAATATATAACGGATGCCCTGCTAAAAAAAACAAATAATTTAGACATTGTATGGTTACTTAATGATTTGACAGATAGAGAGGTGCCAGAGAATGTAAGAATAGTAAAATATGATTTTTGGCACCAAATATATGAACTTGCAACAGCAAAGGTGTGGATTGATTCAAATGCAAAACAATATGGATTTCGTAAAAGAAAAAGCCAACTATACATTCAAACATGGCATGGAAGTTATGGATTAAAAAAAGTTGGAGCTGATCTTGGAGATAAAATAAGTAAGATAGATATTTGTAATTGTAAATATAATTTTAAAAATACAGATATTATGTTAGCTAATTCAAGAAGAACTAGCGAAATATATAATAGAGCTTTTGGGTATCGGGGTCAAATTTTGGAAAATGGAAGCCCAAGAAATGACATTTTTTTTCAAAATTCAGAAGATATAAAAGATAAAGTAAATAAGTATTTTGAAGTAAATGGAAAGAGGATAGTATTATATGCTCCTACTTTTAGGACGGATTACAGAGTTAGCGACTTAAATCTCAATTATGATATTTTACTGCAAGCGTTGAGCAATAGATTTGGGGGAGAATGGGTTGTATTGGTTAGATTGCATCCCAATAATTTACAGGATGCAAAAAGCTTTATTCAGTATACAGATAAAATTATCAATGCCTCAGAGTATGATGTTATGCAGGAGTTACTAGTTGCTAGTGATGTACTTGTAACGGATTATTCAAGCTGTATGTTTGATTTTGTCACCAATGGAAAACCTTGTTTTCTTTATGCATCAGATATAGCACGTTATAAGGAAGAAAGAGATAACTATTATGAATTAGAAGATTTACCTTTTCCAGTGGCAACTAATGAACAGGAATTAAAGGAAGTTATTACAACTTTTAATGCTGATAAATATAAAAAAGAATTAAATAATCTTTTTGAAGAGGTTGGATTAAAAGAGACAGGGCATGCAAGCGAGATAGCTGCAGACTACATATTAAAATGGATGAAGGAGCATTGATTATGAATATTGCCGTAATTTTTGCTGGGGGAAGTGGACAGCGTATGCATTCAAGAGATATACCCAAACAATTTCTCGAAATGCATGGTAAGCCTATCATTATTTATACTTTAGAATTATTTGAAAAACATCCAGAAATAGATGCAATCGTAATAGCATGCAAAGAAGACTGGATAGAGTACTTAGAAAAGTTACTGTACAAATATAGAATTGAAAAAGTGAAAAAGATTGTTCCTGGTGGAGATACAGGTCAAATGTCTATTTATAACGGACTTATGGCAGCACAAGAAGTATCTAATGGGGAAGAAGCAATAGTTTTGATACATGACGGAGTGCGACCATTAATTAACCAAAAAGTAATAAGTGACAATATAGAAAGTGTGAAAATTCATGGGTCAGCAATTACAACAGCAATTGTTAAAGAAACCATACTGGTTGTAAACGATGGTGAAGCAATAATTAATGTACCAGATAGAGCTAAATCAAGAGTTGCCAAGGCACCCCAAAGCTTTTGGCTAAAAGATATTTTAGCAGCACATAATAGAGCGCAAAAAGAGGGAATGTTTGACTGCATCGATTCATGTACCATGATGAAAATGTATGGATATCCACTTTATCTGGTAGATGGACCTTATGAAAACATTAAAATAACAACACCAGATGATTTTTATACAATGAGAGCTTTATTAGACGCACAAGAGGATGAACAATTATATAGGGGGCTATAATATGTGGATACAAAATAAAGTTTTTAGAGAAGATTTGGATCAGTTGATGACTTGTGATTATATACCGTGGGATAAATTATGTGATAAAACAGTACTGGTTACAGGAGCAACAGGGCTGATCGGCTATAATTTAATAAGTGGATTAGTCTATGCTAATATACAAAAAAAATTAAATATACATATACTTGCATTAGTTAGAGACATTGATAGAGCAAAAGATAAGTTTGCTGAACAGATGAAGGATAGCGACTCAATATCATTTGTACTAGGAACAGTAGAAAATTTACCTGATATACAGGAAAAAATTGATTATATAATACATGGGGCATGCCCAACAGCTAGTGCATATTTTATTGAGCATCCAGTTGAAACAATAAAAACGTCTATTTTAGGAACAAACAATATGTTGGAACTTGCTAAAAAAAATAATGTAGAAGGTTTTGTATATTTATCCTCAATGGAAGTTTATGGAGCACCTAAAACGGAAGATTTGTTATCGGAAGAAGATTTAGGATATCTTAATCCGTTGAATGTAAGAAATTGTTATCCGGAAAGTAAACGAATGTGTGAATCATTAATTGCATCTTATGCGAGCGAATATGGAATGAGAGCAATGAATATTAGACTCGCTCAGACATTTGGACCAGGTGTTCAATATGATGATAAGAGAGTTTTCGCTGAGTTTGCAAGATGTGCCATGGAAAAAAAAGATATTGTATTATTGACGGATGGTAAAAGTAAGAGATGTTATCTTTATACAATGGATGCTGTAAGTGCAATATTAACTGTTCTACTAAAGGGAGAGGCTGGACAAGCATATAATGCAGCCAATCCAGAAACATATTGCTCTGTAAAAGAAATGGCTGAAATGGTGGCAAAAGAAATTGGAAACGGAGAAATTAAAGTAGTTATTTCCCAAAATGAAGAGGATGGCAAGAAATTTTCTCCTTTTCATTTCTACAAGCTTAATATAGTTAAATCTAAGAAAATTGGATGGATGCCGTATAGGAGATTACAGGATTTGTATAGGAGAATGATAGTTTCATATGGGAAAGACTTTACTGCTGATGAATGTCAGATGGCCAACAGATAGATATTATATAAAAAAAATATGTGAAAAAAATAATCAAAATATTGAGGCTCAAGCTACATACAAGTTTAGTAAATATAGCTTGAAATATTTATTGGCTGTTATGCATATGCAAAAAATAAAGTTACCATTTCAATGGATATGGTATGAGGAGTGGAAGAAAAATTTAAACCAATATGATACAATAATTGTTTTTTATAGCTTATTAAACACTAATATAATTGATTATATTCATAAAAAAAATCCTAGTGCGAGAATTATATTATATTTTTGGGATAGTATAACATCCACAACATTTATAGTACCAGAAAATAAAAGACAGATTTGTGAGTTATGGTCTTATGATAAAAGTAATTGTAAAACATATAATTTACAATATAATTCACAGTTTTATTTACCTTCAATATTGTCTCCCGTAGAAAATAAATATGATGTTTCTATAGTAATTAAAGACAAAGGAAGATATAAACAGGTAAAAGAAATGTATGACAAATTCAGCAAAATGGGATTAAAAATTTTTGCGAGAGTTGTTCGAGATAAGACATCTAAAGAACAGGATAAAAAATTATATGGAAATGGAATAGAGTATTCGGAATTACTACAAATCATAAATAAAAGCAAGTGTATTGTTGAATTAGTAAAAGAAGGTCAGGAAGGTTTGACTTTAAGAAGTATGGAATCAATTTTTTATCAAAAGAAATTAATTACAAATAACCTCAAAATAAAAGAAGAACCGTTTTATTATGAGGACAATATTATGATTTGGAATAATCAAGATCCAAATCAGATACGTGAATTCTTAGAAAGTGATTATAAAAAAATAGATGAAAAAATTGTAATGCAATATTCTTTTGTGGGATGGCTTAAAAATTTTAAAGAATAGAAATACATGAATTTGAAAAATAGATGTAATAAAAGAGAACCTAAGTATAAAGAAAGTTAAAAAAGTAGAATTGCTAGAGACTACGAATTCAGCATGACATAATATAAAAATGGGGAATAACTTGGATGAAAAAAAATAAAATAAAAATTCTTTTTGTATCGCATGAGTTTTCAATAGGTGGCTCTACAGTATCATTAATTAGTTTGATACAAGGGCTGAAAAAATGTAGTGATATAGAAATACAAGTGCTTATTCCACAAAAGAAAGAAGGACTAGCTCAAAAAGAATTTTGTAAAAGAAAAATAAGTTTTAAAACTATGCTATATCGTCGAAATTATAAAAGAATATCGGAAAAGTATAGATTAAAATTTCACATATTTGATATTTTAAATACATTTGCATCTTTGAAATTATGCAAATATATAAAAAAGGAAAAAATAGATATAGTTTGTTCCAATTCTACAGGGGTTGATATAGGGGCACGAGCTGCTAAAATGGCTCAAGTTCCACACATATATTATGTGCGTGAGTTTATGGAAGAAGATCATGGATGTGAATATAGAAATAAAAAAAGAATGCGTGATTTACTCGAGGCATCAGATTATGTAATATTTATTTCTAAGGCAATACAGGAAAAGTATACGCGATTATACAAACTAAAGAAGTATACAATGTTTTTTAACGGCTTTATATTGGATGATTATATTATAGCCAATCATGTAATTTTACAAAATGATAAATTGAATATTATACAAATTGGTGCACTTAGTGATGGAAAAGGGGCAATGAATTCGTTAAAAGTAATCAAACAACTAAGAGATATAGGAATTAATAATATTCATATGGAATTTGTTGGAACGGGTATTCCCGAGTATGTAAATGCAATGAAACAATATATACAGAATAATAACTTAGAACAGTTTGTAGTGATATCCGGATATAGTGAGAATGTAAAGGAGAAAATAGCCTTAAATGATATATTGTTGATGAATTCCCGAGCAGAAGGATTTGGAAGAGTTACTGTTGAAGGCATGTTAGGTGGACTTTTGGTTATTGGTAGGAATTCTGCTGGAACAGCAGAAATTATTCAAGATGGACAAAATGGAATATTGTTTGATAATGATGAGCAACTGAAAAATATTTTGATTAAAATACTTGAAAATATAGAAGAATATTGTTCAATTGCAGAATATGGACAACAATGGGCTATTGCTAATTTTAACTATAAAGATGTTGGTATTAAATTTAAAAACTTTATAGGATTATAAAGGAAAAACAATATGGTGGATTTAAAAAATAGTTCGATTACAAAAGTTATAAATAATTTTATAGAAAAACATCAAATTGTAACTGTGTTTTTGGCAATTTTGATAGTTGGATTTACATTATCAGTAGACTTCTTTAAGTCATATCCATTACATACAACAACAGATGAGTTAGGAGCAATAGTGGGTGCTGCAACATGGGCAGGGTATGATTGGAGTGTTGTAATAAATAAAAGCGGTTACTATGGATTTGGTTATTATGCATTATTCGCACCTTTATTTAAGTTACAGCTCTCTCCAATTTTGATATATAGAATTATTTTGATTGTAACGAGATTTTTAAGAAGTGGTGTAATAATAAGCATTTCATATTTTATTGGAAAGCATTATTTTGAAGCAGTTTCTAATGTTCGATTAATACTATTAAGTATGATTTGTACAATACCGTTGCATCCTAATAATGATGCCAATATTATCAATGATGTTATTTTGGATGTATTATTATGGATAATAATTTTAACTGTATGTAGGATAGTAGAATATATAGAGAATATAGATAAATGCATAAAGTGGACAATAGTATATGCTGTTGCTTCATTCTTTTCCTGCTTTCTTCATACACGAGCAATTGTAATGGTTATAGCATCTTTTTTAACACTTATGGGGGTATTTTTATATAAGAAAAAAAAGGTACTGTTTTGCACTGGTGTGGTTATTCCGCTTTTTTTATTGGCTAAAATAATAATAAAACGTTATCAAGATGCGATATGGATAAATGCAGATAAGGGATTGGGCAATACATCTGTATCTGTAGCATCAGGATTAAAACTGACTGATATTCAGACTTGGAAAATATGGTTTGATATGATAATTGGTCATATTAGTGTACAGATGATTTTGACGGGTGGATTGTTTATATTAGCAATTGTTGTTTTTGTTAAGTATCTTTATATAGTAATTACAAAAAAAGAAACAGAAAATATATATGTCAATATTGTTCTTGCGATATCTGCTTTATGTATTGTTGCTGTGTTCAGTGCTTTTCTAGTTTCTAATTGGTTTATTAAAATGTATAATACCTGGAATACGGATGATAAAGGTAATATATATTCATATAAGGCAATGTGTTATGTTAGATATTGGAATGTGTTTGCAATGCCTTTTTTATATACTGGTGTATATCTAACGTTCAAAGAGAGATATAGGGATTGTATAAAAAAAGCAATATATATAGGTTCTTTTTTTATAGTAGTTTTCATAGAGGTAGTTGTTCCTATTGTCAAGACAAATTCAAATGCTGGCTCCTTTTTGTATACTTATTTGACTTATCGTGGTGAAAAAGTTACAGCACAGTTTTATTATAAAGCAATATTAATATGCGTTCTCTTTACAGTTATTTCAATTTTATTTTCTCGTAAAAAAAGGAGCAGAGAGTGGGCAATATTGCCTATTCTTATATTAATGTTTATAGGATACCATTGGGCAAACCATAATTATAATGAGTATATAAAAGAGAGAGTATCTTCAATGGTTATGTCATCATATGAAGAAAAATGTGAATTAGAAAAAAAAGGAGTAAAATTAGGAAGGGTATATGTTTATGATGATAGAAAAGAAGATTCAAACTGGAATATATATTCAGTTTTACAATTTTATTTATATGAGTATAAAATTGAAGTAGATTATCCTAAGGATGTTCGGAATGATGATGTTATTATTACATACAAAAGAAGCGAAAAGTTAGAAAATGATTTTCCACAATTACGATGTTACCAATTAGATGATAATGAAGTTTGGTATACATACATGGATTTATCAGAGGAGGGTATGTAGTGATAACATATTGTAAGGATGTAGAATGTTCTTAAGATGCTAACCCAGCGCATAAAACCTTTAGAAAACGTTATCATCATAATTACCAGGATGGAAAGTACTGAATTAGCACATTGTGATACACTTATTATTGGACGTTCACAAGTAAGTTTGGCAACTAGTATAATCCACGCAAATTAGAAGCCTGTTTCAAATTAGCATTTTATGCTAATTCTGGATAGACTTTTTCTTTCGTGAAATTGGTTTTGGTGCTTTTTTGTTTTTGTTTTCTGCTGAAGCAGCTTTTGCATTTACAACCTCATACACTATGGAATCAATATCTTCTTTAGAAAGATCGATGGTATCCATTTTATATGTCCATTTGTAGGGCACAGGTTCTTTGTTGATTTCATCAAAGTATCTGTAGATTCTATCCTCGAGTTCTTTCTTGCTTTCCACACGGATTCCACCCAGCATCTGCTTTGTCATTTTACTGAAAAAACCTTCAATCATGTTTAACCAGGAACCATGTTTGGGTGTAAATACAAACTCAAAACGTCCAGAAACCGTATTCAGATATTCCTGGGTTTCTTTGGATGTATGTGCAGAGTGATTATCCAGAATAATCCGAATGATATCGCCCTTTGGATATTTTTCATCAAGTTTCTTTAGAAAAGTCACAAAGTCAGAACTTTTATGAGTTTCACTTACTAATGGAATTGCTTCTCCTGAGAGCAAATCAATCGCTGCTAGCAGAGAGAGGGTTCCCAGCCTGACATACTCATAATCTCGCTGATAGCCACTGCTTTTATCTGTATTCGGAATCGGTGGACGGTCTTCACCCGTGGTGGCAATTGCCTGAATTCCTGGCTTTTCATCATAAGACAGCGTATGTACGGCATCTTTCTCACAAGGAATCAGATTTCCATCCTTGTCAAACTGCATTTCAATCTGCTTGTAGATAACAAGGACATCATGCATTTTTGCATCAAACTCAGGATCCCGTCTTTCGCAGTAATAGGACACCTGAAATGGTTTGATTCTTGCATTGCTCAGGATTTTCCGAAGCGTTGTTTCAGCTACTGTTGCCATACGAGGATGTCCTTCCGCTTCTGCTATAGAGTTGATGAATTTCCTAAAACTCATGGGATACCAGAATTCAGCAGAATAGCCGTAATCCTTCGGTTTTTGGCAGGCTTTACTGATTACCCAGGTGATATCGTCATCGGTGATTTCCGCTTTTCTTCCACGGCCTTTGTTATCACATAAAGAAGCTTCAACACCGTTCTCTTTAAATTTGTTAAGACAACGTTTTACCACACCGATTCCAATATCCAGTTTGTCAGCAATTGCTTTGTTAGATGCACCCTCAGATTTGAGCAGAAGAATCCTAGCACGTTGATAAACGCGAATTTCCAAAGTGCTCTGAGTCAGCAGTTTATTTAAGTAAGATTTATCATCATCTGTTAAAGAAATAGTTTTAATTGTATTAGGCATAATTGGCACCTCCGATGGTTCAATTATACCATAATAGAAATGTGAATTAAAATAGTTCGTTATTTAAAGTGGATTATACTAGCTGCATCCTCAACATTTCCTTTCTCTATATCGGCATATCCTTTTTCTAAC
>ENA-OUQW01001074-OUQW01001074.1-human-gut-metagenome-genome-assembly--contig:-NODE-1074-length-31009-cov-4.696420_pt1 | contig 31009 bp, 30 predicted proteins | sample MGYA00248464_ERZ548849 | MGnify/ENA primary metagenome ERZ548849 (study PRJEB26491, sample SAMN04978193) | human gut metagenome | host: Homo sapiens | study: EMG produced TPA metagenomics assembly of... | reverse complement strand
TTTCAGATACCTAATGTGTTAGGTCTGAAAGGACATATTAGTTAACGAAGAGCGTTTAAGATATTACCTTGTTCAGAAAATCGCCAATTTAATGAACAACTCAAGGTGATAGGCAAGAACGCTCACGTCAATGTTATATATCTACTTCAATCAGAGGTAGTTTATATATCGTTTGGCGTGGGCTTGTTTATCGTTGAGTTGTGGGTGTTTGGCGATACCTCTGAACAGTGATTTCAAGTTCCCACGCCTCTTTTATGTAATAGCCAATTAAAGGGAACAGGTTGGCATTAATACAAGTATATTAAGAAACAGACAGTCTATCCACTTTACCAATCAGCAATTTTATTAAAGAAGTGTGCGACTTTATGTCGTGTTCCTCACACTACTATTAACAATTAAAAGCCTGTAGGGAATTAAAGGCATTTATAAATAATATGAAGAAAGTAATTCTATTCTGTGTAATGATTTTAGTATCAAGCTTCATATATGCAGATGAGGTTAGAGATGTAAATGGAGAAGCTAGAGGGTTTAGCAACACTAGTGTAGTTATTAAGATAAAAGTACAAGATAATGGTACAATTACTGCAATAGCTCTTTATAATGATTATGCTATACTCAGCAAGGACAAATGGATGAGTATATATGTACCTATGCGTAAGATTGAAGATGATATAGCTAACCCCAATATTCCTACGGAAACTAAGAATTATCTGTTAAAGGATTATCCTAAGAAGAAGTATTATGGCAATACTAAAATCAATAATAAACCTGTGACGATTATATTCTAATCATAAATATCGCAGCTAATTATTGACTATTATTATTTTATATCCGAAGGGATTTAACTATATATTAACCAACTAAGGAGGAATTTACAATGAAGAGATTAAATATAAATATACTATGCCATTGTGTAGCATTTATACTAATAGCATTATCCAGTTGTAAAGGTAAGTATGACGGCACATATAAAGATGGTGTATTTTATCCTAATGATGAGAAAGTAGCTGGAAGTAAAAGGGTAACGAAGTCAGATGGGCATGATTACATTATATTTTACAATAGAGATGGTACACAACAAGATGGAGAAGGTATGCACTGTGTAGATTGTCCTAAATGTAAACAAAGAAAGGAGGAGGGATATTATAAACATCAATTTATTCTGAAAGATGGGAAATCAGTTCATGACCCTAATTGTTCAGTATGTAAAGAATGGAACAAGTAATATTAAGTTAGTTTGAAATGATGAAGAACAAACTTATTACATTAATAGTATTGTTCATTCTAGTTTCTTGTCAGCCAATAGCAGAGCATATATCCAGTATAGACAGTACATTACAGGCTAATGCAACTTCTATACTGGAAGACAAGTTATCTGAACTGAATGCCCAATCTGGGCAGGTAATTGTCATGGAAGTTCAGACTGGGCAGATTAAGGCTCTGGTGGGACTTGGAAGGAAGGATAGTGCAGACTACCAATCAAGTGAGAACTTCCATGTACAACAGCCTACTGGCTTGGTGCAGCCGATTTCACTACTAGTTGCACTAGAAGCTGGGAAGGTAAGACTGAATGATACGGTGAATGTTGGCAATGGTATCTATATCTGCAAGGGAGATACTGTTAGAGACCATAACTGGCATAGAGGTGGCTATGGTGAAATTACACTGGAACAGGGAATAGCATGTAGTTCTAATATTGTAGTTGCTAAGACTATGGAAGAAGCCTTTACCAATAATCCTAAATCTTATTTCGATTTACTGGTAAAGATGGACTATGGTAAACCAGACAGCATAGTAGGAATTAGTAATCTGAGACCTTATGCAGTAACAGGTAATAGTCTTATGTGGTGCAGTATTGGATATGACCAACTCATAACTCCAATTCAAGTTCTTGCATTCTATAATGCAATTGCCAATAATGGGAAGATGGTGCAGCCTCAACTATACCAAGATAGTGTAGTAGTTATTAATTCCCAGATAGCAGGTAAGGCAAGCATAGACAGTTTGAAGCAAGCATTACTGTTCAATGTTACAGATGGCTTAGGTAAACCTGCATTCTCTGATAAAGTAACAGTTGCAGGCAGGCAAGGTACTATTGTAATCTCTGCAAATGAAGATGATACTGAATATGCAGTTGAGTTCTGTGGTTACTTCCCTGTTGACAATCCCAAGTATAGTATTATTGTATCTATTAATAAGACTGGATTACCTGCAAGTGGTGGATTGATGGCAGGCGATGTATTCAGGCAGATTGTTAATAATATAATGTCTTATATAGAATGATTATTATCTTATTGCCAAAGCCTGTTACCCCAAGGAAGGTTAGTTATCACTATTAGCTTTCTTGCATAGAATGAGTACTTAACATTAATTAAAACTGAACTTCTAAATGGAGATAAAGATTATCGCTATATTTCAATGTTATTAATAAAGAAGTATAGTAAACTCTACGAGCAATAACATTCAACCTTTCTAAGGCATATATATTAATATAATACCCCTATGCAAGAAAGGTTGAATTCTAATAATAGTAAACGAGACATGCGTAAGAAGGTTGTGAAGTCAAGCCGTCCAACTTATAAGAAACGAATCAAGAAAGCCCAACAAGGAATTAAATTCGTTAGTTATAATGCCCTTGATACTCCTACTATAGATTACAAGGATATTACTAATCCTATCAATCCATTTAGTGAATATAACTATAGTACTACATATAATAAACCAGAAGCTCTTGTAGTACCAGTAAGAGATAATGATGTAGTAGCTACTGATGATGTAGTAGTTGATAAGCCTACAGCAGTAGCTAGTAAAGTAGTAGTTAATAATACTGCCAACTCAACTTGGAAGAGCCCTTATAGAGATAGAAGTAAATGGGTAGCTGACCTTACTAGTGCTTATAAGAGAGCAGGCATTACTAATGATAATGCCATTAAGATGCTACTAGCACAAGATGCACTAGAATCTGGTTGGGGTAAGTCTGCACAAGGTAAGTTCAACTTTGGTAATCTGACTACAGGAGCTAAATGGAAGGGAGACTATGTAGACGGTAGAGATAAGAACGCTAAAGGTGAAGCTATTAAACAGAGGTTTAGGTCTTATAACTCTATGGATGAGTATGCAGCAGATAAGATACAATTCTTAAAGAGACTATATGACTTTAATGAGAATGATGATATTAATAAGTTTACCGCTAAGCTTACTGGTGCTAATAAAGGCAAGAGAAGATATGCAGAAGCTAAGGAGTATGCCAATTTATTAAGAGGTGTGTATAATAGTTTCAAAGCAGGTGGTATTATTAAATATCAGAATCCAGCTCAACCTATTAAATATAGAGGAGGTTACGATAAGAGAGGTAATATGGTAGTTCCAGTTACTAATGATAATGGAATGAATAATGTTACTACTCCAGAAGTAACTATTACTCCTAGAAATATTAATATAGCTGGTGCTGTAGATAGAGGAAGAAGAGAATCCGCTCCTTATGTTGGAACATTAATGGCTGGAGCAGTATTTGGTCCGTTATCAGTAGTAGGTGGATATGCAGGTAATGAAGCAGTTAATAAGATTACCAACGTAGCTAGTAATGGTAAGTATGATGATTGGTCTGATATGCTCTCTAAGACTACAGGAATGAATCCAGTAGTTGCAGATTTCTTTAACATAGGTAATTTAGCAGGTGGATTTGGAATGCGTAACTTTGGACCTAAGTTAAATCTAACAGGAGACGCATATACTACCATTGGCGGGAAGTTCGGATATTATGGCAATCCAGTTCAAAGAGTATGGCATACTGTAGGTCGGAATAAGAATTGGAAGACTAGTGCTAAGCATCCCGAATTGATGAGGAAACTTGAAGAGCCTATTAAGGTAAATTCCAATGGGACATTACAAGTAACCAATCCTAACCCAAGATTTAGTGAAACCATTACTAATTTCACTACAGACAGACCTGTAGTATCTCATGCTGGTGGGAACTGGGACGGAAGAGATTTATACATATTTAATCCTAAGATAGTTAAAGGTAAGAGGCCAGCTTCTATCGAGCCGTCTGATACCTTCTATCCGAAAGCGAATATTACTGCCAAACCTTCTCAAACTACGTTAGTAAGTGGTAATCCTCTACGTCTTGTAGATGCAAGGAGCAAAGGCATGAGCACTCTTAGCAGTCCCGAAGCTAGAAGATTATACCAAGAAGCACAATGGAAGTATCTAGGTGATTTGAAGAAATGGAAATCGAACAAAGATGCTGGTAGAAACTTTAAGATAAAGTTTGATGATTATGCTGATGATTATGCTAAAGAGATTCAAAGACTTCAGTCTAAACGAGGAACTCCAACTGTTTACGACTATGCCAAATTAGAGCGGAGTACAGGGTTAGATGCTGGAGTTATAGGTATAGATGAAATGAACCCACAAATAGTAGATTATTATATGAATGCAGGAGCAGAAGTCCCGTATCCCAATGGAAGAGTAATAGACTATGATTACTTCTATCCACAGATAAACAGCGAGAAGAATGTGTTAAATAGAGCTCCCTATAATAAAGTATTCTACGACCCTACTACTACAGCTGAATGGGATTATAAAGAATTACATGGAATAAAATAAGTGGAATTATGAAACGTGAATTTAAAAGCGGTGAAGTAGTATTGGAAGTATATGATGCGTCCCTTAGAATTGTAATGGACCGTTTACTTCCACCATACGAAGATAATGGAGACTGTAGCTATACTATTAATATAGCAGGTAATGAGAATTTTGGAGGAGGATTTCCACGTAAGTATGTGGAGAAGCAAGTAGATGAATATCTAGATACAATAAGAGACTTCATTATAGAAGGATTAATTAGTAAAGGTAACATTAAATGAGTTAATATGGATAATATAATTAAAGTTGGAACACCTATAAATGACTACTATAAAGTAGGAGATGCAGTATTTGTACATTATAAAGTAGATGGTAAAGTCTTAACGACTATTGGATTCTTAGTCCATTTAGCTAATAGAGAAGATACGATATTAGCCAGAACTGTAAGTCCATTATCCGACTTTATTACAATTCCAGATGATGACTTTATATGCTTAGGACATATAAAGCACTTAGAAGGGGCGAATTAACTTTGGATTGGCAGAGATAATCTTCTCTTCTTTAGTGATAGGGTCAACATAATATACATTTATGTATTTGAGTTCACTTCCAATGTATGTAACTGATGCTACCTTATAAATGATATTGGTATTGTCAATATATACCTTATCACCTGCCATTAATCTTCTTTCTGACATAATTATTACATTTAAATTTGAATACAAAGATAGAAATATTTATTGATACACCAAGAGTTGACAGAAGATATGTTAAGATATGCTGCCAAGAACTATGTAAAAGATACAGGTGCTGATAATAATATGACTGCATTCTTTAATTCTGTTGTAGACTGGAAGGAAGCAGCTAAATGGTTGTCTAAATGGTCTTCGATGGTTGCAGCACCAGTAGTTATAACTAATAAAAGTAAATGATTATGAGTTCACTAAGAATGTTAAATAACATATTTGAGGAGTATGACTTATCCGAAGAAGAGTTCATCAAAGACCCTTATGGGTTTATAGATAAGCTTGAAGATGAGAAGTTAAAATGGCTACTATTAATAGCAATGGAGATACAGGATTAATACCTAAATCTAATAAATGAATTAATATGGATAAATGGATTAAACAGAAATGTGCTCACTTCACTATGCAGCCATACGGATTAGAAGAGTTAGGCGGCATGATAGAAGTGTCTAAATTTAAAAGAGGAGAAGATATTATTACACAGTATATGATAGAATCAGACCATTCTTACATATTTGCAGAATTAGATAAGGGAGAGACAACATGGAGATTGCTCTCCCTCATTCCTGATGAGATTATTCGTCAGATTGATTACCTTGCTTGGGAAGAGGACATAACCACTCAATAAGGGCATAGAATGTACCTTCTGGTGCTCGTGATTCCTTGTATTTCTTGTTACAAGTATCACAGGTTGGATAGATATAAACTGTACCAGTTAGAACATCAGTAACATGAGCACCTACAAATTCTCTAATAGGATGATAATCTCCACAGCAATCACATTTAACATAACCAGACTTAGGAACTTCAACTTCTAAGGTTTCACTCCAATATTGTAACCAAGAATCACATGGAGGAGTTGAAGTTGATTCTAGTGTGTGGCAGACCAAAGTCTTAGTAGGAATAATCTTCATAATCTTATTAATTTAAAGTTAAACATACTACAAAGATAATACATTCTATTAATATCAGAACTAGTAACATGAAGTTTACAACGTTCCTAAAGCAAGTATTTACATCCCATTCAGGTGTATCATCTAAGAGACTCTGCGGAGTTGTGGGATGGTTCGTCTGCTTGGGAGTGTTAATTTACTGTGCGATAAATGTAATTCAAGCCCCACTAATGATAGATACAGTACTATTATGCTGTATGGGATTACTTGGAATTGATTCTGTTACAGGAATCTGGAAGAGATTTAATCATAAGACTAAAGATGAAGATACATAACAAATAAAGCCCAGCCTGCAATTAAGCAAGTTGGGCTTTTATGTAATCCTACCATAGTAATCATTATAAATATGTCATCTCTAATAAGAAGCTAATATCAGAGATATATCCACTTCTTCTATTAATAAATCTATGTGACTTATTCTCTATTGCTAACTGTACTAAGGCATCTACAAATTCCATTCTTGTAATATCAATAGTTCTACTAACCAATACGACATTTCAGAGAGGATATTCTACTTATTAGCCCCCTATCACAGAAAGGTTGAGTAAACTTTACCTATCACCCCCTCTATTATTCAAGATTAAATCACTATCTTTGTTGCATGGATAGAAGGAACAACTAATAGCATATTGCGACTTATATGCGACCATCTATTCAAATTACAGATAGTAATAATCTAGGAGCTCTTTCAATTATTTAATATTCATCTAGTTATTAACCATTTACAATTACATTAGAATGGTTCATAGGGATAGAGAAGGAATCACCCACGGCATGACCGACACTATGGGCCGTATGCACTCAGACGCTCAGTTCGCTGGTTCTTCATCAGTTCCTGCTCACGTAGAAATGATGGGATTCCTGGGTATCGGTAACAACCCGATGGTAGGTTGTACAGTGGCTTGTGCGGTAGACGTAGCTCAGGCTTTGAGTAAGTAATTTAAGTTACTTCAAATAAATAAGCTCCTGTAGTCTTGATGATTACAGGAGCTTTTTTTGTAGTAAATGCCCGGAAGAGAAGACTGTAGTAATTCTCACCCCGGGCATTTTTCTGCAAAATATATAAAATCTTAGTTTAGTTTATTCATTGAACCAATCAATCTTTTTAGAGAAGTACATCACCATAGCCAGTATCACAAACAACCCAAGACTGCCGGCAAGCAAAGCAAAAGTCTCCAACTGGATAAGAATGAATACATAAATATAAAGTACACCAAGCAACCCTACCATAATAAAAGCCGGTTTCTTTCTCCTGATAATGCCCAGCATATAGCCACCCACTAAAGCGATAGTAAGCGCCGATGCCACCAGATAAGCCATGCCAAACCCGATATGCTCGGACATAGAAAGCAACAAACTATAGAACAGACAGAGCGCCAACCCTACCAGCAGATACTGCAAAGCATGAATACGAGTCTTTTCCAGAATTTCAGTGAAGAATATCACCATAAAAGTCAATAAGATAACCAGAATCGCATACTTAGTAGAACGCATAGACTGTTGATACTGCTCTACCGGCATTTTCAGATTCACCCCGAAATTAGAATTCTGAATATCCTTGATACTCGCATTCTGATAATTGACAAGCACCTGCGGATAATTCCTGTTCAAATTCAACACCTGCCATTGCGCAGAAAAATCCGTTTCCGTAATCTCACGCTTTTCCGGCAAGTAATTACCGTCAAAACTCGGAGTGTTCCAATTGGCTTTCAGACTGACCTTTGTGGTTTTGCCCAATGGAGTAAAGTTAATGGATTGAGAACCTTTTAGTTTAATCTTCATCTCATAAGGCAGCTTTTTGCCTTCTTTCAGGGCAGAAAGGTCGACGATAGCATGAACACCCATATTATCAATGCCCCGTCCATCCATTCCCGGCTCGAACATATAGACTGAATCGTTCAGAGTAATGCTGACTTGCTCGCTAAGTCCACGCATATCTGTCAGATTCAGACAGACCGCCGCCCGATTATACAATAGCGCATCCATATCTACATTGTTCTTCAGAAGTTCTTCCGAGCTAAAGAACCCTTTGATAACCAGTTCCGACTGATATACATTTACTTTATAAATCCCCCGCCGGAGAATCTCAGTATGCAATTGTCCGTCTACAGACAATTCGTCGGGAAGCAAGGTTACATCTCCCATAGACACCTTCTTTACCCCATTGTCTTCGTGAGTGATGGGGTACTTCAGATTAATGTAAGGCCCTGTAATGGTCTGCGCCAGGCTCCATTTCTGACCGACTTCCGCAATAGCATCCGTCTGCGTACGTCCGCGTTCTGAAATCATGTCTTCAATCATAAACATCGGAATCAGCAGCAACAACACCAGAAAAGCAATTACCACTACCTTAATTGATTTTGAGAAACGATGCAAACAACCACTCGCCTGCCTCTTCGTTTCATTCAGACCTTCATTCAGATGGTCATTAAAATCATCATTCAAATTGTCGTTTAAGTTTTCATTTAAATTTTCCATAATAGAATCATATTAATTAAGTTGATTTCAGAAAACTCTCCAATGCCTCTATATGAGTCTTAAAAGCCTTCTTCCCTCCCTGTGTGGCTTGAAAAGAAGTTTTAGGTTTTCGTCCCACAAAGGTTTTCTTGCAAACGATGTAGCCCAACTCTTCCAAAGCCCTCGTATGGCTGGCCAGATTGCCGTCCGTCAACGAAAGCAGTTCCTTCAGGGTGTTGAAATCCACATCTTCATTTACCATCAGGACGGCCATTATGCCCAAGCGGACTTTACTTTCGAATGCCTTATTTATATTTTGAAATGCTTCTATCATCTATCACCTTTTCCTTTCATACTGCAAATAAAACAATATACCATACAGGATATGGAAGCCACCGAACCCGATTGTCCAAAACAGCAAGCCATGTCCTTCAAAGAAACAGTCTGCAATGCCCAGGCAAAGGAATGCATATCCCAACCAGGCCACATTGGAATAAGTAAACTTTGAAACATTGACCAGGGAAAGCCCATAGAACAACAACATTACAGAAGATACCAACCCGTAAATCTCGTGCAGCAGCAAGGCAATGCAGAACAATCCTCCCGTCAGCAACGGCAATGCAAAATTCCAGGCAATGCGATAAGTCAATTTACTGAATATTTTCTGCCCGGTTTTCCTGGCTTTATAACAGGACAGGATGCAGGCTGTAATTACAGAAGCCGTCAGCACCAACGAGGCCACCATTATCAGTCCTTCCCGGTTCTCTCCCGAACTTAAGAAACTATTGGCCACAAATGCGCCGGCTAAGGCATATACTCCGGCCAAAATAGCCGTCATTCCACTTAGAGACACAAACTTGGAGGATTTTTCCATCAACTCCTTTATCTCATTCACTGATTCTAATGCTTTGTTCTTATCCATATAAAAAGTACTTTGTGGCGCAAAGTAAAAGATAAATAGTCAAAGCACCAAAGAATATTGGAAAAAAAATATTTTATCGGGATACTCTGCCTGAAATATTTCCTTGCATCAGACTCTCAACCTCCTCTACCGTCACATGGTTAAAGTCACCATAAACCGTATTTTTCAGTGCGGAAGCGGCAAGAGCATACTCCAATGTCTTCCGATCATCATCGGGATAGGTGATAAGACCGTATATCATGCCACCGACAAACGCATCACCCGCTCCTACGCGGTCTACTTCATGTTCGATGTCGTAGATGCCGGTGTGCTTCAGTGTACCGTCCGAATAGACTACGGCAGCAAGGAGGTTATGATTGGAAGTAATGGAATTGCGCAGTTCCAGGAAAGCTTTCCGGCAACGGGGTACAAGCTGCGCTACTTGACGGCCGAAATCCTCGAAAGCGGGAAGATTGGCTTCGAAAGAAGTATCGGCAGCATCGGTGGCTTTGAAACCAATGGGCTGAATGCCGAGAATTTCCTTGTATTCCGGTTCGGCACCAAAGATAACATCGCTGTATTGCACCAAAGGCTGCATGACTTCGGCTGCCGGACGACCGTAATTCCAGAGTTTCTTGCGGAAATTAAGGTCACAAGAGATGGTCAGTCCCATGCGGTCGGCTATTTCGAGAGCTTCGCGGCAAGCCTCGGCACCTTCCGGCGAAAGGGCGGCGGCAATACCGGACCAATGAAACCAACCCGCGTCAGCGAATACTGTTTCCCAATCAATCATACCGGGACGCAGCGTAGCAAATGAAGAACCCTCACGGTCGTAAACAACATTCGAATTGCGGAAGGCGGCGCCGCTTTCCAAAAAGTAAAGTCCCATACGTTTGCCTCCGAAGACAATTCCGTCAGTACCCAAGCCGTTGGCACGGAGCGAAGCGATACAGGCACGGGCTACAGCATTGTCCGGCAGACGGGTTACGAACTCAGTAGGTATGCCGAAGTTAGCCAATGAAACGGCTACGTTGGCTTCACTGCCACCATAGGTAGCTATCATCTGATTGGTCTGTGAAAAACGAAGGAAATCAGGTGCGGTCAGCCTCAGCATTATCTCGCCGAAGGTAACTACTTTCTTATGGGTAGATATTTGATTCATAAGTTGTCAACAAAAAAGATTAACCGAACGTCAAAGTTGCATTTTTATTCCAAGCAAACGCAAAGATATAATAATATTTATTGGCGGGGAATCAGGGACAAAACATAATAACCGGATTTGTTGTAACTTTGCAAAGTTTTAACTGATATAACAAACAGAATGAGTTCATTGAAGAAAATCCCCTCTCCTTTAGTATCCCTCCTGCCCATCGGACTGTTGGTAGGAATGTTATTCGCCACCATACACACATTCGGCAGCGATGCTTTGGGAGGAGGCAGCCAGATTTCCTTGCTGACCACTACGGCCTTCTGCGTATTTATAGGTATGGCCTTCTACCGTGTCCCCTGGAAAGATTACGAACTCGCCATCACGAATAATATTGCAGGAGTCGCCACCGCCATTATTATCCTGTTGATTATAGGTGCACTGAGCGGTGCATGGATGATAAGCGGCATTGTCCCCACCCTTATATATTACGGTATGCAAATCATCCACCCCGACTTTTTCCTGGCGTCCACCTGCATCATCTGCGCGCTGATTTCCGTCATGACAGGCAGTTCGTGGACCACAATCGCAACTATCGGCATCGCACTGATGGGCATCGGCAAGGCGCAGGGATTCAATGAAGGGTGGATAGCGGGAGCCATCATCTCCGGTGCCTATTTCGGTGATAAGATTTCCCCACTGTCAGAAACCACCATACTTGCCTCGTCCATAACGGACGTGCCCTTGTTCAGGCACATACGCTATATGCTGATTACGACCACGCCGTCGCTCGTCATCACGCTGATTATCTTCACCGTAATGGGGTTCGTTATCGAAACCAATTCTACGGAACACATGGCCGACTTTGCCGTTTCGCTGAAAGACACGTTCGTCATCACTCCCTGGCTGCTGATTGTCCCCATAGTGACCGGAATACTCATAGCACGGAAAACGCCTTCCATCATCACCCTGTTTCTCTCTACTCTGCTGGCAGGGATATGCGCCATCATCTTCCAGCCGGACTTGCTGCGTGAAATTGCCGGAGGGAGCAATCTATTTAAAGGAGCGATGATGACTTTCTACGGAAGCACCAGCCTGAACACGGGAAATACGATGCTGACCGACCTTGTGTCTACGCGTGGCATGGCAGGCATGATGGACACGGTTTGGCTGATACTTTGTGCCATGTGCTTCGGCGGTGCAATGACGGCAAGCGGTATGCTGGGCAGCATTACCTCCGTATTTGTCCGTTTCATGAAAGGAAGGGTCAGTGTGGTGGCGTCCACCGTCTGTTCGGGACTGTTTCTCAATCTCACCACTGCCGACCAATATATCAGCATCATCCTTACCGGAAACATGTTCCGCAACATTTATGAGAAAAAAGGATATGAAAACCGGCTGCTGAGCCGCACCACGGAAGATGCCGTCACCGTCACTTCACCGCTGATACCCTGGAATACGTGCGGAATGACGCAGGCAACGATATTGAACGTATCTACGCTGACCTACCTTCCCTACTGCTTTTTCAACATTATCAGCCCGTTGATGAGCATCCTGGTTGCCGCCATCGGATATAAAATTGTGAAGCGTCCCGTGAACAATCCCGAATAAAGGTTGTTTTGCAATAAACGAACAAGAATCGTAAAACCTAAACATTAAAGAATTATGAAAAAGTTTATTGCATTAGTAGCATTAGTGATGATGAGTGCGGCAACGACCGCCATGTATGCACAAGAAAGTAGAGCGGAACGCCGCGCAGACCGTAAGGCACAAAGAGACGCTGAACGCGCCCGCCTGAAAGCTGAAGAACAAGTAGCCGACGCCATCTCGTATGATGACGCTGTGGCTGCATTGAAAGCCCACCAATTTGTACTGGAAGCCGACCAGGTGATGTTCCGCAACGGACAGACGGCTTTTGTAAACTCCAACACCAACTTCGTACTGATGAACCAGGGACGTGGTACCGTGCAGGTAGCGTTCAACACCGTATATCCCGGTCCTAACGGCATCGGCGGTGTAACTGTGGACGGTTCCACATCGGATATGCAGATTACTACCGATAAGAAAGGGAATGTGAATTGCCAGTTCAGCATTCAAGGTATCGGTATTTCGGCACAGATTTTCATTACATTGACCAACGGCGGCAACAATGCCACTGTAACCATCAGCCCGAACTTCAACTCCAACACGATGACGTTGAGCGGTAATCTGGTTCCGTTAAGTCAATCCAGTATCTTCAAAGGACGTTCCTGGTAAAGCCCTTTACAATATATATATTTCCACTCTGCTGCAAAGGTACCTTTCGGGGACTGTTTGCGGCAGAGTTTTTTTGTATAAATACGAATCAGCAGACAGATGCCCATAGGACCGGAAAGGGATGAAAGCCGGACAGTAATGGTCAAGATATATGAGAGAGACAGAATAAGGTTATAGATAAGCATAGAATCAATGCCGATGATTCCTACAATCAATGCCAATGATTCCTATCATCATTACGGATGATGACTATCATCAATACGGATGATGACTACCATCAATGCCGATGATGATAGGTTAATCTATATCTTTATCCTGTCTTTGCTATATACCTTGACCATTACAGTCCGGCTCCCAGCCCATCCGAACAAAAAAAGGAACAGTTCATTTCATTCTGCCTCTGTTTGCATTATCTTTAAAGAAGATAAGCTGCATTTCGGCAGAACTTTCCCATGCAAGCATGAAAGTTCTGCACTCAATTTGCATTATCTTTGTACCCGATATGAGAGAATTTATCATCGCCGACAATCAGGACATCACCAAAGCAGGTATGATGTTCTTGCTTAGCAAGCAAAAAGACACTGCCTTGTTGCTGGAAGCGGACAACAAAGGAGAATTGGTTCAGCAACTGCGCCTGCATCCGCAAGCGGTAGTTATACTGGACTATACCCTGTTTGACTTTTCCGGAGCAGACGAACTGATTGTATTACACGAACGATTTAAGGAAGCTGACTGGTTGCTTTTCTCAGACGAGTTGAGCGTGGAGTTTTTGCGGCAAGTACTGTTCAGCAGCATGTCGTTCGGGGTAGTATTGAAGGATAATTCAAAAGAAGAAATACTGTCCGCACTGCAATGCGCCTCAAGGAAGGAACGGTTTATCTGCAATCATGTGAGCAACCTGTTGCTGTCCGGCAGCAATGCTTCTCCCGCCCGCCCCGCGCTGAAAGACGATTTACTGACCCCGGCGGAACGTAGCGTACTGAAAGAAATAGCTTTAGGAAAAACAACCAAAGAGATTGCAGCGGAGAAAAACCTCAGTTTCCACACAGTAAACAGCCACCGCAAAAATATATTCCGCAAGTTAGGAGTGAACAATGCCCACGAAGCCACGAAATACGCGATGAAGGCGGGAATTGTAGACTTGGTGGAATACTATATATAAGGATGCGAATCCCTTACATAAAAAAAACGAAAAGCCTTATATCAGAAAATTTTCAGACACAGATTTCTCCGCTACCGATACATATCCGGGAAGCCTCATCATAAACTACGCCGAATTGTCCCGGAGCGATGCCTTGCAAATTATCAGCTGAGATAATGCGATACGTCTCCCCTTCCGGGATTAATCTTCCCTGCATGAACTCCGGTGTGTGCCGGATTTTAAAAGTAACATCCACTTCTTCCCCCTTCCGCCAGGGATTCCCGGTAATGAAATGGAAATCGTGCATCTTAAATTCCCGACCATATTGCCACTGCGTATCGTATCCGTGAGAGACATAAAGCACATTCGCTTCCACATCCTTGCGAACCACAAACCAGGGCCCGCCACTCAGTCCCAAGCCCTTGCGCTGGCCGATGGTATGAAACCAATAACCACGATGCGTACCGAGTTTCCGACCTGTTTCCCATTCCACTATATCCCCTTCACGCTCGCCGAGGAAGCGACGGACAAAGTCATTATAATTTATCTTACCCAAAAAGCAGATGCCCTGGCTGTCACGGCGGCGGGCAGTGGGCAACCTGGCCGTGCGGGCAATATCCCGTACTTCCTGCTTCATCAGTCCTCCCAAAGGGAACATGAGTTTAGAGACTTGCAGATAGTCAATCTGAGCCAGGAAGTCGGTCTGGTCTTTTACCGGGTCTACGGCTGTACCCAGCCATATCTTGCCATCCTTATTAACGGTAGTGGCATAATGTCCGGTGGCGGTGAAGTCAAACTCTTTCCCTACTTTTTGCTCGAAGCAACCGAATTTGATGAACCGGTTGCACATCACATCAGGATTGGGAGTCCGCCCGCTACGAATTTTATCAATAGCATAGGCAGCAACCTGTTCCCAGTACTCTTCCTGCAAGTCTATCATTTCAAGAGGCAAGCCATAACGGCGGGCAACGGCCGAGGCCATTTCCCAGTCTTCCTCGGCCGAGCAATCCATAAATTCGGCACCGTCCATTCCTATCTTGATATAGAATAGGGACGGGCGGTAGCCTTGCTCACAAAGGAGGTGTACGACCACAGAACTGTCGACACCTCCTGATAATAAAACAGCAATATTCATTTAGTAAAGTAGGTAGTTATCGTTTCATTCAGATTTTGTCCAATGCCTGAGATAAATCATCCAGCAAATCAGCAATATGTTCCGTACCGACGGACAGACGGACCGTTCCGGGTTTAATGCCTTGTTCTTCCAGTTCCTGCTCATTCAGTTGCGAATGGGTCGTGGTAGCCGGATGGATGACAAGCGACTTGACATCTGCCACATTGGCCAAAAGTGAAAATATCCGCAAGTTATCAATAAAAGTATGCGCTTCCTTCACCCCGCCCTTCACTTCAAAAGTAAAGATAGAACCGGCACCACCCGGAAAATACTTTTCATATAAAGCATGATCCGGATGCTCCGGCAACGACGGATGGTTAACCGCCGCCACCTTAGGATGCTTCTTCAGGAAGTCGACCACTTTCAACGCATTCTCCACATGGCGTTCCACACGAAGAGAAAGAGTCTCCAATCCTTGCAGCAAAATGAAGGCATTGAACGGACTGATCGTCGCCCCTGTATCACGAAGCAACACGGCACGGATACGGGTTACGTAGGCGGCAGCCCCCGCAGCATCCGTAAACCGAACGCCATGATAGCAAGGTTCCGGTTCCGTCAGTTGAGGGAATTTACCGGAAGCCACCCAGTCGAACTTGCCACTATCTACAATCACACCACCCAGTGACGTGCCATGACCACCAATGAATTTTGTAGCAGAATGAACCACGATGTCAGCCCCGTATTCTATCGGACGTATCAGGTAAGGAGTGCCGAAGGTATTATCTATGATCAATGGAATGCGGTGGCGGTGAGCTATTTCGGCTACTGCGGCAATATCAATGATATTGGAATTCGGATTACCCAAAGTCTCGATAAATACGGCTTTCGTATTCTCCTGTATCGCCTTTTCAAAGTTCGAAAGCTCAGTAGGATCTACAAAAGTAGTAGTCACTCCGTATGCCGGCAGGGTATGCGCCAACAGATTATACGTACCTCCGTAGATGGTCTTGGCAGAGACGATATGGTCTCCGGCACGGGTGATATTCTCAAAAGCATAAGTGACGGCAGCAGCGCCCGAAGCGACCGCCAGTCCGGCAACGCCACCTTCGAGAGCGGCCACGCGGGCTTCGAACACACCCTGTGTGGAATTAGTCAAGCGTCCATAAATATTCCCCGCATCTTGCAAGCCGAAACGTGCGGCAGCATGGGCAGAGTCACGGAATACGTATGAAGTAGTCTGATAAATGGGCACGGCGCGTGCATCGGTGGCCGGGTCGGGCTGTTCTTGTCCTACGTGGAGTTGGAGCGTCTCGAAATGCAGTTTCTTTGTTTCCATTGTAATTGTATTTTTAGGATTAATTGATTGAGTGCAAAGATAAGGGGATGCCCTGACATGGGCAATGGCACAAGATAGGGAATTTTATACCACATTTATGGTAGATAAACAAACTATTCGCTAAATTTGCAACGAAAACCAAACGATAGATACAGATGAAAAGAAGGAATATACAGCTTTTCCTACTATTGGGAGTCCTTGCGATGACAAGCTTATTCTCTTGTGGAGTAGACCGTTGGCCGGAATATTATCCGCTGACCGGACGTGATTTGTGGATAGACAGCATCATGAGGGAAGAATATCTTTGGTTTGAAGACATCCCTAATTCAAAAGACTTGAACTATTTCCTCTCTCCGGAAGCGTTTCTGGAGAAAATAAAGTCTCCGCTTGATAAGGGATATTCCAGTGTCGACACATTGTATGGTACTCCTCCGCCAAGTTATGGCTTCGACTATAACCTGTATCGCGTCGTCGACAATGACACCGCCTATCTTGCTCTGGTCACCTACGTTATTCCCGAATCTCCGGCTTCAGAAATAGGATTGAAGCGGGGGGAATGGATCATGCAAATCAACGATGACTTCATTACCAAAAAGACTGAGAAGTTACTGACCGAAGGCGAAAACCAGAAACTGTCGATAGGAAGATACGTCACAAAAAAGAATGAAGAAGGAGAAGAGGAAGGCAGCATTGAAAGTTATCGTGAAGCCAACCTGCCCGCTTCCCGCCCGGTGGAGGATGTCGTCATACCGGCTTATGCTCTTTACACCAGCGGAACTTTGAATATCGGTTATTTGGCATACAATCATTTCAGCAAGGAATATAACAGCGAACTGCTCCGGCTTTCCCAATTGTATAAAGAAAAGGGAGTAACGGACTTCATCCTCGATTTGCGCTACAATGACGGTGGAGAAATGGAGTGTGTACAGCTATTGGCAGACATACTGGTGCCCGCCGATAAGTTAGGCAGCCCCTTTGCCTCATTGGTATACAGTCAGAAGCGGCAATATAAAAACCATGAGTTGACGCTTGACGCCCAGCTTCCGGAAGGAGGCAGCAACTTAAATCTGCCTAAAGTCTATGTACTGACAAGCAGCACAACTGCGGCTGCCTCAGAAATGCTGATCAACTGTCTGAAACCTTATATGAAAGTAGTGGTAGTGGGCAGCACCACCAAAGGAGTAACGGTGGCTACGGAAAGTTTCCCCAGCGATCAATTCTTGTGGGTGCTCCGCCCCGTTGTGTGCGAAGTATTCAATTCGGAAGATGAGGCGGATTATGCCAAAGGGTTCACTCCGGACTATGCTGTCAGCCAGCTGAGTAATTTTGCCAAAGTATTGCCATTAGGCGACCCGAATGAAGAACTGATAAGTGCGGCATTGGGCATCATCAACGGCAGCATCGTACTTCCCGAACCGGAGCCAACTCCCGAAACCCAAATGACAGTTGTGAAAAGCGTAAAGGTGAAACGCACTTTCCGCAACGGTCTTATAATCAAATAAATTAAAATGAAAAAAAACATTCTCGTTGGCTTGCTTCTCGTTGGGGCATTGACAGGTTGTAATGATGATGATAATTCAGTAAATCTAGAAACTGATAATATCTTCGTTTGCAAGAACGAAAACGGAATTCCAAATGCCAATGAATATCCCGTGACTCATTTCTCGAAAATCGAGTTATCAGAAGTAAAGACAGGAGATGCCCAGCCTGTCACTACGACTCAAACTTACATCTATGAAACCGGTCGGCTGGCGAACCTCACATTAAAGCAGAACTTTGTGGCAGGAGAATCAGTAGAAATCAAAAGTGGCATGCAGATAACTTATGAAAATCATAAGGCTATAGTAACCGATGACTACGGCTATATATCCACTTATACTCTGAATGATAAAGGTTACGCCATAAGTTGTATACGACAAGAAGGCATTAATACCCGCTTTTATACTTTCTCCTATCTTGTCAACCCGGAAGGAAAGCATTTTCTTAAGGATGTTACAGAATCATTAGATGGAAATCAGACTTATTCCGCTATTCATATTGACTACAGCGACAAGAGAGAATTACATATCACCGAACGGACGGATAATTATGAACAATCATATACAGCTACAACCCCGACTGAAGAGGAAATAGCCAACACTTCAGAGCTCCCCTTCCTGTTCCTTGCTGAATTATACCCTCTCTCATTTCATACAGCCGCCCTTTACGGAAAACTTTTAGGAGATCCGTATAATGTTTTGGTCACTCGCTTCCAACCGGACGAAAATAGTGAAAGCAATGAAACCGTAACTTACAATTATACTCTCAATGCAAAAGGTATTGTAACTTCTTGTCGGAATGTGACAAACAGTTACGGTACGAACTATGTCCGTACCGTAAACTATACAATCGAATAAATTAAGGATATTATCTCTTGAAGAACTTATCGAAGAAAAGAATTTGGTAATCAATGGAATTACTCCAGTATTTCCCGTTATGAGAACCGGGACGGGTTATGAAATCATGACTGATATTCTTCTCCAACAAGCTCTCGTGCAAGGCTTTGTTCACATTCAGGAAGAAGTCTTGCTCACCGCAATCAATAATCAATGCAAGATCACCATCCTTTATTTTATCAATCTGAGTGATAACCGTGTGCTGATCCCATAAAGCCTTGTCCGCTTCATATTCACCGAGTTGCAGATTCATCTCCCAGTTCTTTGGGAACGGACGGATATCAACTCCGCCACTGGTACTTCCTGCCGCACCAAACGTATCGTTATGACGGATTGCCAGCCACAATGCTCCATGTCCGCCCATACTCAAACCGGTAATGGCACGCGCTTTCTTTGCGGGAATAGTGGCATAGTGATCATCCGTATACTTCACCAGTTCCGAGGCTACAAAAGTCTCGTAACGGTAAGCCGGATTCCTAGGGCTATCCCAGTACCAACTGTTTTTACCATCGGGACATACGAAGATGATTCCTTTCTCATCAGCAATTTGGGTCAATTCCGGTTTAAGCCCCACCCAGGTACGCGCATTACCACCGTAACCATGCAACAAATAAACCGTCGGACAAGCCTCAGCTTTCTTCTCCAATGCCTTGTCCGGAAGTACATATACCACCTGCACTTCTTTCTTCATCGAAGGACTCTTTACCATAATAGTATCTACCCGTGCCGCTTGCGCCGCAACAGCGGCAAACAACACCAAAACGCTAAACAGAATTTGTTTACTTCTCATGTTTTTCATTCATTAATAATCCATATAAATAGGCGGCAATATTAGTAATAAAATTCAAAAAATTAGTATGTTTGCAGCATAAACTATTCAAAACCTATATGGAATTTATTATTATCCTACTTTTATTAGTGTTGAACGGTGTCTTTGCCATGTATGAAATAGCATTGGTATCATCCAGCAAAGCGCGGCTCGAAACCCTTGCCGGCAAAGGAAGCAAAAGAGCCAAAGGCGTGCTGAAACAGCTGGAAGAACCCGAAAAGTTTCTTTCTACTATTCAAATCGGAATTACCCTCATCGGTATCGTATCCGGAGCTTTCGGTGGTGTTGCCATTGCCGATAATGTAGCGCCGTTGTTTGCTTCCATCTCAGGATTAGCCCCTTACGCCAAAGACCTTGCCATGATTACGACCGTGGCAATCATCACTTACCTTTCGCTTATCATAGGTGAGTTGGTGCCCAAATCCATAGCCTTGAGTAATCCGGAACGTTATGCGACTCTGCTCAGTCCCGTCATGATTCTGTTGACTAAAGTCTCATATCCCTTCGTTTGCCTGCTCAGTTTCTCCACCAAAATCATGAATAAACTAATTGGATTGAACAATGGAGAAGAACGTACCATGACGCAAGATGAATTGAAAATGATTCTGCATCAAAGTTCGGAACAAGGTGTCATAGATAAGGAAGAGACCGAAATGCTGCGAGATGTATTCCGCTTTTCAGACAAACGCGCCAATGAACTGATGACTTACCGCCGCGACATCGTTGTACTGCATCCTACATATACCCATGAAGAAGTACTGCAAATCATCCGCGAACAACATTTCAGCAAATATCTGTTAGTAGAGAAAGGAAAAGACGATATTATTGGTGTGGTGTCCGTCAAAGATATAATCCTGATGTTGGGCAGCGAAGATCCGTTCGATTTACGCAGTATAGCCCGCCCTCCCCTGTTTGTTCCGGAAAGTTTATATGCAAAGAAAGTTTTAGAGGTATTCAAGAAGAACAAAAATAAGTTCGGAGTTGTTGTAGACGAGTACGGTAACACCGCAGGTATCATCACCCTGCACGATTTGACGGAAAGCATCTTCGGCGACATCCTTGAAGAGAACGAAACGGAAGAAGAAGACATCGTCACCCGGCAGGATGGCTCGATGCTCGTTGAAGCCTCCATGAATATGGATGATTTTATGGAAGAGATGGGTATCTTGAGTTACGATGACCTGAAAGAGGAAGATTTTACCACACTAAGCGGGCTCGCCATGTTCCTCATCGGACGGGTGCCGAAAGCCGGAGACTTGTTCAGCTACAAGAACCTGGATTTCGAGGTGGTGGACATGGACCGTGGACGAGTAGACAAACTACTTGTCATCAAAAGAGAAGAGAAAAAATAGCTAAATTGCATTTTATATATTAACTTAAACCATTAAAGCAATGAAAAAAGTAATGATGATTGCAGCTATCGCTGCTGCGTTGGTATCCTGCCAATCAAAAGGAACTCAGAATAATGCTGCTGTAGATGAAGGCGAAGGTGTGATGGCAGTTGCCGGAAATGACTCTTCCGCTGTCGCCGTTTACGAAGGTCTCCTCCCTGCCGCCGATGGTCCGGGTATCCAATACGTATTGAGCGTGGACAGTGTAGGTCCTGACGGAGAAAGCGGCTATACTCTGGTAATGACTTACCTGGATGCAGAAGGTCAGGGACAGAACAAGAGTTTCACAACCAAAGGTAAGAAACAAGTCATCAAAAAGACCGTGGACAACAAACAAAAGACGGCTTACAAACTGACGCCGAATGACGGTGACGCTCCTGTCTACTTTGTAGTAGTGAACGATACCACTTTACGTCTGGTTAACGATAGTTTGCAAGAGGCTGTCAGCGACCTGAACTACGATATTATTCAAGTGAAAAAATAATCAGCAAAACATTTCATGTAAGGAGGAGCCAAAGTATATTTGGCCCTCCTTTTTATATATTCTCTGATAATGAGACAACACAAACAGATTATGAGAAGATATTGTAAGCCTCTCTCCTATTGACAACATATATTTGCAATGTCAATCATTCAAATATTTATAATATGAAAAAAAACATTATCACACTCATTATCCTATTGATTACTATCCCGAAGATTACGGCTCAAACATACAAAGTAGAAAACAAACATCTGGCACGTATTCTGCAAGTAACAGAAGGGCGGTTATCCACGCTGTCAATTATCAACAAACAAGCTAAGACCGTATTAAGACCGACAAGCTGTGATGAGTTCTCCCTTCGTTTCTCCATACCTGCCCAAATGAATAATACAGACCATATTTTATCAGCCAAAGACTTCACTGTTATTTCCGCTTCTCCTTATGTGAATCCTCAGCGTCCGGAAAGTAAAGGATATCTGTTCCGGCTACAAGGAAAAGAGAATGATTTATCTCTGACCGTTTGTTATGAGTTGGCAGAAGATGAAAGCTACTGTCGGAAACATTTGGAACTGACTTCCTGTAGGGATATTTGCTTGAAAAGAATAGATGTAGAAGCCATTGCTTTTGAAGATGCCTACCAAAACTACACACTCAAGAAAATCACAGCCAGAGGCAATGCGCAATGGAAGCCAGGGCTGGGACAACCGCTTTATACTACTCAAACAGGAACCTTTTGGGGAATAGAATTTCCGGCTGCCACCAACGAAGTCAATAACCACCAGATAAACTGCGGATATTTGTGGGGACAAACACTAAGCCAAGGCACACCTTATATATCATACAACAGCATAATAGGTGTAAGTGCCGATCCGCAATTTATAGACGATGCTTTCTATAACTATATCAATAAGATAAGGAAACGCCCGTTGCGCCTGCAAATCCAATATAACAGTTGGTTTGATTATTCCAGAAACGTATCAAAAGAGAAATTCATCCACGCTGTGGAGAAAATCAACAATGAATTAGTAACACAAAGAGGTTGCCAACCACTGAATGCCTATATTATTGACGATGGCTGGCAGGATACCAGCAAAGAAACCGACTGGTCAGACAAAGTATGGACGATCAACTCCAAGTTCCAGCCTGATTTTGCAGACTGCTTCCGCTCCGTACAAAATGTACACTCACAATTAGGACTCTGGCTCAGTCCCGGCTGTCTCTTCGGAGGGCAACCAATGGTGTCCAAAATGCGAGAATACGGCTTTGAGGCACTATCTTCGGCATGTCTATGACTGGTAAAACCTACATGCAAAAATTAGAAAACCGAGTACTGGAATTAGCACGCATGGGAATATCCTATTTCAAATTTGACGGTCTTTTCGGGCATCTCAATCTCCGTGATTTCGATATCACCAACAATCCTTTTCCATCATCAAATGATGAAAGACTGAATGACAGCAGCTACGATGAACAAAAAGGTTATTATCTTTCAGCTGGAACGGAACGACTCATGCAAATCTTCAATAAACTGGGGGCAGTAAATCCGGATATATTCATCGCCATCACGAATGGTGCTTATCTGAGTCCCTGGTGGTTACAATATATTGATATTGTATGGCTGATTAATGCGGGAGATGCCGCCAAAGGAAATGACCGGAATGGAGAATTAGTATACCGCGATCAAATTTATCATCAGATATGGAAAGAAGAGAACACAAAGTTCCCGATAAGTGCCATCTTCAACCATGAACCCAAAAAGATATCATCGGATGAAACTCCCGAAACATTCAGGAACTATCTATATATGAATCTGAGCCGTGGTACAGGCTTTATCGAACTATATATCAAAACCGACAACCTTTCTTCCAGTGATTGGGACATCCTTGCTGATGGTTTGAAATGGAGCCGGAAAATGTTTTCTACTTTCCACAACGTACATATACATGGAGGTTCACCCCAACAGAACGAAGTATACGGTTATACAGCCTGGACTGATAAGCAAGGATATATATCATTCCATAATCCATCAGATATGCCCCAAAGTTACCGAATTACATTGAACAGGACAGTAGGCATGCCTGAATCCAAAACATATTTAAAAGTTAACTCACCAACTACAAATATTCAGGGAAGGTTAGCTACAAAATATCGTTACGGAGATACTATTTCCATCACATTGGCGCCTAAAGAAATATTAATTCTTGATTTTACACGCTAAGAAAGTACTTTCTGAAACAATATATATAATAATTGAAACAATATTCTAAGCTCTGTATTGGTATTGCTCGTACTTTTGCAACATCGAATCAAATGAAAAGCATCAATTTATGAAAAGACTTATATTCATATTATTTTGTCTCGCTTCACTGGCACAGGCGCAAATTCCCACCAACAAACGGGAAGTGATGCAACAATTCTTGTCAGGTACCCTAGACGAGTCATATGTACCGGCGGCATTTTTCATGCATTTCGGAAAAGATGCCCGTACCGGAGAGAAAGCTATAGATGCACACTTACGTTATTTTCTGTCTACAGGTATGGATTTCGTCAAGATTCAGTTCGAACAAGGCTACGGTCGTATCCGGATCGAGAAGCCGGAAGATTGGGAGCAGATAAAAGCTCTTCCAGCGGACTTCTTCGCTCCCACACTGGAAGTGGTACAGGGAATTTACGATATTGCCGGAGCCAATGCAATGATATTGCCTACCGTTTATTCTCCATTTCAAATGTTAATACAAAGTGTAGGAGCCAAAACCGTAGTAGCATATGCCAAGACAGAACCTGAACGAGTTAAAAAGGCTCTTGAATATTTTACAGAAGCACTTATCGGATACGTAAAAGCCTGTAAAAAAATTGGTGTAGACGGTTTTTATACACCTACTCAGGGAGGAGAAATAAAGTTTTATGAGGTCCCTGCATTCTTTGAAACATTTGTCAAGCCCTATGATTTAAGAGTCATGCAGGAGTGTAATGCAAATACACAGCTCAATATACTTCACATTTGTGACTATGAGGGCCAATATGACGATTTAACCCGCTTTATCTCATATCCCGGACAGATCATAAATGCTCCTTGTGAAATAGCCGGCAAGCCATTCAGTCTGCAAGCATGCGAACAATTATTCAAACGTCCTGTAATGGGAGGATTATATCGTAAAGGAGCTATATTAGAAGGAAACCCTGATGACATAGCTAAAGAAATAAAGATATTAAAGAAATCACAAAAAGGAAAGCTCTTCATTTTAGGAGCCGATTGTACTATTTTACCCAAGACACCGATAGATAACATAAGAACTGCTATTAAAACATCACATCATACTCATAAATAGAAATTGAATTCATAGGCTTTTTAAATTCATAGTTAGTTGGTCAATAGGTATTATATCTCATAGGTTATTTTTAGGTAGATTGTTTATTGAAAAGCGGTTGTTGTGAGACACCCGCTTTTTATTCTTATGAATTGTCTAATATATATAAATAAATATCATGAATAAGAAAATATTAGCATCCGCCATAATGGCGGCAGTGCTTTCTTGTCCCATTTTTGCCATTACACACACTTTCACGTCTGCCGATATCGGGAAATTGAAAGTCACAATGTCCGATGGTTCCTTACAGCCCGGTGATACTTTACTTTTGCAAAATGGTACCTATTCGCATCTTGGAAAAGTTATTTTCACAGGAAACGGTACTGCCGATTGTCCAATTGTACTGAAAGCTGCTAATCCCGGAAAGGTTATTATATCCGGAGCTACTGAAATACGTCTGTCCGGCAGCCATCTTCAATTAGAAGGACTCTACTTTCATAAAGCATGGGCTGCGGATTTCGAAATGATAGAATTCCAATTGGACAAAGAACATCCAGCTACCCATTGCCGCATTACCCGCTGTGCCATCGATGATTGTAATGATCCGGGCAAAGGTGAGAAACCGGGAGGTGGAACGGAAAACTGGATTGGTCTGCATGGTAATAACAATCGCATCGACCATTGCTATTTTGCCAACAAGCGCGCCCGCGGCTTGGTCATACAGATTACTGTAGAAGATGGTGGTGACCACAATCATCATCAGATAGATCACAATGTATTCGGTTATCGGAAGCCTTTCGGAGGGAATGGTGCGGAAATCATACGTGTGGGGAACTCATGGTCATCACAATTGCCTTCTTACAGTATTATCGAGGAAAATATATTTTATCATTGCGATGGAGAGAATGAAATCGTTTCCGTAAAGTCCGGTTTCAATACTGTACGTCGCAACCTGTTTTACGAATCGCGTGGAGGATTGGTATGCCGTCACGGACATAACAACATAATAGATTCCAATGTCATTATTGGAAATAATCTGCCATCAACCTCAGGCATTCGTATTATAAACCAAGGACATACCGTCAGCAACAATTATATAGAAGGTGTTACAGGAAAAGGTTCCGGTGCTGCGTTCATTCTTCGTATGGGTATATATGAACGCCCCAGCACTCCGGAAGACTATGAAGATGAAAAGCTTAAATCTTATCATCGTGCAACAGATATCGATATCGCCTTCAACACTTTCATTGATTGCGCTGAACTGAATTTCGGAGATGGACGGGGAGACAAAGAACCGCGAAACGTACGTTTCGCTCATAACCGGATTTATTCTTCCAATGCCATTCCTAATATAAAAATCAGTAACCCGACCATATTCCCCGGTATCACCTTTATCGACAATCTTTGCCAGTTCAAAAACAATGAATTGCCTGCCATCAAAGGATTTCAGACAATCACATTCAATGACAGGCAACTAAGAATTCAGCGATGGCAGGCCGTCTCTCCCACTGTTTGCGGAACGTCCTGGCACAACGTTGAGCAAAAAGAGATGGAAAGTCTTATAAAATCAATGAAACGTTAATCAATCACTTGTATTGTAATTCATCCGATGTCTGGCATCTCCAGACATCGGGTAGAAACAAACCATACTACTTTGGCACACATATTCATTATATTATTTTACCTTTAATATAACTTTTTGTTTTGGAAGCCCTTTAGACTCTACAGTCAAAATTACTTTTCCCTGTTCCATATATTTGCCACGCAAAATAACCAAAGCCAATCCGTTATAAGCATCTCTTTCTGACAATTGGAAAGGCAATAAACTTGTTGCATCTCCATTATCCGTAGCAACTATTTCAGCAGGACCGCTAACAGAAAACTTTAAATGATTCTTAGAACGAGGTACAGCACGGCCTTTGGAATCAACAATAGCCACACGAATAAATGATAAATCCGTACCATCATTTTTTAGAACGGTCTTTTCCGGTGTCACTTGCAAAGCAGCCGGCTTTCCGGTTGTTTCCACGACCTCTTCCGCCCACTTCTGCCCGTTTTTATAGGCTACCGCTTTCAAAACACCCGGTTCATAATGCACATCATCCCATGTCAAACGATCATAAGAATGGATCTTTTCCCTACGTCCCAAAGGTTTACCGTTCAAAAACAGTTCCACAGCATCCCCCGAAGTATAAATGTGAACCGGAGTTATTTTTCCAATCCGTTCCTCCCAGTTCCAATGAGGCAATATATGTACAGTCGGCACATCCGGACACCAATAACTCTTATAGTTGTAATAACGGTCTTTCGGAAATCCGCATAAATCGACAATACCGAAATATGAACTACGAGACGGCGTTTTAATCTTACCTAACTCTTCCAACTCTTTCCGTGCTTTCTCCAGTTCAGCCGGATCACTAAAGTTCAACAGATTGGTAAGGTCTTTGTTATATGGAGTAGGCTCTCCCAAATAATCGAATCCTGTCCACACAAACTCACCACTCATAAATGGATATTCCTCATTCATTTTGAATTGAACTTCAGGAGCACATCCCCAACCGATAGTTGTCATATCATACGATGAAAGCTGAAAACCGGAACGACTGTCATCAACATAGGTCGTTACCGGAAAAAAGTACTCTCCTCGCGAACTCGTCGCAGAAGAAGTCTCACTGGCATGGTAACGGCGAGTCGGATTGTACTCTTTGAAAAGTGGATAAGTTTTATGAAAATAGTTCAAACCAAATATATCTACCTGATTCACAATATCCCGGAAAATAGCATCCCGCTTATTACATCCGAGCGACGTAGGACGTGTAGGGTCTTCGTCGTGACAGTAGGCAGTCAAATTACGGGCTATTATAATACCCTGGTCAGTCATCTGGTCGGGTACCTCATTACCTATACTCCACATTATAACCGAAGGATGATTACGATAATGGCGTACCAGTGAACGCATATCCGCTTCACTCCAATCATCAAAAAGAAGATTGTAATCATTCTTACGTTTTCCTTTCTGCCAGGTATCCGCCAACTCCAGTTGCATCATCAGTCCCATACGGTCACAAAGAGCCACTAACTCCGGTGCAGGAGGGTTGTGAGAAGTCCGAATGGCATTTGCGCCCATTTCTTTCATTATACGCAACTGTCTTTCGGCAGCCACTTCATTGAAAGCTGCCCCCAAAGCACCTAAATCATGGTGCATGCACACTCCTTTGATTGCAACTTTCCGCCCGTTCAACATAAATCCCTGATCATGTGTGAACTCAATGGTACGGATTCCAAAAGGGGTTTCATAACAATCCACCTCTTGTCCGTCCTTAAATATCCGGCTGACTGCCACATAGCAATTCGGGGTATCAATACTCCACAACTTCGGAGCATCCACCTCAAATTGGAAACGGGCACTTGCCCAACTATCTTTTTTGATTGCTATACTCTTTGTGATATATTGCGCCACCTTGTCACCCATAGGATGTCCATTCTCATCTTGCAGATAAATGCCTGTCTGTACTTCTACCTGAACGTCTTTTCCTGCATGATTTTCAACATTCACTCCCATCTCCATAATAGCTTTTTCCTGATTGAGTTGTACGTTTCGCACGAAAGTTCCCCATTGTTCCACATGTACGGGAGATGTTTTTAGTAGCCAGACATTCCGATAAATTCCACTACCCGGATACCAACGCGAAGCATCATCCGGATTATCCAGCCGGATAGCCAACACATTCTTTTGTCCCACCTTGATGTATGGCGTCAAGTCAAGACGAAAAGAAGCATAACCATAAGGCCACCCGCCCACGTATTGTCCATTGCACCATACAGAGGCATACGACATGGCTCCATCAATATCAAGATAGATTTGTTTCCCGGCATCACTCTCTGTCAACTCAAATGTTTTACGATACCAGCGTATTCCCCAATAGGGCAATTTACCGGTTGAACCCATATAATCAATATTAAAAGGTCCTTCAATAGCCCAATCATGCGGAAGATTCAGTTGCCGCCATCCACTATCATCAAAATCAGAGCTCACATAAGCTATATTTCCTCCCGGATTACCTTCCGGTCGCCGGTGCTTTTTTCCAAATATGATAAAATTGTTGGCACAAGGCAACAGATAAGGTTTCAGTCGAAAATAATGCAATGCAGAATCCACCCCTACCGGATCATTTTCCTGATAACGCCAATCGCGATTGATATTAATACGCTCTCGCACAACCGATGTTTCTGAACAAACACCATTCTGTCCCCAAATGAGTACAAAAATCAATGAAATAAAAAATCTGTGTTTCATAATATTCAGTTAAATTATTAGCATTACAAAAGTAAGGAATGAAAAGACACAGGATTATTAATATTATCTATATCTCTGTCAATCCCGTCTCAAAAGAGTTTTATTATTAGCTGTATTTTTCAACTTTGCATGTAAATTGCATGTTACTTAATGCAATACCTATTTTCAGTTAATAACTTATAATTTTAAAAAATCATGTACAAGTATTCTAAAGATGGAGTTTCCGTACTCACAGTATTAGACAAAAGAAAACAGAAAAAGAACGGATTGTTCCCGATAAAAGTACAAGTTATCTACAACAGAAAGCAGAAATACTATTCTACCGGGCAAGAGGCTTCTGTCACGGATTGGGAAAAACTGCCATATGCCAGAAATCACCGTCTGTCGGGGATACGACGCAATGTTGAAAACAGCTTCTCACTTATCAAACAACAAGTCGAAATTCTATCTTTTCAAGGTGAATTCCATTTTGATACCTTAAATGCCCGCTTAGGTAAATACTCAGATTTGTCACTTAACACTCTCTTTTTGAAGAAGCTGGAAGAATTGAAAGACAACGGACAAGCAAACACTTATCTCTCCTACAAAGGTGCATTAAATAAGATAGAAAAATTCGCAGGAAAACATATTTCTTTCCACGAGATAACAATCAACTGGTTAAACCGCTTTGAACGTCATTTATCAGCATCAGGTATCAGCTATTCCAGTATGGGGTTCTACTTCCGGAATCTGAAATGTATCCTTAATATAGCTCGTAAAGACGGGGTTATCAAAGAAAACCAATATCCTTTTGGAAAAGGAAAATATGAGATTCCTGTCGGATGTGGACGTAAACTGGCATTAAATCTGGGAGAAATAAAGAAAATAGCCACATACACCGATGGAACAGAAAAAACCGAAATGTACCGTGATCTCTGGTTCTTCTCCTACCTATGCAATGGTATCAATTTTCGTGATTTATTATATCTGCAATACTCCAACATCATCAATGGAGAAGTCTGTTTCATACGTGCAAAAACAGCCCGGAACACCAAACGGAGTAAAATTATCCATGCAGTCATCACTCCCGAAATGCAAAGAATAATCAAGAAATGGGGCAACCCTCCTATCTCACCGAAAACTTATATCTTTCCTTTCGCCACCGGAGCGGAGAATCCATTCGAAAGAGTAAAACTCGTAAGAGAAGTGGTCACTGAATGTAATCAGATTCTCTACAGGATTTCATGTAAAACAGGAATTCCACGAATTACCACCTATTCAGCGCGCCACTCATTCGCCACTGTATTAAAACGTAGCGGCGTCAACATCGCTTACATATCAGAAAGTCTCGGACATTCCAACTTAGCAATCACGGAAAATTATCTCGCGAGTTTCGAGGTTGAAGAAAGAAAAAAGAATTCTGTTCTCTTGACTAAATTTGATATATAAAATAGTGACATATATGTAAATAGCATGTTCCACAACAGCAGGCAGAAGTAATCATACGTTTTTCTCTCTCACAAAATCAGAGTAATAACTACTTTTTTATCGACTGAGTTTAAAATGATGTATTGATATTATGTAAAAACAATTAAACCATGAAAACTCAAAAAGAATTCCAGGTGAAATCCCTTGTTAATTTAAGTCT
>ENA-OUQW01001060-OUQW01001060.1-human-gut-metagenome-genome-assembly--contig:-NODE-1060-length-31309-cov-15.862098_pt1 | contig 31309 bp, 32 predicted proteins | sample MGYA00248464_ERZ548849 | MGnify/ENA primary metagenome ERZ548849 (study PRJEB26491, sample SAMN04978193) | human gut metagenome | host: Homo sapiens | study: EMG produced TPA metagenomics assembly of... | reverse complement strand
ACACCGATTCTATTGTTTTATTTTTATTTATCGGTAAAAATTTACCGAAGTATTGAATTAATAATGAACAATTAAAAATGAACAGTGAATAATAGGAATCGTTTTTCATTATTCATTCTTCATTATTCATTGTTTACACTATTCTCCTGTTTTTCGCGATAAACTGCTGTTTCACGCGCTTCAACTGGTTCGCCACACTGGAGTCCAGGCGGAAGCCACCCAGTTCGATGATGTATCCTCCGATCAGGCTTTTGTCCACCTTCTCTTCCAGGATTACCTCACCGTGCGTCTTCTCGGAAGCCAGTTTCTGCAAATGTGCCACGAGCTTGGGCGAACTGACGGCAGTGGTAAGCTTTCCGATGAGGATGTGCTTGTCTTCCTGATACAGGTCGATGTACGACCACATCATGAACTGCAAGAACTTTTCCCTTCTGTCTTCCAGCACCAGGCTGAGAAAACGCGTCATCACCTGGCTCACGTCCTTTCCACCCGAAGCCTCGCAAAGCAGCTCCAGCTTCTTGCTTCTCTCCAGCACCGGATTTTCCACGGCACGCCGCAGGCCGGGCACTTCGGCAAAGTGTGCTGCCAGAGTCTTCACCTCCTTGTACACCTTGTCTTCCAGCCCTTCACCCTTCGCGTATGCCAGCAGTGCCTTCGCGAAACGTCTTGAAACGACTCCTGTATTCATGACACGTTATTTTTTAGAAGTTTCAATCATTTCATCCAGCAGACGGTCAATCAGCGCAGCCTGTTCCTTTTCATCGGCCAGTTTGTTGCGCATAATCTTCTCTGCGATGCCCACTGACAACACAGCTACCTGGCGGCGGATGTCACGGATGGCACTTTCCTTTTCCGTTTCAATCTGCTTCTTCATCTCCTCCATCAGGCGGTTGCCTTCGGCGAAGGCCTTCTCCTGAGCGTCCTTGATGATGCGGTCGCGCGTAGCAGCAGCCTCACTCAGAATGCGGTGCTGTTCTTCGCGTGCCTGTGCCAGGATTTTCTCACCCTCCACCTTCACGTTGGCCAGCTGTTCGTTAGCCTCGCGCGCCGCCTTGAGCGAATTGTCAATGTATGCTTTCCGGTCCTCCACCATCTTCAGAATCACCGGGAAGCCGTATTTCGCCAAGATGAAGAACACGACTCCGAAGGTGACAATCATCCAGAACAGCAGCCCCGGATCCGGAGTTAATAATCCCATAACTTATTGTTTTATTTTTTACAAGAACAAAGTCAACAAACAAACTACGATGGCAATCAGAGCCACACCTTCTACCAGCGCGGCAGCGATAATCATGTTCATACGCAAGTCACCTGAAGCTTCCGGCTGACGAGCCATCGCCTCCATTGCTGAGCCACCAATCTTACCGATACCGATACCGGCACCCAAAACTGCAATACCTGCACCGACAGCGGCGCCCAATTTACTAATACCAACACCTGCAGCTACCTGCAATAAAACTGACAATAACATAATTTTCTTGTTTTAAAAGGTTATACTTTAATTTTTTTGTACCAATTATTTTTTGGCATGTTCCTTCACCTGCGACAAGCCGATAAACACGGCCGACAGCATTGTAAAGACGTATGCCTGAATGAATGCCACCAGAATCTCCAGTGCATCCATAAAAATGCCGAATGCCACAGCCACCACTGTCATTGAACCGTTAATCACCGGTCCCGATTTCACTGTGATGAAGATAATGGCAATCAGGCTCAGCACTGCCGCATGTCCTGCCATGATGTTGGCAAACAAACGGATCATCAGTGCGAACGGTTTGGTAAAGATACCGAAGAATTCAATCAACGGCATCATAGGCACCGGCGCCTTCAACCACGTAGGCACGTCGGGCCAGAAGATTTCCTTCCAGTAAGCCTTCGTACCATACACGTTGGTCAGCACGAACGTACACAAAGCCAGCACCAGCGTAATGGCGATGTTACCCGTCACGTTAGCTCCTCCGGGAAAAATCGGAACCAGCCCCATCAGGTTGTTCACCAGCACGAAAAAGAACGCCGTAAGCAGATAAGGTGCGTAGCGGCGGTAATTCTCGCCGATGCAGCCCTTAATCACGTCGTTGTAGATAGAAAGCACCGTGGCTTCAATCATGCCGACGCCCCCCCTGGGTGCCCCGTCTTCCAGCGGATGTTTCTTGTACCAGCGCACGCAGCTCATCATGATGACCAGCAGCACCGCACTGTTGATAAACAAGCCCAGCACATTCTTCGTGATGGAGATGTCCAGCGGACGCACCTCCTCGCCGGCCGCATTGCGTTCCACGATTTTGCCGTCGTAGGCACCGCCCTCGGCCACGTACAGTCCCTCGTAAGGACCTTCCTCCAGCCGGGCAGACGAGAACACATGCCAGCCCGTACTGCTTTTCACGATCACCGGCAGCGGAATGCTTACCTCCGTATCGCCGAACTTCGCAATGTGCCACTGGTAGGCATCGCCAATGTGTCCGAACACCAGTTCGTTCACGTCGATGTCCCCTTCAGCGGCCTGTGCCTTCGTCAGCGCAGCCGGAACCGCCATCAGCAGTAACAGCGTGATGATTATGTACCGTATTTTTTTCATCATTAGCTTTTTTTCTTAGTTTGAGTTTCGCTTCAAAAAGAAGGAAAAAACGGGTTTCGAATATCAGAAACGCAAAGTAGAAGAAGATGAAGGTCAGCATGAACGCCACCACTTCATGTCCTATCACAAATCCGTAGAACATCAGCAGCATGGCACTGATTATGAATTTCAGTACCTTGCACACCAGATACGTCATCGCAATCCGTTCCAGCCCCACGCGATAGTTGAACGCGAACATTTCTATGTAAAACAGGCCGAAAAGATAGAAGAATATCGGAATGGCCGGAAACCACAGGAAATACCTGTCGGGAATGAACAGATGATATACCACGGCGACGAGCGTCGTCAGCACGATTCCAATCACGGTCAGTTCTTTTATAAATTTCTTCTTAACGGTCAACAAAAACATAGTATCGTGCGGTTTTTCATCCGGAAAACCGCCAAAAACATATTCGGTTCATCGCCTGCTTCGCTCCTCTCAGAGTTCCACACAGACTGAAATCTGATTCTCCTTGACTTCCACGAATCCCCCCTTGATTTGCAGGGATTGCGTTTCCTGTCCGGCCACGTATTTCACTTCCCCGGCCGAGAGCGTGGAAATAATCGGGGCATGGTCGGCCATGACCTGAAATTTTCCTGCGCTTCCCGGAAAGGTAGCCTGGCTCACTTTTCCTTCGTAAACCAGCTTTTCGGGTGAAACGATAACCAGATGAAGTTCTTTCATATTAAGCTATCAGCTTTTAACTTTTAACTTTTACTTATTAACTCTTAGCCGCTTCCATCAGCTTCTTACCCTTCTCGATGGCGTCCTCAATGGTACCCACGTTCAGGAAAGCCTGTTCAGGCAGATAGTCTACCTCGCCGTCCAGAATCATCTTGAATCCCTTGATGGTGTCTTCTATGGAAACCATCACGCCCGGCACGCCCGTAAACTGCTCGGCCACGGCAAACGGCTGCGAAAGGAATCGCTGCACGCGGCGGGCACGGTTCACCGTCAGACGGTCTTCATCCGAAAGTTCATCCATACCTAAGATAGAGATAATATCCTGAAGCTCCTTGTTGCGCTGCAGAATCTGTTTCACGCGCTGAGCCGTTTCGTAGTGCTCCTTGCCCACAATCAGCGGGTCGAGGATACGCGACGTAGAATCCAGCGGGTCTACAGCCGGATAGATACCCAGCTCGGTAATCTTACGGCTCAACACCGTAGTGGCATCCAGGTGGGTAAAGGTAGTAGCCGGAGCAGGGTCGGTCAAGTCATCGGCCGGCACGTACACCGCCTGCACGGAAGTAATGGAGCCGTTCTTCGTAGAAGTGATACGTTCCTGCATCTGTCCCATTTCCGTAGCCAGTGTCGGCTGGTAACCTACTGCCGAAGGCATACGTCCCAGCAAGGCCGAAACCTCAGAACCTGCCTGCGTAAAACGGAAGATGTTGTCGATAAAGAACAGGATATCGCGCGGACCGTTGTCGCCCGTCTGGCGGTCACGGAACGATTCGGCCAGTGTCAGACCCGACAAGGCTACTGACTGACGGGCACCGGGAGGCTCGTTCATCTGTCCGAACACCATGGCTACCTGCGATTTTTCCACTTCGTTGTAATCCACCTTCGAAAGGTCCCAGTTTCCTTCCTCCATGCTCTTGAGGAATTCGTCACCGTAGCGGATTACGCCTGATTCAATCATTTCTCTCAGCAGGTCGTTACCTTCACGGGTACGCTCACCCACTCCTGCAAACACGGAGAAACCATTGTGTTTCTTGGCAATGTTATTGATTAATTCTTTGATGAGCACGGTTTTTCCAACACCCGCCCCACCAAACAGACCGATTTTACCACCCTTCAGGTAAGGTTCCAGCAGGTCGATGACCTTGATACCGGTAAACAATACTTCCTGGGTAGTAGCCAGGTCTTCGAATTTCGGAGGTTCACGGTGAATAGGAAATCCGTCCGTCTTGTCCAGTTCTTTCATACCGTCAATGGTATCACCTACCACATTCATCACACGGCCCTTGATCTGGTTTCCGATAGGCATCGCAATCGGATGCCCCGTAGGAACGACTTCCATTCCGCGCTTCAACCCGTCCGTACTGTCCATGGCCACGCAGCGTACCGTGTCTTCACCGATATGCTGCTGCACTTCAATCACCAGCGTACGCCCGTCGTTACGGGCAATCGTCATGGCATCGTGGATTTTCGGCAAGGCGTGTTCCACGTCTTGTCCTTCTTCAAACTTGAAGTACACATCGACCACCGGACCGATTACCTGCGAAATGTGTCCAACGATTTTTGACATAAGCAATTATTTTAATTTAAAAAGAATGAATCATCCATGGTTCTTACCTCTTAAACAAACGTCCCGGGTATTTGTTTAAAGTTTGACCATTTCTGTAACGCAAATTTACTGAATAAACTCTCATATATGTAACTCCATGTAACATTTTTTAGACTGATTCCCCTAATAATAGACATAAATCAAGAGATATCGGACAAGTGGTTTTACACTTGTTTACACAGAGACGAAATATCTAAACAAATATTTACAGGATATTGCACGTGTGTGCGGTCACACAGACACAAAAAAAGCCACATTACTGTGGCTCTTCTTTATATTAATATGTCTCGTTACACGCGCTTGAAGGTAAAGTGACCGCTATCCATATAATCTTCCGAAACAAAATAACAGGTGTAAGAAGCCTCAATTATATCACCTTCGTATTTAAGGATTATAACCTTAATGCTTATATCACTCACACCTGAAAGAGCCAAAGTATCTCCATCCAGTTTCCAAGTATATTGCTTACCGAAAAAAGTAGCCGTACCATCATCCTTCACAACAAGTTTCTGTCCTACATAATTCCCACTTCCTTCTCCTTCAACTACATTTTCATAATCATTCGCCGTTACCTGCCAATTTCCGATAATGTCTTCTCTCGACACTTCCACACCCGTCGGGTCTTCCGTGCTACAGCTGGCCATACCAGCCACCATCAGGATAAAGCTCAAAAAGAGCCATACGTTCTTTAGTTTCTTCATTTTCATTTGGTTTTACAGATAATATATTAATGCTTATGCTATTTCTTTCTCCAGATAGATTCCACTTTCCGCCGTACAGCCAGCACATTCAGTACCGATACCAGCAGGAAAAGTCCCCCGGCCGTCAGCAACGTCGGCAACAGACTACCTGCCTGAAAATCGGGCACCATCCGCTGCAGCATGTCCAGATACGCATCACGTGCCATCCACACCAGCAGCACCCCCATGGCTGCCACCGCTGCATTCAGCGCCACCGTGAGTGCCTGATACGGACGCGCCACCGCCGCCGGACTGAACCCTATCATCAGCAGGTTCTCCAGCTTCTTCGTGTTCTTCTGCAACAGCAGGTAGATGCTCAGCATCAGCAGGTAGAACGACAGCACACTGATAATCAGGCCCACCGTGAGCACGATGCCCACCACCATCTTCAGGAACCACGTTGTCTTTCCCGCATCCAGCTTGTCGCCTTCCGTCTCATAGCCTTTCTGCTTGAAATATTTCGCGATGCGGTCGTCCGCCGGATTGTCCACCTCCACAATCAGTCGTGAGGGAGCCGTCTCGCCGCCGTCACCCAATGTAGCGTTGGCCCATTCCATGAACGCCTGCGGCACCAAAATCGTGTTCAGCCGGTTGGAGAAACCCACGATACGTCCCTTCATGCGCTCCGTCCGTCCCCGTCCGCTCAGCCGCACGTCCAGCGTCATCATCCCCATCACGCCCTCCGAGAGCTGCGGCAGGTTGCGACTCTGTGCAAAGCCGAAGTTATACAGGTTCAGGTAGTTGCGCGGAATGATGATAGGGATTTCCGTCTGCCCCTCACGATACGTCCAGCCCTCCAGCCGCACGTCAACAAACTCGTCGGGCACCGACTCAAAGAACATCGCCGTAGAGAGCTGCATGCCCGCCATGCCCATGCCGGCCGACACCTGAAACTGTGCCGGAGTGAACGCTCCCGTCCGCTTCGCAAACGGCTGCGACTCCATGTCGGCTATGTCGGCACGCGAGAACGTACCTCCCTTGCCCACCAGGCTGCCCAGCGTGCTCACCTGCTTGCTCACAATCACGTAGTCCTTCTTCATGAAACTGTCGCCCTGCGTAAACACCGGCAACACGTCCTTGTAAAACTGTATGCCCAACAGCACAATCACCATACCGCACAGGTTGGCCAGAAAGAATCCTGCCAGCTGCGCCACACTGATGTGCTGCCTCAATAATTTCCAGATCATATCCGTCTTCGTGTTAATACCTTACAAACTCAGCACCCTGTCATACTCCAGCGGCAGGTGCTTGCCGATGGACGTCACAATCACTCCCGCACCCTGACGAGCCGCTTCCTCCTTCAGGATACGCGCCATAACCTGCCCGTTGCCGTCGTCCAGGTGACTCACCGGCTCATCCAGGAAGAAAAAGTCGGCCGGCTGACACAGCATCCGCACAAAAGCCACGCGCTGCTGCTGTCCGTACGACATCTTGCCCGCTTTCACGTCCCACTTGTCGGCGATGCCCAGCTGCTCAAACCAGTCCTTCACCTGCTGCTTGCGGCAGAAGCCCGTCAGCCCGTTCTTCAGCTGCACGTTCTCCCACGCCGTCAGTTCCCCGAACAGGCGGAGTTCCTGAAACAGCATGCCCAGCGAGCGCTTGCGGATATCCGTCCACTGCTTCACCGTGAGCTTCCGCACGTTCTCCCCGTCGAAGGTGATAATCCCCTGGTAGTCCGTACGGTACCCGTAAATAAAACTGCAAAGCGACGACTTGCCCGTGCCCGACGCCGCTTCAATCAGATACATCTTTCCTTTCTGAAAAGCCACCTGCCGGTGCCACACGTCCGACACGATTCCGTCGCGTCCGGCGAATACCTCCGGCAGGGTCTGCTGTAATTCTATTGTGTCCATTTTATTCAATGAAGAATTAATAATGAAGAATGAAGAATGCTCTCCGTTATTCATTATTAATTCTTAATTCTTCATTCTTCATTATTCACTATTAATTATTAACTGTCGATTCCACTTCCTCTTCGGTCAATCCGGTAGCCTGGGCTATCTGAGCAGTACTCAAACCCAGCGATTTCAGGTTACGTGCAATGGCAACTTTCTCTTTAGCTTGTCCTTCCGCGAGTCCTTCCGCGAGCCCTTCCGCACGTCCTTCCGCGAGCCCTTTCTTCCATCCGGCTTCACGTGCATCCTCTTCCACGATACGGCTCACACGGTAACGGTCCAGTGCCTTGTCGTAAGCGATACGGTCTTCCAATGAAAGATTGGCCACGGCAGCCAGTTCTTCCAGACGGCTGAACACCTGCTCCTTCAGCGCGTCCGGCATTCGGTTCCAATGTTGCATATTCTTCAGTGTATAAATCAGTTTATCATAAAGTGTTTCACAATCCTTAAGTTCCTTGGTGAAGTAAGGGAACTGCAAAAAAATCTGCCGGAAATGAGGGTTCACAACCTTTCCGCTCTCACGGTCGGCAATCACGGTGTCCGTGCGGAACTTATCTTCCAGTCCCGGCTCGCGGAAGTTCATCAGGAAAATGCCATACACAGTCGAGAGCTTGTATCTGGACCCATAATTTTCCTGCATCGGCTCACTCAGCAGAAAATCCTCCTCCGTCTCCGGCTTCCCGGTCTGCAACTCACGTTCCTTCCGCCTCTTCTCACGCAGATTCTCCACCTGCCGCCCGATGGCACGACACATGTAAAACAGCGTACGGTCTAGGAAACTACTATGAAAACGGTTCTGCATCTCCACGATGATGTATTCTCCCGTGTCGGTCAGGCAGTACAGGTCATAGATAATCCCTGCATCCGCCATACTGTCCGAATGATTTTCCTTGTCCAGAAAAATCAGGTTCTCTATGCGATGCTCCCCCGCCAACAACTCATTCAGCAGTGTGATAAGCAGTTCCTTGCTGGCAGGCTGCCCGAAGATAATCTTAAACCCGATATCAGTAAACGGATTTACAAAGTGGCCGCAAGTCAAATCCATGTTGTCCATTTTATTCAATGAAGAATTAATAATGAAGAATGAAGAATGCTCTTCGCTATTCATTATTAATTATTAATTCTTCATTCTTCATTATTCACTATTAATTATTAACTATCTGTACCAGCTGCTTCAGCACATTCTCCTTGTGGTCCTTCAGTTGCAGCACCAGGCGAGCCTTGGTCGGTTCATCCGATTCGATGCTCAGGTAGTCCAGCATACTGATGTAAGAAATCTGCGGAAGAACGGCAGACAAAGCCTGGAAATTCACGTTCAGGTAGAAATGCTTGTCCTTCACGTCCTTGGCCCAGTCACAGTCTTTCAGCGACAGTCCCTTCACCTCACGGCCAATCAGGTCCTCCTGATTCGTCAGGTAGAAGCGGTCATCCTTCACGCCCAGCCAGAAAGACACCGGTCCGCGACCCATTCCCAGCATGGCACCGTTGGCAGCCACAAACTGATAGGCATTCTCACCTTTGTCCACCAGCCGCATCTGACCGTTGGTCATGGCCAGCATCGGTTTCAAGTCCTCAAACGTACGCATGAAGTCACCGTTTTTCACGTCGGCATACAGGATGAAGCCCGGTTTCAACGACATCTCCGGCATGGCCACTGCCACGTCACCCTTCACCGCCTTGAAGATAGCCTCAAAGTCGAGCGGCATCATCGAGTTATCCAGCTCCTGACGCACCGTCGGGTTCTCACGCAACAGCTCATACGCCTTTTCACCGTTCACGTTGGCAGCCATCCAGAGCACCGTATTGGCAGGGAACACCTTCAGATACGTGCCGTCCAGTTCGCCGCTCACCTCCGCCTGCTTCTTCAGCAAGTCCTTGAACTTGCCCTCCAGCAGCGTCTCCACTTCCATCACGGCCCTTCCCGCCTGGAAATCGAGCGTAGAAAATATCTTTAAATCATTCAGGTTCAAGTCAGCCGGCAGCCCCATCGTCACCGGGCCCAGGTAACTCTTCGGCATGGCGTTCAGCGAAGTCACCATGGCCACGTCCTCGTCGGCATCCTCTAATTTCTTGAATTCCGGAGTGCCCGAATAGCCCTCCCCTTCTTTCTGGCGCAGCCACATCGAAGCCTGATGCTGCAAGTCCTTCGGGTTACCGTTGCCCGCCAGCATCAGAAACGCATCGTCCGTCCAGGCCATCAGTCCGCCGCCACCCACGGTCCAGCGGCAACCGTCGCCGTCGGCAGGAGCCTCACACGCCTTCTGCTCCTGAAGCATGGCCATCAAATCTTCCAGTTTTCCCTTGTCGGCCATGCGCACCAGCACGCCGCCCATTTCCATCTGCGAAGCGGCAAAGAAGTACACCCGGTCGGTCAGTCTCAACCCGCTCTCTTCCGGATTCTCCATCAGCTTGTCCACCAGGGCATCCGCACTGCCCTTCAGGCTCGATTTCATCATCTGCCCCATCGACTGCTTCACCTGGTCATTCAGGTCACACTTCTGTGCCATCTCCATCAGGTCGAACGAGAACACTGCAGCCGCATCCTTTGGCAACGCATTGGTGTACGCATTGTCTTCCCCGCAGGCAGACAACAGGAAAGCCATACCCAAGGCCAGGCCTCCCATCCATTTCCATGTCTTTTTCATAATGATTCTATTTAAAAGTTACACATCAGCTTATTCCGCGTGCGTCAGGTTCATCAGGTGTACGGCCACCAGTGCCGCCGTTTCCGTACGCAGGCGCGACTTGCCCAGACTCACTGCCTGAAAGCCCTTTTCTGCAGCCAGCGCCACTTCCTCCGGACTGAAATCCCCTTCCGGACCAATCAGCACCACGGCGTCCTCGTCCTTGCGGAGCACGTCGCGCAGCAGAGGCTTTTCCCCCTCATAGCAGTGGGCGATAAACTTCTGTCCCGTAAACTCCCGCTCCATAAAGCGGCGGAAGTCCGTCATCTCGTTCACCACCGGCTTGCGTGCCTTGAGTGACTGTTTCACGGCCGACACCACGATTTTCTCCACCCGTTCCGTCTTGATGACCTTCCGTTCCGAGAACCGGCAGTTCAGGAACGTCAGCTCGTCGAAACCGATTTCCGTGGCCTTCTCCGCCAGCCATTCCATGCGGTCCATGTTCTTCGTAGGCGCCAGAGCCAGGTGCAGGTGCCCCTTCCAGAAAGGCTCCTGCTCCGTTTTCTCCATCACCTTCACCACACAGCGTTTCTGCGTAGCTGCCGAAATGACCGCCCGGTAAAAGCATCCCTTTCCGTCGGTCAGCATAATCTCCTCGCCCACTCCCAGGCGCAGCACCCGCAGGCAGTGTCCCGCTTCCTCTTCCGGCAGCTCCAGCGTCTGCGCAATATCCGGTGTATAAAACACGTGCATAATTACAATTCTTTTTCTAAATCCTCCAAATCTTCGTAATCGTCCTCTTCTTCTTTGTTGCGGGTCGCCATTTCCTGCTTGATCAGCTCCGCATACTCATAGTCCTCGCGGCGGATGGCATCCTCCATCTCCCGCTCCAGCCCTTTCAGCGGCATCAACCGCAGCAGCAGCGCCTTCGTGTTAGGCACAGACTTGGTAAAGCCCGAACGGGGGTCTTCCAGGAACTTCGCGTTCACATAGAACGGAACACCGGCTATCAGACTCACCACCAGCGCGTCGAACAGTGTCAGCTGCATCTCCATCACCGAGCCGTCCTCCTTGCGCAGAGTCACAATCGCACGGTGAAGCAACTTCACCTTGTCCTTTACCACCACCTTTTCCACGGTAACCCCCAGCTCCTTCAGAGTATGCACCGTCTGATAAGGCAGCGTGGCATCCGTGCCCTCCGGGTCGTTAACAGCCGCGTACAGCAAGTCCGCCTCGTCGGGGTTGATAATCCCCAGCATCATCCGGTGCGGTTCGTTCACCTCCTCCAGCAGCAGCTTGAAGTTCTGCCCGTCCAGCATCATAATATCCATCTTCTCCTCATCGTCCATCACCTGATTAAATGTCAGATGCCCGATCAGTTCATCCACCTTCATGGCCTCGTCAATGGTACGGACCCGCATTTCTACAAATTCGTCTTTCTTTTCCATTTTCAAATTCTAATTAATCGTTATCTACTTTATGTTTGTATTTAAATACCAGTGCAAAAGTCACCGCCACTACCAGCGCATAGGCCGCAAACACGAACCACGCCCGGCTCCAGCCTTCCACCTGCGGCGCCTGCGAATTGAAGTCCACGAAGCAGTTCACCACCGCCTGCGCACTCAGCGTACCCACCGTGGCTCCGATACCGTTCGTCATGATGATGAACAGTCCCTGCGCACTCGAGCGGATAGACAGGTCCGTCTCCTTGTCGACAAACAGCGAGCCCGACACGTTGAAGAAGTCGAAAGCCACGCCATACACAATCATCGACAGCACGAACATCCACACCCCGCTGCCCGGGTCACCCAGGCCGAAGAGTCCGAAGCGCAGCACCCACGCCACCATGGCAATCAGCATCACCTTCTTGATGCCGAAGCGTCCCAGGAAGAACGGAATCAGCAGGATACAGCACGTTTCACTGATCTGCGAGAGCGAAATCAGCAGGTTGGCATGCTGCACGCCGAAGGTATCGGCATATTCCGGAATGGCGCTGAAGCTCGTGATAAACGGATTGGCAAAGCCGTTGGTAATCTGCAAGGACACGCCCAACAGCATCGAGAAGATGAAGAACACCGCCATCTTGCGGTTCTTGAAGAGCAGAAACGCCCTCAGTCCCAATGCCTCTACCAGCGACTTCTGTCCGCCCTGTGCGCGGCTCACCGGACATTCCGGCAGCGTCTGGGCATATACGGCCAGCACCACGCCCCATGCCGCACAGGTAAAGAACTGCATGTAGTTCGACTGGAATCCCAGCAAATCTACCAGCCACATGGAACAAATGAAACCGATGGTCCCGAACGTACGTATCGGCGGAAACGCCTTGATGGTGTCCAGCCCGGCCTTATCCAGCGCCGTATAGGCCACCGAATTCGACAGAGCCAGCGTAGGCATGTAAAACGCCACACTCACGGAGTAGAACGCGAACAGCGGTGCAAATTCCACCTGCGGTCCCGTAGTCATGGCATAATAGCCCGCTCCACCCATAAACAGGGCCGCCAACAGATGGCTCAGCCCCAGCAACCGTTGCGCCGGAATCCAGCGGTCAGCCACAATACCCAACACAGCCGGCATGAACAGGGACACAATCCCCTGCATGGCGTAAAAAATTCCGATATGTCCGCCTAATCCCACACCCGCCAGGTACGTACCCATTGAGGTAAGATACGCTCCCCACACGGCAAACTGCAGGAAGTTCATGACAATCAGTCTCATTTTCATGTTCATATACTCATAGATTTAAAGGTTATTTCATCATCGTAGCCAGTGAAGCCAGCATCGTAGCCAGTGAAGCAAACGAAGTCGCATTCGATACTATGTTCGCAAAATTGAACTTCTTCGTCTTGTTCGGTACCACGATTTCGCAGCCCGGCTCAATCTGTTTCTTGCCGCTGCCCTTCACTTCAGCCACCTGTCCGTTCATATAAATAATGAACTTCTGGCTCTTCTTGGCGTTGGCAGAGTAACCGCCCGCCTGGCTCAGGTAATACTTCACGCTCTTGCCTGCCGCATACGATACCGTGTTCGGCATCATCACCGCTCCGTTCACCTTCACCGTATTGTTGTATTCCGGCACGGTCAGCACATCGCCCTCACGCAGCACCAGGTCAGCGTCTCCGCCCGGGTTCGCCAGTGCCGCTTCCAGGTCGATACCTACCGTGAACGTACTGTCCACCTTCAGTCCCAGTGTGTTGGCCATGGCATCACCGATTTCACGGCGCATCATCTTCACCACATCCTCCATGCGGCGCAGCTCCTCCTCGTTGGCCACGCGGCGCAACTTCGCTCCACGCACATACGCATAGCGGCTCACCCCGCCGGCACGCTGAATCAGGCTGCTCAGACGCTCGCTCTTCGTGTTCAGCGTATAGTCACCGCGGAACAGCACCTCACCGTCCACCGTCACGTTCACCTGCTCGTTGTAGCTCGGGCTGCGGCGCACAAACACCTGGTCGTACGGCTGCAGTTCAAATCCCGCTTCACCGTCCACCACGAAACCATCCTTCAGTCCGAACGAGAAATTCTGTCCGATTACGTCCGGTTCCGTTGTACCTCTCGGGTCACGGATGCGTCGTGACACGTCCACACGCACCAGCGAAGCCGATTCCTTCAAACCGCCCGCTGTAATCACCAGGTCCTCCAGGCTCATGTGGTCGGCATACGTATAGCTGCCCGGCTTGTTCACCTCACCGCTGATGGTCACCTTGCCCATGTCCTGCAAGTCGTGAATGCTCGGGATATACAAAATGTCATTCTTCTGCAAGGCAATGTCGGGCGACGTACCGTTCAGAATACCCAGAATGTCGACCGGCAGCACCTCCTTCGTCAGGTTTTCCCGTTCACGATACAGCACCGCGCGTCCCGTAAAAGCTTCGCCCAACAACCCGTCGGCCTTCTCCACCAGCTGGCGTACCGTGTTCAGCGAACCGCTCAACTCGAATACTCCCGGGTGATACACAGCCCCTTTCACCTCCAGACGGTTGTTGAAGCGGTTCAGAATCGAATCCACCGAAATCACGTCACCGTCTGTTAATTTAAACGCAGAATAGTCTGTATCGTTCACCGTTTTTACGGAAAATTCTTTTCCATCTTTTCGTAACACCCTGATACTCTTCTTATACGCATCCGAAGCAAAACCACCGGCATACTTCAGCAAAGTGGCAGCCGATTCCCCGTTCTTCATTTCGTAGAACATCGGGCGCTTCACCTTACCCGTAATCTTCACCAGCTCGTCGTAGGTAGGCACAATCACCACGTCGCCGTCCTGCAGGCGGATGTCGTCCTGAATCTGGCCCTTCATGATGTACTCATACACGTCCAGACGGGCAAACGTCTTTCCGCCACGGGCCACCTGCACGTTACGCAAGCTACCGATGTCGCTCACACCACCTGCCACGTACAGCGCATGGAATACCGTCGAGAGCGACGACAGCGAATACGTACCCGGCGCCATCACTTCCCCCATCACGTTCACCTGGATGGTACGGATATTTCCCAATGTCACCTGGATGTTGTTGCCCGAATCCGCATAAATCTTGCCCAATTCCTGCTTCAGCAGCTGGCGTGCCTCCTGAATCGTCATGTTGTTCAGGTACACCGGACCCAAGTTGATGATGTTCACATAGCCGTCGGGCGAAATCTCCAGCCGCATGGTATTCTGGCTGGCGCCCCACACGTCGATAATCACCTCGTCACCCGGTCCCAGACGGTAGTTTTCCGGAGTCGCCATGCTCAGGTTAGGCTGGAAAGTCAGCTGTTCAATGTTGAAAATATTCCGTCCGAACACATCGTTCTCGCTGGTAACCACCGTCGTCAGTTTACGACGCTTCTTCATGGTCTTCTGCATGTCTTCCGACCACATACTCTTGTCCACGTTCGTCGAACTTGTCTCCAGGAATTCTGAAGCATCCTCTTCCGTACCGTTTGAAGTGGTTTTCCGTGCCCGCGAATCCGAGCCCAGCAGCGAGCTGTCTTCCCCCGTCAGAGAACCGCTGCCCGATGTCGACGCGCCCGTCGAACCCGAATACATGGACTTCAATCGCAGCAACTGCTCCTGAGTGGCCCCCTTGGCCAGCAGCTCCATCGCAATGGTTTGCTGGTCCTTGCCCTGTTGAAGCGCCTGTTGCACATATTCTATCACCTGGTTGTCGGTCATTCCGCTCTGGGCATACGCAACGGATCCCCCCAGCAGGAACAGACACAATGCCAATCTTACAAACTGTCTTCTCATTCTGTCTTTCTTTTTAGTTTTAAGGACAAAGATACATTATTGAAAACGAATCACCAAGCGCTTAGCCCCGGAATCTCCATTCCAAGCAGAAAAAACCGGTGTAAAAATTCTGCGTTCCTGCTTTAAAACATAAAAATAGTTAATTCAATGCAGATTTTCGCCCCAATTATATGTTTCATAGCATAAAACCCTTACCTTTGCATCGTGTTTTTCATGGTATTAGATTTAAGGTTAATGAAGATTGGGAGTCTGGGAAGATTCCCTTTTTTTATGTCTATTTTTTATGTCTTTTTTTAGACAAAAGAACAGAAGAACATATTGAGTTAAAAGGTAATAGTTAAAAAGTAAAAGCGGAAGCAATCACAAAAAAAACGGAAGAGTCACCCCTCCCGTTCTTCATTATTCATTCTTCATTATTCACTCTTCATTCTTCATTATTTTTCATTCTTCATTATTCAACGCACTCACATCAACATCAGGAATGATAACGTCTGCAAGTTTGTCGTTTACAAGAAATCCCATGTATAGTGGAATGGTAAGTATATCTCCATCACGGCCTACGTTATATTGCCCCAACTTGATTGCATTCTTAACATGATACACGTCCTTATTTTTAAGTACCGTAGTTATGCTTTTTGCTTTACCAGACTTTGCCTTAATTTCAAGGAGAACACATTCGCCTTTGAACCTTACCAGAAAGTCCAGTTCAAGCCCGCTGTCCTTATGAAATTACACTTTTTCCAGCGAATAAACCAACATTCGACACATTTTTTCGAACGAATAACATTCATTACAACACATTTTCTCAAACGAGTCAAACAGATATCGAGCTTCTTTAGACAGAAAAAGGTATATAGTTAAAAGGTAATAGTTAAAAAGTAAAAGCGGCGAGTAATCACAAAAAAAAACGGAAGAGTCCCCCGTTCTTCATTATTCATTCTTAATTCTTCATTATTTTTCATTCTATGACAAGAATAAGCTGTCATGCTTACCTGCTTCCACGTCTGACAAAATTTGCTTTACACAAACAACCAGTTCAGGAAGGTACTTTTTGATTATACCAAATATCTGAATGGGGTCTACATTCCCATATTCATGCGAAATAATATTTCGACATCCGAATACGCCTCGCCAATAGACTTGCGGATAATGCGCAAACAACAGAGACGATGTACGATCATCTATCTTCTTAGCCGTTTCACCTACTACCTGTATCAGCATACATGCTGCATCAAATTTTTCCATTCTGTCCGGCGATGTAAGAAAATCCTGTGCACACGTAATCGACTGATTTCTGTTTATCACGAGAGTAGCTTTTTCCAGAATCAGCTCCAATAAATCAACCAAGATTTCTTTAGATATAGATCGCATCTTTAAGGATATTCTTTTTTAACGTTGGACGAAGTGACTCTCTAAAGTTCACTAAATCAATAGAAGAATGGAGCAAAACTTCAAGTTCTTCTTTAATCTGCTCCATCACAAAGAAGTCAGGCTCCTGCAGACAGATAAAAACATCCACATCACTTTTTTCATCTTGCTGCTGGCGCGCATAGGAGCCAAACAACCCCATGAACTTTATTTTATATTTCGAAGCCGATTGTGCTTTGAATATTTTCAGTCTGTCGATGATGTCTGTTGTACTAACCATAGCTTGCAGAGATGAAGTTTACACAAAGAAACATAAAAACTTTCATCTTTCCAACTTAATCGCATAAGTTTTTCAAACGATACGCCTCACAGAAACATGTTGTTTCTTTAGACAAAAGAAGATATTGAGTTAAAAGGTAATAGTTAAAAAGTAAAAGCGGAAGCAATCATAACAAAAAAAACGGAAGAGTCACCCCTCCCGTTCTTCACTATATTAATTCTTCATTATTCATTCTTAATTCTTCATTATTCTCCATTCTTCATTCTTCATTCTTAATTATTTTTCATTCTTCATTCTTCATTTTCCGGTTAATCACATGGTCAAACCAGAGGTTCAGCAGCGTCCATACCACCACGTCAATCACGAACACCAGCGTGTTGTTCATATAAAGAATCGCCACGATGGTAAACGCACAGAAGCAGGCCGACATCAGCTGAATCGTTACCAGCGCCCTCCGCGGAGAGAAGCCCATAGCCAGGAACTTGTGGTGGATGTGCGTCTTGTCGGGCATGAACAGCGCCCGCTTGTTACGCGCACGCCGCAACACCACGCGAATCACATCCAGACACGGCACCATCAGCACGCTGAACGACACCAGCACCGGACTCGTCTTCATCGTGAGCAGCATATCCGGCTCATACATACAGTACTTGATGACAAAGAAGCTCAGAATATACCCCAGTGTCAAGCTGCCGGTATCCCCCATGAAAATCTTCCTTCCCAAATCCGCACTGCCGAACACGTTGTACGAAAAGAACGGGATAATCACCCCCACCGTCACGAAAGCCAGCATGGCATAGCTCCACATGTGGAAATGCACGAACAGCACCCCGAACACCAGCAGCGCCACCATACTCAGCCCCGACGCCAGTCCGTCGATACCGTCAATCAGGTTGATGGCATTGGTGATGAACACCACCAGCAGCATGGTCAGCGGAATACCTACCTCTGCAGGAATCAGGTAAATGCCAAAGAGACCATAGAAATTGTTGATATACAAGCCCGACAGCGGAAACATCGCCGCCGAGATAATCTGCACCAGGAACTTCTTCCGGTAGCGCACCCCAATCAAGTCGTCGGCAATGCCCACGATATACAGCAGGGTCAGCCCTCCCGTCAGGAAAAGAAACTCGCACACCAGGTCCGTTGTCGAAGTATCCGCAGGTCCGTGGCCCGTCATCAGCCGCACGGCCGTAAACACACACAAGGAAAAAAGAATTACCGGGAAAAAGGTCACTCCCCCGAGGCGAGGTATCGGACGTTTGTGTACTTTCCGTTCATCAGGCACGTCAAACAAGCGTTTGCGCAATGAAATAATCAGAATATTCGGGATAATGATTCTCCCCAGTATCACTGCCGATACAAATGCAGAAATAATAATATACAGATTCGCCATGTCCGTTTGGATTTTGAGTAGTGCAAAGGTAGGATTTTATTTCGAATCCTGAAAACTTTTCAGGCGCCGGACACCTTCTTTTTACGATTTAGAAAACTTTTGTCCCGCTACAGCTCCTTTTTCACGTCAAAACAGGGGCAGGCCTTGGTCCATTCCTCCGGTTCCACCGTTCCGTCGCCGTCCAGATCCGGGCTCAGGTCGCGATGCCCCACCACCTGCGTGATGGCCGGGAAATCCGATTTCAGCACCCTCACCAGAATCCGGAGCGAACGCTTCTGCAGTTCCGTACGCGTATCCGCCGGCTGTCCCTGCGCATCCAGTCCCCCTTCATACGCAATGCCGATGCTGTGCTCGTTATACCCCTTGGCATGCGCTCCGGCCCGTTCCACCGGTCGCATTGTACAAATTTCACCATCCGTGCGGACAAAATAGTGATATCCGCAACACTTGAACCCCCGTTTCCGGTGCATCTTCGTCAGTTCGGCAGGTGAGAGCGGGCGGTCCGCTCTCGTTGCCGTACAGTGAATCACAATCATGTCAATTTTTCTCATCACAATCCGGTTTTCTTCCGGTCAGGAGACAGAGAATACACTTCAGCACCCTGACCACAATCCATTTTACTTTCGTCATCTTCTCACGCCTTAGTTCCGATTACACCCCAGCACCGTCGTCCTCTTCTTCTTTCTTATACTTCACCGGCACCCGTTCGAAAGCCAGGTTGTTGATAGCCTCCTGCATCACCGTACCCGGGCGGAACAGCACGCGCACCTTTTCAATCATGCTGTCGGTATACGTATCTTCCGTAGCGGCTCCTTCCCCGCTCAGGCTCAGCTGCAGCGAACCCAGTTCACCCAGGCGTACGATTTCGCCGCCCTGCAAGCCTTCCGACACAATGTCTTCCAGTCCCGTCAACACCGCCATCACGTCGGCACGGGTCACGGTACACATCTGGTGAATACGTTCCGCTATTTCACGGATACCCATCTCGCCGCGAGCCTGCGACTGTGCATAATACTTCACTTCACCGCTTTCACGATCGGCCGGGTTCACACGCCCTACAACCGAATAAGTCACTGTTTTCTTCATAGGTCTTTCAAATTAAAAATTAATAATAAAATGATGAATTAAGAATTAAGAATGATGAATCTTAAATCTTGAATGATGAATTAAGAATGATGAATTAAGAATCCAGGAAACGCGCGCACATTCTTCATTATTCACTCTTCATTCTTCATTATTTGATTGTTCTTCATTATTCACTCTTCATTCTTCATTATTTCTTACATAGGCAAAGTTACACTCCTCGTTTCCGCCCATGTAGACATTTGAGGACATACGAAGACTTACGAAGACATTCGAGGAAATTTGAAGACTTTTGAAGACATTAGAAAAAGGAAACGCCGCCGCTTACGGCTCTCCAAGGAACCTCACAATCAGTTCCACCTCCGATTTCAGGAAAAACTTGCGGTTTTTCTGGTAGCCCGACCGCTCGAGCTCCCTTTCCAGTTCCGCACACTGTTTGATCCATCGCCCCAGCCCCTGCAGGGCACCTTTTTTACCTGCCTGCGGAAAATACAAGCCCGCCAACTCACTTTTCCGGTAAGCCTTCAGGCAGAAACCCTCCCGTTCCTCCCCGGAAACAGCTCCCGGTCCCGTTTTCAATTGCATGTAGTTCATTGTTCCGTTTTATTTTAGTTACCTATAAATTTACACAATTCCGGCCGGATACACAAGTTTTTCCACCCGTTTTTTCCGGTATTTTCCCTTCTTCGGAACGCAAAAGCCACATGAAAATCAAAACGTTATCACCAGCCGGCGACCGGGCGATGAAGACTACTCTTCAGCCGGCGCCTCGGTGAATCGTCCCATGGCACGACGGTTGCGGTTCACCTCTTCGATGGTGTACATCACCACCCGATACCCCCTCTTTCCCGCCACGCGAACCTGTTCGAATCCCGCCTTCCGCAAGGCAAGCCCCACCTTGACGGCACTGAGGGGATTCTTCATTCCTCCGTTGATGTGCTGCAGAATCTCGCCCACCGTCAGGAACATACATTCCTCGCCGGGCATCGGCACGCGGAAAAAAGCCAGCAACAAGTCCGTTTCCAGGCTGGCCGTCTCAAACCGCTCGTTGCGTGCGTTCACCTGCGCGATTTCCTCCTCGTCGAACCAGTAGCGGAACCCCTTCTTCCACAGCATCAGGGCCTGCCCGTACACCCCCGCATAGTCCACGGGATGCGTGTAGGGGGCGTCAATGTGCACCACCGTGAAGGGCAGCCAGCGCCGGCTTCCCGTGGGGTCGTTCAGAAACTCCGGCTGGTTGGTCGTGCCGCAGAAACTCGCGATGTGCGGACGGTTCTCCTTGTAGTGCCCGTACGCCCTCCGCTCGTTCACCGCCGGCATAGTCACCATCGCCTTGAGCTGGTTGATGTCGCCCAGGCGCAGCTCGTCAATCTCCTCCAGACAAATCAGCGCAAATTCCGACAGCGCCAGGTTATCATCCTTCGTCAGCCTTCCGCTGTTGGAGCGCACGCAGAAATACCGCTGCAGTTCAGGCGGCAGCAGACGCGCCAGCCAGGTCGTCTTGTAGCAGCCCTGCCGCCCCACCAGCACCAGAATCTGGTGGTTCGTCACCTCCTTCACCATCAGCGACACCACCACAGCCACCAGCCACTTGCGGAAACAATCATCAAACAGTTTCGCGTCACCCTCCACATGCACCGTGGCCGCCAGCCGCCCGATGTGGTCGGTCACCCCGTCCCACGGAGGCAGCGAGCGGAAATACTCCGTAAAAGGGTTGAACTCCGGCACAAACTCCGACTCCAGCACCGAGCGCACATCGCACAGGCGCACCGTGTGCCCCTCCTTGGTCATGCGGCTCCACAGCGAGTTCACCAGGCGGTCGGTCAGCTCCACAAACTCCTCGGCCTCGGGATGCCGCTATTACCCGAGTCAGAATGCCGACAAAGTGACCCTTCACAAGCACTTCGATCAACTTCCGGGTGTATTGACCACCCCTGTGGGCGTCTTTACCCTTTCAGCAAACAGTGACTCTACTATGGCTAAGATAGACCAGACACGTACCATCACGGCTACTGTGGTTTCTCCTACCGCTTTAGCAGGAGCCTACGCCAATAATCTGACCAGTGAGCCTACTTCCAAAACGACCACCATCGCCGCCCTTTCATTGGATGAAAGTAACCCCACTCGTGGCGTGGATTTTATCAATATGCTGGTGGCCTTGTATAACGAAGATGCCAATAACGACAAAAATGAAGTAGCTGCCAAAACCGCCCAATTTATCGATGAACGAATCGGTATCATCAACCAGGAACTGGGTACCACGGAAAGCCAGCTGGCCAGTTTCAAGCAACAGGCCGGACTGACCGATTTAAGTTCCGATGCTCAACTGGCATTAAAGGAAAATTCTGCCTACCAGCAAAAGCAGGCTGAAAATGCCACCCAACTTCGACTAATCGCCTTTCTGAAAAGCTACATCAATGACCCAAATAATGAAATGGAAGTGATACCCGCCAACGTAGGTTTGGCTGATGAAGGACTTAGCAGTCTGATTGTGAAATACAATGACTTGTTGATTGAACGCAAGCGATTGCTCCGAACTTCCAATGAAAGTAACCCAGCCGTTGTCCAATTGGATGCCGGTATCCGGGCAACCCGTGCCAATGTACAGACGACCGTAGACAATGTAGAAAAAGGTCTGCTTATCACCCAATCCGATTTGGATCGCGAAGGCAAGAAGTATGCCACCCGCATCAGCAACGCGCCTACCCAAGAGAAGGAATTGATGAGCATCACCCGCCAGCAGGAAATCAAGGCCAGTCTGTATTTGCTGTTGCTGCAAAAACGGGAAGAAAATGCCATCACCTTGGCTTCCACCGCTACCAACGGGCGTATCATTGAGGAAGCCATGGCTGGAAGTACCCCCGTATCCCCCAATAAAAAGATGTTCTATCTGATTGCATTGGTATTGGGCATCGGCATCCCCGTGGGAGTTATTTATTTACGCAACCTGCTTCGTTTCAAAATTGAAGGCCGTGCCGATGTGGAGAAAATTACCGATGTACCGGTAGTGGGTGACGTGCCCATGGTGGATACCAAAGGAAATCCAATTGTCGTCCATGAGAATCACAATAACTTGATGGAAGAAGTATTCCGCTCCGTACGCACCAATATCCAATACATGTTACAGGAAGGTCAAAAGGTGATTCTCTTCACTTCCACCAGTTCCGGTGAAGGAAAGAGCTTTACTGCCGGAAACTTGGCTTGCAGTTTCGCCTTTATGGGTAAGAAAGTGGTGATTGTAGGTCTCGATATCCGCAAACCCGGTTTGAATAAAGTATTCCAGATTTCCCCTAAAGAAAAAGGTATTACCCAATATTTGGCTGACCCGGAACACACCGACTTACTCTCCTTGTGCCAACCCTCTACCGTATCATCTAACCTGTATATCCTTCCGGGGGGGACCGTTCCTCCGAACTCCACCGAACTGGTAGCGCGGAAAACCCTTGACCAAGCCATTGAAATTCTGAAAGCAAACTTCGACTATGTGGTTCTGGATACGGCCCCTATCGGTATGGTAACCGATACTCAGTTGATTGCTCGCGTAGCTGACCTGAGTGTGTATGTTTGCCGTGCCGGCTATACCCACAAGAGTCATTATGAACTGATTAACGAACTGAAGAAAGACCATAAACTCCCGAACCTCTGTACACTGATTAACTGCATCGACATGAATCAGCGTAAAAACGGCTATTACTACGGTTATGGGAAATACGGGAAATATGGTAAATACGGTTATGGGAAGAAATATGGCTATGGCTATGGTTACGACTACGGCAAAACGAATAAATAAGCTAAAAATTCAATAAAAAAGTAATGTCCACAGCGAATCGAATTATAAAGAATACAGGATTCCTCTATGCCAAAATGGGTATAACGATGTTCATATCGCTATATACTACCCGTTTGATTTTAAATTCTTTAGGCGCATCCGATTTCGGAATATTTAACATTGTGGGAGGTGCCATTGCCATGTTGGGATTTATCAATGCCGCCATGGCGGCAGCCACACAGCGTTTTATGTCATATTCCGAGGGTGAAGGCAACAAAGAAAAGCAAAAGAGTATTTTCAACGTCAGCTTTATTCTTCATTTAGGTATTTCCTTTATTGTAGGCATTGCTTTAATTATAGCCGGTTACTTCTTTTTTAATGGCATTCTTAATATTCCTCCTAGCCGCGTCTTTGCAGCAAAGGTTGTTTATGGCAGCCTGATTGTCAGCACCATATTTACAGTAATGACAGTACCATACGATGCTGCAATGAATGCACATGAAAACATGAAGTATTACGCCATCATAGGAGTTTTTGAATCATTGTTGAAATTGGCTGTAGCTTTAGCTTGTGTATATACTTCTTTTGATAAACTTATAGTATATGGATTTCTTATGGCATGTATACCTCTGATTACATTAACCATTATGCGTATTTACTGTCATAAGCACTATGATGAATGCATTATAGCTCCACGCAGATATTGGCAAGAAGGACTAATGAAAGAAATGACGTCATTTGCTGGTTGGAATTTTTTCTCTGTGGCGGCAACAATGATTTCTAATTATGGATTAGGAATTATTATAAATATATTTTATGGCGTATATTTAAATACTGCATTGGGAATAGCACAACAAGTTGACGCACAGTTAAAGGTTTTTTCGAATAATATGCTAAAAGCGGTCAACCCTATAATAACGAAGAAAGAAGGCAGTAAAGAAACCCAAGAGATGTTGAAGATAACGATGTCTAGTTCAAAATTTTCTTTTTTTATGTTTTCTTTTTTTGTTATACCTATCTTTGTAGAAATGCCGTATATATTAGAGTTATGGCTAAAAGATACACCCAAATATGCTTTATTGTTTTGCCGCATGCAGCTTATTTGTTCATTATTTGGACAACTAGGTGCCACTTTAAATTCTGCTATTTCTGCTAATGGAAAAATAAAGAAGTTCTCTTTCTATTCTTCTCTATTATATTTGGGGTCTATATTATTAACATATATCTTTTTTAAACTAAATATGCCACCTTATTTTATGTATATTTCAGTTTTTCTATTGAATGTGTTATTATATAGATTGTTAAGTGTTATAACACTTCATAGAAATAGTGGACTAAAATATCAAGAGTATTTAAAATACGTGATAAACCCTTGTATAATTATTACTATAATTTGTTTTGTTGCATCATATTTATGCACATTAATATTAGAAGTCAGTTTAGTAAGGGTAATACTAACATTTATTGTTAATTCTATAATTTACATCCTGTGTTTATTTACAATTGGAATGACACATGATGAAAAGAAACAAATACTATATTGGCTCAAATCAATAATAAATAGATGATTAAAATCAAGGAAAAGAAAGATTGTTGTGGATGTGGTGCATGTGCACAAAAATGTCCATTAAAATGCATTACATTAATAACCGATAGTGAAGGTTTTTTATATCCTGAGACAGACACATCTAAATGTGTACAATGTGGATTATGTATAAAAGTATGTCCTGTCATAAATCAAAAAAAAGGAAGATTACCATTAGAATGTAAAGCAGCTCAAAATCTTAATAAAAATGAACTTTCTCATAGTTCTTCTGGAGGATTATTTATAATTCTAGCTAAATATGTTTTAAGTCAAGGAGGTATTATTGTTGGAGCTGTATTTGACAAAAATTGGAATGTTAAACATGTTACATCTCAAAATTATGATATTATATCAAAAATGATGGGATCAAAATACGTACAATCTAATACAGCTAAAACATACATAGAGACTGAAAAATATCTAAAAAAAGGAATATTGGTGTTATATACTGGAACTCCTTGTCAAATCGCCGGACTAAAACTCTTTTTACGTAAAGAATATAGTAATTTGATAACCGTAGATTTTATATGTCATGGCGTTCCAAGTCCTTTAGTTTGGGAAAGATATTTACAGGAATTAAATATAAAATCTGTTGATAATATAGACTTTAGAAATAAAACAGAAAGAGGATGGAAGAATTTTAGTTTTGTTCTTAAAAAGAAATGTTATAATTCAAAAGACAGTTTAATTATATGTTCAGAAAAACATCATAACAATCTTTTCATGAAAGCTTTTCTTTCTAACTTAATCCTAAGGCCCTCATGTTATAATTGTCCATCTAAAGAGTTAAAAAGTGGAAGCGATATAACAATTGCAGATTTTTGGAGTATAGAAAAAGTCTTACCTTAATGGATTGATGATGATAATGGAACAAGTTTATTATTGTTAAATACACAGAAAGGAATTTCTTGTTTTCAAAATGTATCCAATAATGTGAAGCAACAACCTACAGATTATGAATCCGTGTTGAAGTACAATTCATCATTGATTAAATCAGTCATAGCACACAAAAATCGAGAAAGTTTTTTTAAGGATTTTGGAAGAAATAAAAATACAATAAATAACCTAATTATTAGATATTGTTATGATAAAAAAGGAAAAATGAGATTATATATAAGACTTTTTCTACAGTATTGTGGATTATATAAAAAATAAATTATCATGAAATTAGGAATTATAACATTTTGGGAAACTCAGGATAATTATGGGCAAATTATGCAAAATTACGCCCTTCAAAAGGTCCTGAAAAATATGGGGCATTCTCCGTTTTTGATAAGATATAGCTTGTTTAGAGATTGGGCAAAATCACCTAATAGATGGAAGGCGATTCTTAATCCAAAGAGGATTTTTGCATATATAAGAAAAAAAATAATTCATTCTAAAAATATAATGAATACTACAGATGTTGATAGAAAATTTGATGTATTTAAGAAAAAATATTTATCTTGTACACCAAAAATTTATCATACCTTAAAAGAATTACAAGCAGATCCTCCGCAAGCTGACGCTTATATTTGTGGAAGTGATCAAATATGGTATTCTATTGATGATTACCAAGTATATAGAAATATTACAAGAGCATATTTTCTAGATTTCGGAAATCAAAGTATAAAACGCATTGCATATGCTCCTAGTTTTGGAAGAACCGATTTCCCTATTGGATATTATAAATATATTTCTCCTCTACTTCAGAGATTTCAATTAGTAACAGTACGTGAAAAAGGGGGAGTAGAGGTTTGTAAAAAAGCCGGATGTTCGCATGCCAAACAAGTTTTAGATCCGACATGCTTATTGGATGCCTCTAACTATAGAAGTATAAGTATCAAACCCCAGACTTTAAAAAAATATATTTTATTATACTTTATAGGAAATAACGATATTGATTTTTCAGAGATTGAATGTTATGCAGAAAAATATGATTATGACATTTATTATATAGGAAGTCAAGGGAAATGCATAGAGAATGTGAAAAAGTCATATTCATCTTTTAAGTTAATTTATCCATCAATAAATGAATGGCTTGGCTGGATTGACAATTGTGAATTATTTGTTACAAATTCTTTCCATGGAAGTGTTTTTTCTATTTTATTTAATAAACAGAATGTGATATATACAGGAAAAGGCTTAAGCAGAAAAGGTGGTGCAGATAGATTTTATACATTATTAGAAGATCTTAATCTCTTGGATCGGATATTCGTAGATAATATGTCCTATTTGTTAGAAAATAAAATTGACTATTATAAAGTAAATAATCTTCTAAATGCCAGAAGAGCAGAATGTATCAATTTATTAAAAGAATCTTTAGAAAGTTCTAACTAGAAATTGTAATATGAAAAAATTAATCCGTAGATTAGAATATAAAGCATTTTCAAGTATAAAACTACCACAAATTACTTGTTCTGATGAAGAAATTGATGTCGTATTACCAATAATAAAAAAAGATTTGACTATTTTGCCATTGTGTTTTGAAGGTATACGTACATGTGTTGTTGATCCGATACGAGATATATACATCGTAGCTCCAGAAGAAAAGGAAATTGTTGATTTTTGTAAAGAGCATAATGCTATTTTTGTCAATGAAAAGGACGTGTTAAGAATCTCTCCAAAAGATATAAGCCTTATAATTAAAGATGAAAAAGGTAATATTATGGATAGAAGCGGCTGGCTATTTCAGCAATTGCTGAAATTGTCCGCAAAAATTGGGACATGTAATAATTATTTAAGTATTGATGCAGATCATATATTAATAGTTCCACATACATTTATTAGTAATGATAATCTTCCAGTGTTTTATATGAGCTCTGAATGTCATGATGCTTATTATAGAAACATAAAAGAATTAATAGGACTTTCAAAATTGTCTTCTCTAAGTTATGTAGCTCATAAAATGATTTTTAATAAAACAAATTTAAAAGAATTACATAAATGCATAGAAGAAAATACTAGAAAAAATTGGATAGAAGCTATTATTGATAGTTATGATCGTAAGGAGGGAGCTGGCTTTTCTGAATTTGAGTTATATGGAAATTTTGTTCATAATAAAATATTGAGACCTTGGAAACAACGCGCTTTAACCTATAAATCACTAGATACTTATGGCTCATTAAAAAAGAAGTATTGTAAGAAATATAATAGTATAACATTTTCAGCATATAATAAAGGTTGAAGTTAAAATTACTTATCATTATGATAATTACAAAAATTAGTGATGGGTTTGGTAATCAATTGTTTATGTATGCATGTGGATATGCGGCATCAAGACGATTGTCTACAAAACTTGCTTTGGATTTAACTTATTTATCAACCAATAATTTACGAAATTATGAGTTAGATAAATTAAATATAGTTTATGATAAGATTTTCACTGTAGATAATATTCGATATCCATTAAATATAGCTGTAAGAAAAATTCTACATTTAATAATTCGGTGCCAATATAATCTTTTTAGAGAAAAAGATACATACAAATTTGATGAGAGAATCTCAAATATCGGGGAAAACTCATATTTATTTGGCTATTGGCAAACAGAAAAATATTTTAAAGATTATCGTGAAGATATTCTTAAAATGTTTACCCCTAATTATGAACTATCTCAAACGTGTAAATTACTTGTCGAAAAAGTAAAAAACAGTAATAGTGTTGCTGTTCATGTGCGTAGAGGTGATTATGTAAAATTAGGAATTTGTTTAAATTTACTTTATTACAAGAATGCTTTTGCTGTTTTGAATAAAAAATTTAGAAACTTAACATATTTTATTTTTTCAGATAATGTTGAGTATGCTAAACAGATGTTTAAAGATATGGATGGTAATTTTGAATATGTAGAAAATGCATCTTCAAATACAACATTAGATGATTTCTTTATAATGAAAGAATGTAAACATATTATTATGGCTAATAGCTCATATAGTTGGTGGGCTGCGTGGCTTAACGCTAATCCAAACAAGATTGTTATTTACCCTAAGGATAAACAATCTATAACAGATTTTTATCCAAAAGAATGGATTATGGTCGAATAATTTATAAACGTCTTTTATATATGAATGCTATTTCTATTTTTATTCTAAAAGTACTCCGAAAAGTTTATACTAAAGTTTTTGGTACTTATCAATTTCCAGCATTACAAAGAGAAGATGATCCAGATAAGGCTTCTGAAATTATATATAATTTGTTAGCTTCAGATAAACCTTGTATGATTGCACGATTTGGTAGTACAGAGATGTCAGCTATAATAAATTATTTAGGTGTAAATTCTAAGAAACATTCTATTTTAGATTTTATAAAAGGAAAACAGCCTGAATGGTGGTGGAATAAAAATATCATGAAACAGATGCAACAATGGAGCGGCTTTTTTCCACCTACACCTGAAAATATACAGCGTTTTGGCCAAATGATGATAGAGGATGCTAAAGAAGTAGATGTGTTGGGGAGTTGGTTAAATGATGAATATCGTTTTTATTATAACAGTAACATAAGTGCAGTGAAGTTGGTACTTTTAGAACCTTATCATTCGAATCTACCCTGGAGTAGAATCTTAATGAATAAGAAAGTTCTTGTAATTCACCCATTTGCGGACTTAATATACAAACAATACCAAAAAAGGAAATTATTATTTAAAAATCAGAATGTTTTACCAGATTTTGAGTTGGAAACAATTCAAGCCGTGCAAAGTTTAGGTGGTGAAAGCGGTTCATTTAAAACATGGTTTGATGCTTTAAATTGGATGGAAGATGAAATGGATAAGAGGGATTATGATATTTGTTTAATTGGTTGTGGAGCCTACGGTTTTCCTTTAGCAGCCCATGCAAAAAGAAAAGGTAAAAAAGCCGTTCATTTAGGAGGGGCCTTACAACTTCTTTTTGGGATTAAAGGAAAACGTTGGGAGCTTGATTATTATCCGAAAATATGGGGACTTCCTTATGATGCTTATTCTTCTTTGTTCAATGAATATTGGGTTCGTCCATCTAAAAGTGAAACGCCTTCCGTTGCATCAAATGTGGAAGGTGGATGTTATTGGTAAATATATGAAAATAAAAGTATTAATATCATTTTTAGTCATAGTATTAACTTTCCCTTCAATTGGACAATGGTTAAATATTAAAATTGGAGAAACTGTCTATTGGTGGGCAACAAACTGTTTATTGTTATTTTCCTTTATTGCATATAAAATAAAATATAATAAATATATTCCAAAATTACCAATACAGATAAAATTATTTATGGTGTATGTTATTCTTTCTGCTGTATATGGTTGTTTTATGGCAGAAAGTTATTGGGATTGGAAATTATTGATAAATAATTTTATGATTTATTTGATGCCAATGTGTTTCTATTATGTATCAATCTCGGCCAATCTCCCCATAATCATTAGAAGATGGTGTAAATTCGCTATAGTTGCATTTTGGCTTTTATTGCCTATAATGCAATTTGAAGCCCCAGGTAAGTTTATGATTCCATTTTCTTTCTTAATTATCTTTTGGCCTTTTATCAAAGGGAAATGGCGTTACATAATTTTCTTTTTCTTTCTTACCATCTTTATATTTGGCACTTTGGGAGCTCGGAGTAGTGTTATAAGATATTTGGTTTGTGCCGTATTCTCAATATGCTTTATTTATCCTCAAATTTTTAAGAAAAAAGTATTAAAATCAATTTCTTTTATTTTTTTATTATCTCCTATTATTCTGTTTATTCTAGGGGTTACTAATGTATTCAACGTTTTTAAAATAGATGAATATCTTGATATAAATGAAAATGAATATGAAGTACAAAATGCTTATGGTGAAAAAGGTGAAAAAGAAAGTCTAACAGCAGACACAAGAACATTCTTATATTTAGAAACAATATCAAGCTCTTTGAATCATAATTATTTTATTCAAGGTCATTCCCTAGCACGTGGATATGAGTCTCCATGGTTCCGATCTACAGATTTAACATCGTATAGTAGAGGAGAACGGGACGCTTCTGAAGTCAGTATTTTGAATATATATACATATATGGGAATTATTGGAGTAGTACTCTATTTTATGATTTTTTTAGGCGCCGTAGCCTATGTTTTCAAATATAGTCAAAATTATATGATGTATGTTATTGCATGTATTGTAGCTTTTAGATGGTCTTTTGCTTGGTTAGAGGATTTTACTAGATTTGATCTAAATAACCTCTTCCTATGGATAATGATTTCAATGTGTTATTCTCCTTATTTTCTTAAAATGAACAATAATCAATTTAGGTTATGGATTAAAACTTTATTATACAATTAATTAATAATATGCTATACAAAATCATTAGAAGAATATATAATAATGCTATTAACCCATTAGAATGGTTATTAACTTTAGTATTACTAAAGGGCAATAATGTGAAATATGTGAAATATAAGTAAGCTTCCAAAATTGGCGTATTGACTAGCATGTCTCTTTCGCATACCTTCGTG
>ENA-OUQW01001048-OUQW01001048.1-human-gut-metagenome-genome-assembly--contig:-NODE-1048-length-31615-cov-5.328771_pt1 | contig 31615 bp, 27 predicted proteins | sample MGYA00248464_ERZ548849 | MGnify/ENA primary metagenome ERZ548849 (study PRJEB26491, sample SAMN04978193) | human gut metagenome | host: Homo sapiens | study: EMG produced TPA metagenomics assembly of... | reverse complement strand
CAGCAACTTTGCCGATAATAAAATAAGTATTGTCTTTGCTCTGGGCGATTGCCGGCAGCGCCGTCTTGTCCAACCGCTCCCACTTGGTCTCGACAAAGCGGGCTTTGAAAGAAAATTCCTTGGCCAATTGCAGCAGTTCATATTCTTCAAAATGTGAATTCTGCCGATCATATTTATGTTTGATTTGGTCAATAGAGATTGGCTTTTCAAAGAAATTCGCCATAATCGCAAAACAGGCCAGTCCGGTGTCAATGTCTTGAAAAGAAGTATTACCCATGGTTGCTCACAAATCAGTTGCAAAGCTTTAATGAAAAATATCATAAAGAGAGAAAGCCCAAAAATAAAGCAAAAATTTACACTTATTGATAAATAGTTTCTTACATAAGTATAATCTAAAGTTTTATCCACAGAGTCAAAGCAAGTGCCGCCAACAGTTTAAAATGAAAATCTAACAAAACATTAATGGAACGAAAAAAATAAAAAATAATTTCCTTGCATAATTAATATTATAGAGTGAAACTAACAACAAAGTTACTCTTAATAGGAGAGGTTGGAATGGACTATTATACGGAACGGCCAATTAACGGCCATCCCCATGGACTACCTCCATCGGACATTGTTTCAGGTGTTTCGTTCGTTTTGGCCACCTCTCAGATTTCAAATTATGTTTTCAAACATCATCAAACCTTTGCCGCCCACCCGGCAAAGGTTTTGTTGCATAGAATCAAAATTTTCGGAGTTGAAAATGAGTAGAATTAAATCGATTATACAGAAGTTATTTCCTCCTGAACAAAAAGTGTTGAACATTTTCAAGATTGCTTATCTGGTATTGTTTATCATTTCGTTACCGGAAATCTTTGTATATGTTGGAGGGGAAGCGGTATCGGGGATTTGGGATGCTCTTGCTTGGTTTGCTTTATGGGCTGTTTTTATAGTTTCTATGCTTGCATTGCCAATGTATTATAAAAGCAAAAAAAGAAATTTAGTTTTCATACCACTACTTATTTTCTTGATATTTTTATATATTATTGCAGTAAAATCACATCGCTATACCGCAGGATTGCTAGATGTCTTATATTTTCTTCCGGTTTTGATTGCTTTCATTCTTTGGAATAAAATGTCGGCAAACCCTGTCCGCAATCTCATAATATTTTTGGCTATCCCTTTCTCTCTTGTTGCTTTTGATAAAATTGTCACTTTAGGGTTTCAGCTAAGTTGTCCTTTCACAACTTCTAAAGCTGAATATAATCCAATTTATCTGCCAAAGCGTTTTTTTCATGAGGAAGATGGAAAACTCGTTCCTAATGTAAAAGTAATTAATAAATACGGAACTTTTAAAGAATATAGGCATGATAAGGTTAAATACACAATTCCTGATACAAATAATACAATTTTTATGTATACTCGCTGTACTTTGCAAGATACGGATATAACTGATAAACTTTTGGAAAAAGGAAATATTGTTCTTTGTCGAGATGTACATTCTCTAGATATAAATTACCAAAAGATAATTGACAGTTTTATTGCCACTATTGAGAAAATGGAAAAAGGTGGGCAAAAAGTAAAGATTGCAACGTTACATTCAAAAATTTTGAATAAAAAATATGAAAAGCGTTGGCTTAGACGTTTATCAAGCAGTTATTGCAGCTTCGGTAATATATTAGGTGGATATAAAGCTCAATTTAGAGCCAAGGAATCGGATTATGCAAATTATATTAAATCATTGGATAAGGAGGTACACGGATATTAATATATATTTTTTTAGTGTTACCCTAAATTGTCTTTATATTTAGATAACTATGTTGAAATTTTATAGCGATTTTAGAGGATAATAAAATATCCTACAGTTTTTTATATGCAATTTTAGGAGAAGTCGTATGAGTGATATTGCAACTTTTAATCCCAGTGATGATTATATTAAGGCATTGTTAAGTAAAGCTGTGTATGAAGGAATCGATGTCGGATATGACTTTTCAAATCTTAATGATAAGGAATTTTCTGTAGCAGAACGAAATTTCCTTTCTCAAAATTTTGAAGTTATTGATAGTTATAGCGATATCTCGACAGGATTTAAAGCTTGTTGGTTTCAGAAGAAAGGAACAAATGAGGTAGTTTATGCCATCGCTGGTACTGATGATTTTCCTGGCGGATTGTTTGATTATGGAGATGACTATGATATCTGTAAAAGAGGTATGGCAACGGAGCAATTTATTGAAGCATATAATTATTATATGCAGGTAGCCAATGCTCAAGGCTCCATCATAAACCAGATAGTTGAAGGGAAACCAGAACAAGGAGGATATCTCAAAATTCCAACATCAATTCCAGGAATTTATGATTATTATACTGTCGTAGAAACAATTAACACGCATGAAGGTAAAGGATATTCAAATATAACTCTCACCGGTCATTCTTTAGGGGGACACCTTGCAGGTTTAATTGGTATGATAAAGGGTAAGCAAACCACAATTTTTAATGCTCCTTCGTATTTTAAAGATCCTGTTGGTGATTACAGCATAGAATACGTATTTATTGATTCAGAAGGGAAAGAAACTACTGAAACATTAACATCTGATTATATAGGTTTTGTTGAGAAATTCTTCGGTTCAGATGTAAATCAAAACACTATAACTCATATTTATAATTCCAATAATATAAATATTATAGCTAATTTAGGTTGGAACTGGAAGAAAAATAAGGGGGTATGGAATATGACATGTGGTATCGGGAGATAGTATGCATTAACGGTGGGGCGCGCAAAGTATACGAAATTGGTAATGATCGGATTTTTGAATATGAAGCAGGCAATAAGGTTATTTTAAAAGACGTTGTAGAAAAACCGGATCCAGAACCTGGAACAGGGACTGGCTCTGGTCGGCCTTCTACTCCGCTTCCTCCCGATACAGGTGTTGGCGATGTTGGAGAAATTGGAGATGAATTAGAGGAGAACTTTGAAACAGCAGAAACAACACGTTCGCCTTTGGTCGTAGATTTAAATGGGGATGGCGTTATTGGAACGACTTCCGTTGCAGACGGTGTGTATTTTGACCACGAGAACGATGGTTTTGCGGAAAAAACAGGGTGGATTTCAGCCGAAGATGGCGTGCTTGTACGCGATTTGAATGGAAATGGACTGATTGATAATGGAACGGAATTATTTGGTAATAGTACAATATTAAGCAATAACGAAACAGCTGCAAATGGTTTTGAAGCGTTAAAAGAATTAGATAGTAACGGTGATGGGATTTTTTCAAACCAAGATAAAGCTTGGAATGAGGTAAAAGTATGGCAGGATGCAAATCAAAATGGCTATACGGACGTTAATGAGTTAAAAAGTTTGGATAGCGTAGGCATAACAGAAATAAACTTAAACTATAAACAGCAACAAGTTGCAGATGAAAACGGGAATATGCACAATCAAATAAGCACCGGAAAAAAAGATGGTTCAGAAATTTCAATCCACGATGTGTGGTTTGAAAGGGATACTATTGACAGCCAATCTTTGCAACAGATTATTATTCCAGATGATATTTTTCTCCTGCCGGAAATTGGCGGTAGCGGCAAAGTCTGTTCTTTGCGAGAGGCAATGGCGCAAGACGAGAGCGGAGAGTTGCGTACATTAGTGGAACAATATATCAATTTTGATTATAACCATACAATCACACCAGAGACAAATCAGGAAAGCAAAACAGAAAATACAGACTTGGAAATCACGCTTCCGTATGAAACAGGCGAAATAACAGATATAACTGTGAGTAACGTTCATGCCCAAGAAGGAAGGGATGCTATTTTACGCGATATCATATATCATTGGGCGGGCGTGCAAGATATGGATCCGAACGGGCGCAATCCAACACAGGTTTATAGTAAAGTAATTGATGATACTCGTAAACTTGAAGCTTTGGAGGAATTTTTAGGTAAAGATTATATGGGCGTATGGTGTTGGGGAGAACTTGATCCCAACCCGCACGGGAAAGCCGCACCGTATTTGCTACGAGCATTTGACACTTTGTTTGCGTATGTAGAAAATCAGCTGTTAAAACAAAGCGATTTCAGGGAACTGTTACAAAATATGGGAACCATCCAAGATACTGAAACAGGGGAAACAAGCATTGATATAAGCGGAATGATACCCTTATTGGAAGAAAAGTATAATGCCGCTGGTTTCTGGGGACAAAATATGCTGACAAAGTTTGCTAATGTTCTAAAAAATGCAGAAAATGGCGAAGCATATATAGCCGCGATTAAAGCAAAAGGCGATGCTGAAGGCAGCAGCTTTGAGAAGGCCTTGGCTGAATTTGGCGATATCAAAGGGACGGAATTGGCCGATTCTTTAACCGGAACAAACGGAGCTGATGAAATTTATAGTGATGCCGGCAATGATAAAATTTATGCTGCCGGAGGAAACGATAACATAGTCGGTGGCACCGGAAATGATACTATATTTGCTGAAGACGGAGATGATGTGCTGATTGGCGGCGAAGGAAAAGATTATCTTAACGGAGGCAATGGTGCCGACACCTACGTTTTCGAAGCGGGATTTGGTAAAGATGAAATAGACAACTCCAGCAAAACAGATGCCGGAGGGTTGAGTAATCCAGACATCATTCAATTTGGTGAAGGGATTTTACCGAACCAAACCCAGTTGCAACGATATAATTATGATTTAATTATACGTGTGTCATATGAAGACGGGAAAGTGGACGATACTGTAACCGTACTGGGGTATTTTAACGAGCAAGGTACATCAAATGCAACGGTTGGTAAAATACAATTTTCCGACGGAACGGTATGGAATTATGAATATGTCATAACACATTGGAATAGCGTAGCCGGAAGCGATGGGGGAATGACCTTTGAGGGAACATCTGAAAGTGATACGCTGAGTGGTACGGCACATAATGACGTATTGATTGGCGGCGCTGGCGATGATACACTAAGGGGAAATGGTGGCAATGATACTCTTCAAGGTGGAAAAGGTAATGACCGGATAGATGGTGGTACAGGCGATGATCGTTATTTATGGAATTGGGGTGATGGGCTGGATACGCTGTACGATAGCAACAACCATGATACCATAGTTTTCGGCAGCGGTATTTCGGAAAAAGATTTTGTTTATCGTAACGAGGGAAATAACTTACGGATTATCATTAAAGGCAATGAAAGTCAGGGCTTAATATTACAGGAGTTTTTCAGCAGCAACCTTAATTACAAAATAGAAGATCTTAAGTTTTATGATGGTAAAATAATACATTTGTCAGAAATTGCTTTAACTTTACAACAATTAAATACAGGGGAAACCATTACCGGGACGACCTTTGGGGATACAATTTATGCCAACAACGGTAATGATACAGTCAATGCCGGAAATGGTGATGATACAATTTATGGCGGAGCCGGATTTGATACTTTGAAAGGAGGAAACGGCAACGACATTTTAATTGGCGGAACAGGAAATGATACTTTAAACGGCGGTTACGGTGATGATACTTATATTTACAATAAGGGTGACGGGGTTGATATCATAGATGATTATGAAGATAACTCGACTACAGGAAAAAATGACAAAATTAAATTTGGTTCAGGAATTACGTATGATGATTTATCGTTTGCACGAGATGGGGATAATTTAATTATTACATTATTTGATGACGCCTGCCAACAAATAATAATAAAAAATCAATTTGGCAATTATCATTATTGGGTAGAATATTTGGAGTTTGCAGATGGAAATATTGTAAGCATTACAAATACACCATTCGTTTTTGAACAATCAGATGCTAATGATAATATAAGCGGAACAGCTTATGATGATACTATTTATGGTAATGGCGGTAATGATACATTGAAAGGAGGTAATGGCAATGACACATTAGTTGGCGGTAAAGGTAATGATACGTTAGATGGCGGTTATGATGACGACACATATATATGGAATTGGGGTGATGGTTTTGATACGATATCAGATTATCAGGATAGCAATACGATAGGCCGTAATGATAAAATAAAATTAGGCGAGGGAATTAGTTTTGATGATTTGAGTTTTGAGCGATCTGATAACGACCTGTATGTATATATAAAAAATGATAAAGCTCAAGGATTTAAGCTAAATAATCAATTTAGCAATGCTGATTATGGAATAGAATATATAGAATTTGCTGATGGAAGCACCTGCAACTTAAAACAGATGGGCTTTACATTTAATCAAACGGATAAAGATGATAATATGTCAGCAACAGGCTACGATGATATAATTTACGGAAATGGCGGCGATGATACGATAGACGCGGGGAGTGGAAATGATGTTATATATGGCGATGCTGGGCAAGACCGTCTATTGGGCAACGCCGGAAATGATACCTATGTTTGGAACTATGGTGACGGAATTGATACAATTTTTGACACGACAGGAACAGATAAAATTAAATTCGGCGCGGGGATAGAACAGGCGGATTTGCAGTTTTCCAAAAAGGGAAATAATTTGAATATTATGATTAAAAACAATCCGAATCAAGGGATTATTATTGAAAATTATTTTGAAAAAGCCACATATAAAATAGAAAATATAGAGTTCGCGGACGGAACAGTCATTGCATTAGATTCATCATTAATAATAAACGAAACGGCGGATATGACGATAACCGGTACGTCTGAAGATGAAGAAATAACGGGCGGCAACGGCAATGACATGATAACAACCGGCGATGGTTATAATGATGTTGCCGGAAACAAGGGCAATGATACAATTACCGGAGGCTATGAGAACGATACATATTATTATAATCTGCATGACGGTTTTGATACAATAACAGATCCGGACGGAAAGGATAAAATAATTTTCGGCGAAGGAATATCGTCAGATGATATTGTACTATCCCGCAATGAAAACAATCTAATTATCCGCCTTAAGAATGATGACAGTTGTGGCATTCAAATTAATAAGTTTTTTGAAAATAATAATTATAAAATAGAACAATTAAAATTTAATGACGGAACATCTTTAAGTTTAACCAAAGGGCTTACTTTGCAAGGAACCAACGGCAATGACACTATTAACGGAACGTCTTATGACGATACTATTATCGGTTCAGACGGAAATGATGTTATTTCTGGCGGCGGCGGTATGGATGTAATCTCAGGCGGTGATGGTTTTGATACGATAGCGGGAGATGACGGCGCCGATATAATTGCAGGCAATGCCGGAAACGATATCATAAATGGCGGTGCAGGTGCAGATACGTTTATATGGAATTTAGGAGATGGCGTAGATACGATTACGGCTGATAATACGGATGCGCTGCTGTTTGGTTCAGGGATAACCGCCTCAGATTTATCGTTTCGCTGTGAAGGAGAAAATTTACATATTATCGTCAATCAAGACGCGAGTCAGGGAATTATTCTAACAAAATACTTTAACGGCAATGCACTGGGAAGCATAAAATTTGCAGACGGGAGCTGTATATTGTTAAATCAGACAGGGTTAACTTTAAACCAAGATTCATATTATAATGGTACGATTACAGGTACACCATATGATGATGTCATCAATGCACAAATACCTGATTCCGTCACTATAAACGGCGGAAACGGAAATAATGTAATTACAGCAGGAAATGGTATAAATACAATAAACACAGGTCAGGGAGATGACAGGATTACGGCTGGTAATGGTGGAAATACTGTTAATTCTGACGCTGGGGACGATATTATTGTTACGGGAGCAGGGTGCGATACCATCACATCGGGCATCGGAAATGATACAATTACAGCAGGAAAAGGAAATGACATTATTAACGGTGGTGACGGAAATGATGTTTATTACTATAATTCAGGGGATGGCTATGACACGATTACAGACTCTTCGGGCTATGACAAAATTATTTTCGGTTCAGGTATTGTACCGAATAATTTTTCCTATAAACAAGAGAATAATGATCTTATAATTTATGTAAACGCCGAAAAAACACAAGGTATAAGAATAAGCGGTTATTATAGCGGAAAGCAAATAGAGGAATTATGCTTTGCTAACGGAACAATAATTAATCTGCCTTTGCAGAATTTGACGCTTGAACAAACCGCTGAAAATGAAACGATTAACGGTAATGCAACAGATGAAGTTATTTATGGCCAGGGTGGAAATGACACGATAAATGCAGGTAGCGGCAATGATACGCTTATCGGCGGTAAAGGAAACGATTACCTTAACGGCGGAACAGATAACGATACGTACATTTATCATCCTGGCGATGGTTTGGATACTATTACAGATAACGCCGGAGAAAATAAAATCATTTTTGGTGAAGGGATTGATTTGCATGATTTAAAATTCACGCAAATCAATAATAATTTATTAATATATCTTAACAACGATAAGAGCCAGGGGATAATAATAAACAATTTCTTTGTTAACAATGGCAGCAGAATAAATGAAATCCATTTTGCCGACAATTCCGTTTTTTATTTGTCGGAAACAGGGCTGACATTAGATCAAACCGAACGCACAGATAATATGACATTGAGCGGGACGGATTATGATGATACGCTTATTGGAGGGGCTGGAAACGATACCATCAATGCCAAAGATGACGATGACATATTGATTGGCAATAAAGGCAGCGATACCTTAAACGGCGGTCAAGGAAGAGATACGTATATCTACAATTTGGGAGATGGCGCAGACATCATAAATGAATATAAAGGCAAAGACAAAATCGTATTTGGAACAGGGATATCTTATGACAATCTGACTTTTACCCGAGACGGTAACAATTTGGTTATTAAGATAAATAATGACATTTATCAAAGCATTACCATTAACAAATTTTATGAAAACGTTGATTATCAGGTAGAAAGTTTGGAATTTTCCGATGGTTCATCATTGAATATCTCAACTTTGGGACTAACATTGCAGCAGACAGAAGCAAACGACAGTGTTTACGGGACATCCTATAATGATGTAATCTATGGCAATGGAGGGCATGATACTATTAATGCCGGTGCGGGAGACGATATTTTAATAGGCGGTGCCGGTAACGATACGTTAAATGGTGGCACCGGTGATGACACCTATACTTATAATCTTGGTGATGGTTACGATGTCATCAACGAAACGGGAGGACAGGATAAGATTGTTTTCGGTCAAGGGATAGCGGAAGAAAACTTGTTTTTTGAACAGTCAGGAAACAATCTGCGCATCTTTATAAACAACATTGAAGGCAACGGTATCCAAATCAACAATCAGTTTTCCGAACCAAATGCCCAAGTGGAAACCATAGAATTTGCTGATGGCAGTACACTTGACATTAGCAGTGCCAGCCAACTTATTCAAGCAATGAATACATTTGGAATCAGTAATTCTGCAACAACAGATTTATTATCTGGCGCGACAGAAAATGTAAGTAATATGTGTAGCCTTGCTGTCAATGAGCTTAACAAGAACGTTGCATAGAGGGAAGAGTGCCAGGTTTCTCATAAATGAAAACTTGGCGCTTTGCATATTATTTGTGCATTTTATTTATCGTTCTTTTCGCTCCGAACAATCTCCAGAATGCCAAATGCGGAGACAGCGAGGGCAACGATATGCTCCACGAGTTCGGGGTTAATGGCTATGCCAAGACCTGATAGCAGGCTGATTAAACCGCGCCACGTGGATGGTTGGTTAAGTTTTAAGAGTTCTATAAGTTTAAGCATTTTCATTCCTTTCATAAAAAATATAGCCCGATTGGGCGGGTTAGTAAATTGCGTTTATAGCTTGCTGTATCGTTTCGTCCGAATACGGCTGAATACCGTTTTCCATACGAATGACGGCTTTAACAAATACGGTCAACACGCCTCGTTCTTCAATATCAATCACCACATCCGGCAATACGCCAAGTTGCCTTGCTATAGTTTGTACGTAAGCAGTTGTCTGGTTTTCGTTTGGTGGTGCGTAACGGCTGATTATTTGCCGCACCGTATTTAAACCGTGAATCCTCTTATAATTAATGAGAACCTTTGCCAACGCGCGAATACCCCAAACGGGTGTCGCAAATACGCAAAAGGACGGATCTTGCGATTTTCCGTCCTTTTTCAATCCTTGCCAGTCAGCACCCCAGCGAATGTTGCCGGGATTATTGTTTCTTATGCCTCTTGGTAACTGCTGATTCATTATGTATCTCCCATATAAGTTGCCGTAAATCATCAATTTTCAATTCAAGCCGATTGATGTGCACTTGCGTGCACCATTAAAAGTCAATAAGACCGAAAAAATGGTTGAGTTGTTAACCCGTGAAAACGGCGCAACGCTTGAAGAACTGGCGGAAGCCACAGGATGGCTTGTCAATTCGGTCAGGGGCGCGTTATCCGCCTATACGAAAAAACATAAGGAATACACGCTATTTAGCGAAAAAGATCAGGGAATTAGAAAATACCGTCTATCACCTCTGCTAAATAACTAATCAAAAAGGCGGTTTTTATGCCGCGCTTTTAATGTTTCTCTATATAATTATAGCGTACAATATGCCGCACGATTTTATTTCAGGCTACAAACGCCGTTTATGCGGCCACAAACCGCAATTTAAGAAAAAGAAAACGAGGCTTTTGACCTCGTTTTCCGTGCCGTTGAAGAAATGCAAGAAAGGATTTCGGTAGCCAAATTTCCACAACGGCAAAAAGTCCCAATATTTGGGGCTTTTTATGGCTTTGTGGCGGGGCGTTTCCTTCCCGCCGAGGCTAAGTTAATCTTTCCATTCAGGTATTAAATCGCCGCTATCCAAGTCGGGATTGTACCCGTTAAAATCCTCGGTGCTAAATCTAACGCCACCGACTGCTTGAATGACAATCCCGTATTTGCGGCTTAATTTTTCAAGCTCTTTACAAAAATCGTGATATTTATGAGGGATTGGATTTGGGTAAGCGTGCTCGTCAACATAATGCTGATAATCCTCAATGAGGCGTTCTTTGGTTAATCGGCGATCAACCGTTTTAATAAAGGTTTCTACATTTGTGCTGATTTCTTCCATGTAGCTGTCTGCAGTGTGTCTGCCCCAGCGGCTATCCATCAATTTTTGTGTTTCTTCAGGAGTAAGTCCAGAGTTCTTTTGGATCAGTTTAGCTGTTTCGTTCCATAATTTTGTAATATCTTTTTTGCGCTTGAGATAATCCCTTTAATCAATAATTTCATCAGTTGCAGTTTGTCCCGTTCAACCATCTTTTCTATAATTTTTTCCGGATGACGCATAGCTTTATATATTTCCGCTGATTTATCGGTGCTTATTTTATTAATTAAACCATTCGAAACAGTGATATCACTAATAAGAGGCGTGACAATCTTTAAAATACATTCATCCATAAGCTGGACTGGAATCGCTCCATTACTACAATGATGGTAACCATAATATTTAGCCTTTGTTGAAGTGTAATAAAAACGACGCACTCCGTGACTTTGGCAGGATGCCGGTGTCATCGGGCTATGGCAGCACCCACAAGTTAGAAGTCCCCGTAAAATTCCAACCTCATTTTTATTAAACAAGCAGGTGCGTTCGCTTTTTTCTTTGTTTTTAAGGATATATTGCACGCTTTCAAATATTTTAGGCGATATGATTGCTTTATGCTGACCGTCATATAATTCATCTTTATACTTTATTTTTCCCATATATGTTGGATTTTTCAGCATCCTTAAAAGCGCATCCCGCCGAAAATCCCGATATCCGTTTTCGGTTAAAAGCTTGCATACAGACATTACCGATTTATATTTGAGATACATTTCAAACATAAATTTAACCACATCAGCTTCTTGAGGTTCAATCTCCAATTTTTTATTGATTGAACGGTAACCATATGGAACAACGCCACCAGTCCACATACCTTTTTTTCTAGAGGCGGCTGTTTTATCCCTGACACGCTCACTGCCTATTTCTCGTTCAAATTGCGCAAATGAAAGGAGCATATTCAAGGTTAGCCGCCCCATACTGTCCGATGTATTAAAATTTTGTGTCACCGAAACAAACGAGCAATGATATTTATCAAAAATATCAACCATCTTGGAAAAATCTACAAGCGAACGTGTTAATCGGTCAATTTTATAAACCACAATCATATTGATTTTACCACATTTAATATCGTCCAATAATCGCTGCAAAGCTGGACGTTTCATATTACCGCCTGAAAACCCACCATCATCATAATGTTCTTCGACTAATACCCAACCTTGATGTTTTTGACTTTTAATATAATTCTCTCCTGCTTCTCTTTGAGCTTCAAGCGTGTTGAATTCTTTTTCCAAGCCTTCATCTGTTGATTTTCTGGTATAAATTGCGCATTTAACTTCTTCCATAACTATATTCCCCAAAATTCTTTGCCAGAGATTTTACGTCCTGTAATTTTATATGCCACCGCAGATAGAGATTTGTAAAACTCGTTGTCCATTTCAAAACCACCATTGACCACACGCAAGCGATATGTCTCGCCCTTAAATTTTCTGACAATTTCTGTGCCTATGGATAATGTTTTTTCAGGCAAGAGTGATTTATCCATATTTTCAAGAAGGGATTTGGTTTTAGCATCCAATCCGCCAAACCGTAATTCCTGCAAGCGGTGGGTAACGCGCCATATAAAAAATTCTTTTCGTGTTGTTGCTTTTGGCGGCTCCTGATTATAAAGAGTTATATACAAATCTTTTAACTCTGAAAAAGTAAGGTTTGGTATTTCTCTTAATTCAACATTCAAATTAGGCATTTTCGTCATATTGACCTCCTGCTTGATGAATGCTTGGAAGCACACACAAGTCCAGTTTATTATTCGTATTATCGCTGTTTTCCTGCTCTTTTAAGAGTTCGGTAACTAGCGCATATAAAAGTTCTAACAGTCGTTCGAATTCGGAATTCATAAAAACCTCCTGTTATGATTAAGCACAACAGGAACACCCGTTGAAAAATGAAAACCGTTTCCATTTTTTTAATATTTTTTTTGCTCTGGTGTTCGCGCCTCATTCGGTCGTCCATAAGAGACAAGAACAGGTATATTTTTAAGGGGTTGAAATATAGCGTTTTTTGGTCGGTACGCGTTCAGACCAAAAGTATCTTTTTTGCCTCAAAATTCATAAAAAACACTAAAATAAGGATACAAAAAAAGAGATACCGTTCAGACCAGAACGCGCCAACACCGCGGAAATACTGGCATTCAGAGAGTACGAAAAAAGCCTCCGTTTTTTGGAGGCTTTTGATGATGGTGGGTTGGGAGGGACTGACCTTCACTTCGTTCGGCCGCACAGGCACGCATTGCCGTCGGCAACCGGCATACTTCCGTCTGTCTTGCGCTGGCAGTCGAACCTGCTTTTTGGTTTGAGTCCAAAATCATTATTTAAAACAAAAAAAACGCCGCAAGGGCGCATTTTTGTTTTAATGGTGGGGCTGAGCTAGCAATTCACGAACTACGTTTCATGAAAAAAATTGAATAAAAGTAAAAATTGCAAAAATCTATATTTTTCTGGATTTTTACATAATTGTAAGTTATCATAAGAAAAATCAACATATTTGAGCTTATTTATGGAAAACACAGAAGAATATATTTCATCTGCTTTTATTGACTTACATTATGAGGGTAAGAAAATAAAAGAACACACAATGGATTGGTACGAATTTTCATCCTCCATTGATGGTCTTACCTGCTTACTTAAAAATGTAGCTGAAACTCTAGGAGTACCTGAAAACAAATTAAGTATTGAAATTGGAAGTATTCAGGACGGAGGGCTAAAAACAAAAATAGTCATTAAATGTGCTATTGGGATATGGTTTCTTGATCATTTAGGTGGTTATATTCTTGACAACGCACTTGATGCCATTAATGCCGATAAGTTTATTAAAGAACAAACTATTAAGGTGGCAAATAAAACTCTTAATATTTGTGATAAAGGCTTAGATTTAGTAAATGATATTCTCGACAGAACAAATACTTTCATAAATAATAAACTTAATAAAAAAAATGAAAATAACCCTATCAAATTATTGGCAGCATCTAGAGATAACATTGATACTCAAATAATGAAAAACCAAAAAAATCATAGATGTCTGGAGCAATTTGTTGAATGTCTTTCAAACGATGTTGAAAAATTGGAATACTCTCCTAGTTCCTCTAAAGGACATAAAACAGATATAACATTTACTCCCAAAGAACTGCCATTCTTAACAAATCCAATAAAAGAAAAAAGAGATGAAGATAGTGAAGAAGTATCAACAGTATATGTAACTTTACGTCTTGAAGGTTCCCACTTAACCGGAGAAGAATGGTCATTTGTCGAAGTGAACAAATCAACAAAGAAAAAAACAAAACCTAAAAGATATAAAGCCGAAGTTTATGATTCTTGGCTGTTAAAACTTGGAAGAGAAAAAGCCTTAACAGAACTAAAAGATGTTGATTTATATTGTGAAATGCTTGTTAAAAGAATCACAAAAGATAAGAGAGACACAATTAAACGCATAATTATTAAATGTTCAACAGAAAAATTTGAACCGACTTTATTTGATAACTATTAAAAATCATATCAACTATAGAAAAATGACTAATGTAAACGAATATATAAATTTAACAAAAGCATTACTTAACAGAATTGGAACAACAACTTTCTATATACAAGAGCAGGATTTTGTATCTTCGGTTACGGTACCTTTCTTCAAGCAGATTGCTCAAATTGCATCTGACACTCTATTATTAATAGAAAAGAACTCGTTCTATAATGCCTGTCTTTTATCTACGAGTATTGTTGAGAGCATTATACAACTAACCTGGTTAGACGTTGATATAAAAAAACGTTCCCAAAACTATCTTGCTTTTGGCCTAATTGAAGACCTACCCAGAATAGAAAATCATCCAGAAGAATATGAAGATACCTTAGAATGTTTAAAAATAATAGAAGCCGAGAAATTTTTAAAGAAAAATCCAGCTGATAAAAACCCATTAAACCGTAAAAATTATATTAATCATTGGTACAACATAGATGGAGCTAGTGGGTTTGAAGCAATGGTAAAAAAACTCAACCAACCATATATAAATAAAGTTTATGAAATGTATTCTATCCTTTGTGGCTTCAAGCACTTTCAACCATTTAATATTGTTAGATTATTTGATATTAAAGAAAAAAAATTATTTGAAAATGAGGGACAAAAGTTCATTGCATCTCAGATAACTTTATATTCCCTCATTGAAGCAGTTAATATTATCAATAAATATCAAGATAATAAAATTGAATTTCTAGATATAATGGCCAGAACAACAGAGTTAATGAAAAATGACTTAAGATTTCCTTTAACACCCAACCGCTAGTCGTTTCATATTTTCATGGTAGACATGAATGTCATTCGCTAAAGAAGAAAATGCTGCAATATTTTCTTTATGAAAATCAACAATCCCTTCAAATTTTGAACCGACCAACAATTTATCAAATGGTTTTTGTATTTTATAAATAAGTTTTTGCCCGTCCAAATAACAATCAGAAAGAAGCAATCCGAGCAATTCTCTCTTTTGCAAAGGGTCTGATGTTTTCATAATCATAGAAGCACTAGCCGCAATATCTAAAACATCATTAACCGTATCTTTTATTTCCTGAGTAATATCCGCATATTTTTCTATCGTTTTTTGCAGTTCTTTTCTTTTTGCTTCAATATTAACTTTTTCTTCTTCCCACTCAGAACGGTCAATACCTCCGTCAAAGAAAACATCTTTTACCCGACGTTCTCGAACATTTAATTTTTCAATCTCATTGGTAATCTGGCGTTTCATAACTGCATTTACTTTTTCTTCATCAATAAGTCTTTGCTGAATATTTTTCTTTAAAAGCTCCACAATATCGCTGTTTATTCTGATTTTGCTGAAAACTTCTTCATCCAACTGATTCAGAATTACGGATTCGCTAACCAATTCTTGATCGCAAGGTCCTTTTAAACGACCGCAACGTAAATAAGTATATGTTTTGCCATTTGTCTTTTTATGAGTTTCCTCGCTCAATGTACAACCACAATGCGCACATTTAATCAAACCTCTGAAAGCAAACGGAAGACCACCATAGACCTGTTCTTTGCAATGTATTTTTTTGCCGGATAACAAATCCTGAACTTTATCAAACAAAGATTTATCAATAAGCGGCTCATAGATATGCGGAATAACCTGCCCTTTTACAACCATTTCCCCATAATAAAAAGGATTCGTCAGCATATTATAAACAGCAACCCGGCTTATAGATTTTTTTGTTTTAGATCGGAAAGAGTCTAAATTCATTTCCTGAGCCAATTTCCAAATACTTCTTAAAGAATGGCAACCGGTAGCATATTCCTCGAACAGCTTTTTTACAATTGGTGCACGCTCCGGATCTGCAATAACAGTCGCTTTATTTGTTTCATCTCGCGTATTTAAATACCCAATTGGCGCCCGTCCCTGCCATTTACCCAACGACCAGTTATAATTCATACTACGGTTAACATTGTCTCTCATAGAAGCAATATACATCTTCGCAGAAAGAATACCCATATCCCAGCGCATAATATCTGCAGATGAGCTGTTTTGATTAAGAATAAGTCCTTCTTTATAAAAATGTAATTCAATCTTGTCTTCTTTTAACAAACCCTCAACAGCAACACATTCATTAAAACGTCTTTGAAAACGGTCAATACAATGAACGACAATAGCTGTTTTTTGTTTTTGCTTTTTGACAAACTCTAACATTTCATTAAATTTAGTACGTTTACCGACCGTCGAACTTTCGATAACACGATAATTCTTTAAAACGGCTAAACCTCGTTTCTGACAATATTCCGCCATAATATCATGTTGCGCGTCTAAAGAAGCTCCGGGTTCTTGTTCTTTACTGGAAACACGAGCAAAAATAACAGCTTGTTTACAATTTTCTGATTGAATGCATTGATATTTTTTAGACATGTTTAATATTCCTCATCTTCGTCATCACAAGAATAGTCATCATTTTCTGCATAAAAATCGTCTGAACTCATGGTTTCGATAAAGTTTCCGGTTTTGTTGTCATGGATTTTTACAACCGTCCAGGAAGGATCCGATATGTCAAAATCAACGTTAATATCATCGGAACTTTCAAAAACAGAAGCACCATGTGAATAAATATCCGGGTAATCTTCTTCAAAATGCTTTTCAATTTCTGATGTCAACCGACAAACGCAAACCATGCCGGAATCAGCGCAAAACTCTTTATGAAGGATATAACTGCCATAGATTTTGTTACTCCAATCGCCAAAACCGGTATCACAAGCAAAAGCCGGAAAACCTGTTAAATCCGTCAAAGCCTTAGAAACTGCGTCATTAAATGCTTTCGGACTGTCATCTAAAAATTTGCAACATTCGTCCCAAGTATCATTATTCAAGATATAGCAAGGGTCTGTCACGACATATTTTACAAGCATATTCATTTTTATCACTCCTTTGTTTTTACATAATAACATTATGCCGCGGTTATTTGGGAATGTACGCAGTTATTTTCAGTTTTTGACGACTTTTTTGCTAATATTTTACTGATTTTTCAATTCATTAAGTCCTTATCATTGAGAATTTCAGAACTTATTGACACGGATGTCATTATGTTTTTTGTTTTATAAATATTTTTGATACCAACCGTAAAAAATTTAATCAGATTATCCGTCATTTCCGTTAGCTCAATATCCGTAACGTCGGGATACAGAACTGATAACTCTCTTTTGAGTCTTTCAAATTCATTTAACATATTTAATTTTATGTCGTTATCCCAATATGATGTAAAGCCAAACTTCTTTTTTTTTATAAATTTAGAATTTTATATATTAACGTATGGTCTTTAATGTCATTATGTTACAACATTCTTTCAATAAACCGTCTCAATGTGCTGAGTTGGACGCCAAGGATTTTGGCAATTTGGGATTTGGAGATACCTTTTGATAATAAATTTCGCACTTTTTTAGCATTTTTTGAAAGTTTAAGCTTTTTTGATTCTGCGGAGAATGGACGTCCGAGCTTCTTTCCTGAGGCTTTGAGATTAGCAAGGGATGATTTTGTACGTTGGGATATTAGGTTTCTCTCTATCTCCGCAGCCAAACCAAAAGCAAATGCTAAAACCTTTGATTGTATGTCATTGCCGAGACGATAATTTTCTTTCAAAGTCCAGACCTGGCAGTTTTTAGATAAACAAGTCTCCAAAATCCGCATGACTTCAAGCAACGACCGTCCGAGACGGGATATTTCGCAAGAGATAAGGATGTCATTTTCCTGCAAATTCTCTAATAATTCACCAAGTTTGCGGTTTTTCAGTGCTTTTCGCGAAGATATTTTTTCCTCAACCCAGTTATCAATATTTAAGTCATGCTTTTTAGCAAACTGTTCAATCTCAAAGTGTTGGTGTTCAAGGGTTTGCTTAGCCGAACTAACCCGAATATAACCGATTGCAGCCATTGTTTTCTCCTTAAAATTTCTTAAAAATACCGGTCATTTTATTAGAACGATAAAATCAACTGCTTTTTGCAAGTTTCGCACTTTTTCTTTTCAATAAAAAATCAAGGAAAAATAATAGCTTGTTTTCTTTTGCTTCGGAACACATCTGTCTTTTAGACAACCGGTCACAATCGTTGGTTTGTGTATAGTGAAACGGTCTAGCTTGGCTAGATTACAAACTTTAATTGCAATTAAAGATAAGGAATTGAAACTTATGAAGAAAAAACTTTTATTTACAACGGCTTTAGTGGCGGCTTTTGCGGCAACTAATGCTTATGCCATGGAAATAAATACCGATACAGAAATTACAGGCGAAGAACAAGCGATAGAACCTAACGAAAAACTTATTGTTTCAGGCGGGAAATTAGTTGCAACAGATACGCACGTCTATGCAGAAGGGGTTGAAGTTACAGGTGGCACAGTCATTTTAAATGACGGAGCCAGTTTAAAAAACGATAATTGGGATGAAAGCTTCAAACTAAGTAGCGGAACTATTATAATGAATGGTGGAGGAGACGGTCCTAGCATAGGAACTAATCACTCCAGTGAAGAAGAGTCGTGGGAATACAGAGGCGGTAAATTTGAAATGACCGGCGGTAATCTCATCGTTAACGGTTCTGAAAACTATATTGAAGGCGGTGATGTTACCATTAGCGCTGGTGCTGTTGATATTGCTGAAGGTGCAACATTGCAGACAGCAGCTACATTAATCCCATCAGGTCTTTCTCCTGAAGAGGGTGATGATGCAATGGCTGGTGAAGTTGCAGTAATTAAACTCACAGATGAAGGAACAATTAACCTCTCTGGCACGTTAGTTTCTGACGTTTCCGGCAATGGTAACTTAAATGTTAAGTCTTCAAGCGCTTTGGTTGACGGTAATGTTTCCGGCTCCAACCTGACTTTTGAAGCCGACCATTCTTTAAGCAAACTTGTTTCCGGCACAATCGGCGATTTGGCTTCTCTGAATGTCAATAAAGGTACTTTGACTTATGACAAGCAAACCGGTAAAATCGGAAACATGGAGATTTCTCAAGATGCAGGTCTTAAAGTTGAAAATTTTGTACAAGATGCAGATTCTAAAGATGAAAATTCTGTACGAGCGGATAATTTTACATCTGACGGTAATATTATGTTAAGCGGTAGCGAAGGAAGCTCCGACATTACAGTTCAAAATGCACTCAATATCACAGGAGGAAGCGTGACTGCTCTAAACGGTGACCTTGAAAGCTTTGATACCGTTAATATTAGTGGCGGTACCTTGGATATGAAAAATGAAAGTGATATAACCGGTTTAAAAGGTGTTAACATCAACGGTGGCAGTATTACAGTTGATAATGGAGAAATTTGGTCACTCGGAGATATTAACTTTAATGGTGGTAATGTCAAAATTGACAATATGGGGGTCGTTTCTACTTCTGTTGATGGTCTGGATTCCGTGTTTGGAGAGCAGAGTGAACCTGCGACAGCCGGAAATATTAATATTACCAAAGGTACAGTAATTGCAGGAAATACTGTGTTTTTAACAAAAGGGAAAATTTCCGTTTCCGGGAAAGGTGTGTTGGATATTGAAGCCGGAAAAACGATGTACACATCTAAAGAAACGATACCTGACGGAAATGAAGTTGTTATTACCAACAAAGGTGAAATTAGCCTTACGGATGAAGGAACAATTAACCTCTCTGGCATGTTAGTTTCTGATGTATCCGGCAACGGTAACTTAAATGTTAAAATCTCTAGTGCATTGGTTGACGGTGATGTTTCCGGCTCTAACCTGACTTTTGAGGCTGACCATTCCTTAAGCAAGGCATTTTCGGGTACAATCGGTGACTTGGCTTCTCTGAATGTCAACAAAGGCACTCTGACTTATGACAAACAAACCGGTAAAATCGGTAATCTGAATGTTGCCGGTGGTTTGGATATCAGCACCAATACGGTTAATGCGACAAATGTTGAATTTGCCGATAACTCCAATCTGGCTTTGCGCGTGGCGGCTACTGACAACTACGGTAAAATCAATGCCGATAAAATTGGTATCGGTAATGAAACAACCATAAAAATTACGCTTGATAATGGTGTGGTTGGAAGTGAGGGTGAAACCTTTAAATTCTTAAACAGTGGAAACATTGACGGTGAATTTACCAACAAGATTGCAGAAAATGGCCGTTATGACATTGTTCAGAATAAGGACGGTTCGTTTAATGTTACTCAGAAAAATACGACGGCTTCCGATGTTGTTGCCGAGGCTGGCGGTACGGCTTCTAATGCCGCAACGGCCGAAGCTTGGGAAACAATTAACAATTCGTCAAACGTAAGCGCACAAGCTAAAGCTGTTTCTACGGCAATTTATGACCTATCGCAAGAAACTTCTGCCGCCGGTAAAAAAGCCTATGTCGATGCTTTGACAGCCGTAGCGCCGGAAGTTGCACCGATGGTTCAGAAGACACAGACTGAAACTGCCAACCAGGTATTCGGAGCAGTCAGCACTCGTTTAACCGGCGGTTCAATCTCAACCGGTTCTGAAGGTATGTCTTCCGGTGATTCTAATCCTGACGCGGCTGTTTGGGTTCAGGGTATGTTCAACAAATCCAAGCTGGACGATACTTCAAAAGCCAAAGGGTTTGATGCGGATTCTAACGGTGTTGCTCTCGGTATTGAAAAATTCGTTAATAAAGATGTCAAAGTCGGTGCCGGTTATGCTTATACCAATACTGACATTGACGGTTTTATGAGAAGCACGGATGTTGATACACACACCGCTATTTTGTATGGCGAATATAAACCGTCTAACTGGTACGTTAACGGTATTGCGACATACGGTTGGTCTGATTATTCCGAAGATAAAAATGTTGCGGGTGTTGGTGTAAAAGCCGACTACGATGTTGAAACATTCGGTTTGCAGGCCATGACCGGTTATGACATGCAGGTTAAAGGCTTTGGTTTCACTCCGGAAGCCGGATTGCGTTATGTCCATATTAAACAAGACGCTTATAAAGATTCTGCCGACCAGAAAGTCTCCGGCAACGACAGTGATATTTTGACCGGTGTTATCGGTGCAAAAGTCAGCAAGAACTTTGAATTGTCTAACGGTATGAACATCAAGCCGGAAGCTAGAATTGCCGCAACCTATGACCTGTTTAACGATGATGTTAATTCAGTCGTAACACTGGCTAACGGTTCTGCTTATGCCGTTGACGGCGAAGCTCTTGACCGTTTCGGAATGGAATTCGGTGCTGGTGTAACTGCGGAAGTTAATGACAATGTCGAACTCTCGTTTGGTTATGAAGGCAAATTCCGTGAAGATTACCAAGACCACACTGGCTTGTTGAATGCTAAATATAAATTTTAGTATTTAACATTCCTTTGCTAAAAAGCGCTTCGAGAGCAATTTCGGAGCGTTTTTTTTATTTTACAAACGACTTATTGTCACAACTGTCATCAAGTTAAGCACTTGTTTTTGTTTTAAGTCCCAAAATCGTAGCAAAATGTCATCAAAAAGTAGAATTTTAGGGGCTCGCGGATGTGATTTTTCCCGACATAATAAAAATAGTTAATGAGTAAACAACTAGTTATGAAAGGAAAATCTTATGTATCAAATCAAAGTCAATGGCGTGTTAATGCCGACAATTTATTACCATTTGAATGAGGCAATAGAAGCTTGCGAAGCTGAAAAAGCTCGTGGTTGTGCTGTTTTTACCGAGATTGTTAAGTTATAAGGAGTTAGTGTTATGTTGAAGAATTTTGAAAACTGGCTTTTGGAGCAAAATTACAGCGCAAGCACCTCCGCCGATTATTCTGGAAGAATAGAAAGACTTTGCCGAAACGAACAGTTTACACTCTCTCACTTGGTTGAAAATATTACTTCTATTTTGCCGCAATATGAAACTACCGGAGAAAAATCCAGTTATGGAAAAAGAAGTCATACATCCGTTCGTCAAGCTTTGAGACATTTCAAAATGTTTTTGGCTTCTGAAAAACTGGCATAAGACGGGAGATGTAAGATGAATGATGTTAAATATCTAGGAATAACCGTCAGAATTACAGGTGTTAATGGCAATGCTTTTAATATCTTGGGTATCTGTACGGCGGAAATGAGAAAACATCATCTGCCAAAATCAGAAATAGACGCCTTTTTTAAGGAAGCGACAAGCGGCAGTTATGATGATTTGCTTTGTGTTGTCATGAAATGGTTTAATGTGGAGTAGTTTCATGTCTGATATTAAAATCTTAAATGACAATCTTAGAAAAACGCTTATTGGCGGCAGAGTCATCTTAACCCAAGGTATCAATACCAAAACGCCAAGGGATATTGCAAGGATTTTAGCAAAAGTCAGGAATTTTAACAATTTCACCAAAGCCAACGATCCGTATAACGAACACGATTTCGGCAGTTTTGATTATAACGGCGAAAAGATATACTGGAAGATTGATTATTATGACAAGAGTTATCAATATCTGTCAGAGAATCCTGCCAATCCAGAAGTAACAAACAGAGTCTTAACCGTTATGCTTGCAGATGAGTATTAAAGGATAAAACTTCAAAAATCAGCCCGATTTGATCGGTTTCAGATTGGGCTTATGTTTTACTTCTTTTCTCAAATCCGCTTGTTTCTGGGTTGTTTATGACGCAATGGGATAGGTTTTTAATAATCTTAGCGATTTACTAACCAGTAGTATTTTATCTTATATGTAAAATTATTTGAGGTATGCCATGGAAAAAGAAACTCCACCTAAAGGTGAAATTGTTATATATACTAGTGTTGATGGTAAAATATCACTTGATACCAAATTGGAAAATGAAACAATTTGGCTTACACAGGATATGATGGCTAAGCTGTTTGAAACGACGCCTCAAAACATCACAATGCATATAAAAAACATCTATGAAGATGAGGAATTGGAACAAAATTCAACTTGTAAGGATTTCTTACAAGTTCGAAATGAAGGAAAACGAACGGTTTCGAGAAAACTAACTCATTATAATCTAGATATGATTTTATCAGTTGGTTATCGCATAAAATCTAAAACAGCTGTGCAATTTCGCAAATGGGCAACTAATATTTTGAAGGAGTATTTGATTAAAGGATATGCTATCAATCAAAAAGCAATTAAAGAACAACAAGAAAAACTCACTTCTTTACAGCAAATAATTGGGTTATTAAACCGTAGCATAGAAAACCAGATAGAAACAGTAGAACAAGCGCAAAATGTCAGCAAGATTTTACATCAATATGTTACCGGATTAAACTTGCTTGATGATTTTGATCATAAACGGCTTGACACTCAAGGTATTACAAAACGCAAAGCTATACAAATCTCTGTTGATGAATTTTTAGATGTTATTGATAAAATGAAAGGTGATTTTGCCAGCGATGTCTTTGCCCAACCCAAAGATGAAAGTTTTAGCAGTTCTGTAAATCAGATATATCAAACCTTTGGCGGCAATGAGCTTTATCCTACTTTGGAAGAAAAAGCTGCAACATTATTATATTTGATTGTTAAAAATCATAGTTTTCTCGATGGAAATAAACGTATAGGAGCCAGTTGCTTTTTGTATTTTATGGATAAAAACGGCTTATTATATGATGATTTAGGTTGTACGATTATAGATGACGCAACATTGTTCGCTTTAACACTTTTGATTGCAGAAAGTAAACCAGAAGAAATGGATACAATCAAAAAAGTGACAGTTAGTATTCTGAACAGAAATAAGCATTAAGTCTAAAAACCTCAAAATTCAGCCCGGTTTGATTGGTTTCGGGTCGGGCTTATGTTTTACTTCTTTTAGCAAATCTGCTTGTTTACGGGTTGTTTATGACACAATGGGATAGGTTTTAGGTCTAAAAATGCAAACCATGCTATCAAACATTCCGCATTTGTTGCAAACAGGCTTGCCAAAAGAATTAATTCCTTCAAATTTTACTCTGCCTTTCAAAAATCGTATTTCGCAGTTGGGATAGATAATCTCATGAAAAATCTTAGTAGATGTCGAAACCGGTAATAACATAACTACAATTTTATTTTTCTGATATTCTTGATAGGCTTTTCTAATAAACTCTTCTTTAAGTTTTCTGGAGTATGGAGGATTAACAAAATTACTTTTTCCCCAATCAATCTCTAATCCATTCCATAAAGTTATGTCATGCATAAACGGACAAGGGTCAAAGTCAAAATGAAACTCTTTATCCAAGCTGTTATACAAATCTTGAGGAGTTTTCCAGTCGTCATTTATTTTTAGGTTACGCTTCTTCATAAAATCTAGAACGTAACCGTATAAGAAAAAAATATGCCGGATAATACCATTTTACTGCTGTCATCCATAAGGATTCATTTTTTGATCGTAGGACACAGCCGTCTCATTCGGTATAGGCTTGCTTAGATTTTTGTAAATCGGCTTGTTACGGGCTGTTTTAGGATCCTTTATGTGAGTGTTTTTATTTAACTTGGCTGATTTGAAGCATTTGCAGATTGAGTGATCCTCTTAGGTTTTTCATATTTTATCTTGATGCCTTTCTCTTTTAACAACTTGATATTTTCTTTATATTCTTTGTAAAGCTGCTCGTAGTCATTACGTATTTTTTCTAAAAGAGGTTGGGATATATAAAGTCCATTATTACAACATACGCCTTTATTAAGATACCATAACCAACCTTTGGCGCCGGATTTATCATTGTTATATTTGTCTTTCGTCTGAAGCATATTGCGATATTTCGGTTCTTTATACTCTTTCTTGCCATTACAAACAGATGTCTTTAATGCGGTTCTTACTTTATAATCAATATTTTCATCAAAAACTTCTCTAATGCCGTGTATATGTGTCTCTTTGTCGTTTATATCTTTTCTTTTATCTTTAGTCTTATTCTCCAAGATAAATGACATCATCGGTTTATCAGATGACTTAAAGACATAATCAAGATTACCATATATTTTTTTGATAATAACTGCTTTCAGCTTTTTATATGTTAATTTTTTATGTTTATCTCGGAATAGCTTACTTAAGTCTAACGTAAACGGTTTAATATTCTCAAAAGGTTTTGTTTCTGCCATAAAATAAAAAAAGTATGCCAGTTTTTGTACCAAAGTTATGTCTCGCCATAAAGGTAAGCGATAAACGCTAACTTCTTTTTTATCTTCATTCCCATATATATTACTTATATGAAATATGACATCAAATTTATTTTTGTGCCAATTAACTAAGAAAATAAAGTCTTTGTAAGCACGTTGGCTCTGCTTTTTCTTATTTATTTTCTGTTTTTTTCGCATGAACAATTCCTTTCCTTTTTTGATTTAGAATTGTCACTTCATGCGGATTTGATAAAAAAATTTTTCCGAAACGATTTTTTTTGCGTACTTTTAAGATTTTTCAATGTATATATACATCAAAATATATAATTTAGACTTCTTGTCCTTAAGGACGGAAGGTTAAAAAAAGAAAGGAGAGACTTTTTACATCTCTCCAATTCTTTACAAATTAAATCATCGGCAAAGTTGTCATCAGACGGGCGACATGTAACGGAGCAAAACATTCTCCGATAACTTCGCGGATTAACCTATCGTTATTTGCAGCCCATTCCGGTACCGGATAATCATCGGGAAGTCCGGTTACTCGGAACAATTCCAAAATCGAAAGCGGACGACAATCAGAATAGCCCCCGTCAGACAAAGGACGTCCCGGATGAATGTTAATCATGCCGCCGATTGAGCCGCTGTCGGTTGTAATCGTATTGCATGGCTTATTCCAGTCCTTGCGGGAAAAGCTTGATTTAAATTTGGCTCCGCTTTCCTTACCGTCAACATTAACAGGTCTGAATGCCTTTGAGTTTTCCCAAGCCGAATGTGCCGTCGGCGTATGTTTTAAGAAATTAATCTGACAGGCAGGAAGTTCCGGGGCATAATGAAACGGTCTTGTCCGGTCTTTCTCTCCCGGTTCCAGACTTGGCAAATCACCGATAGCCTCAAACAACACTTTTCTGAACTTGTCTTTTTTCGGAAATTTCCATATTCCCAATTCTTTTTTTGACGCCAGAATGAGAGAACGCTGACGGTCCTGAGCTGTCCCGTAATCAGCCGCGCTGAAAATTCCGATGTTAACGATATAGCCGAGTTTCTCCAGTTCTTCTTTTATATATTCTCCGACCGTTTTGCCTTTGAGGATATGTTCGGCATTTTTAGGTTTTGCATTCAGAAAATCCGGCACATTTTCAATCAAAATATAGTCGCTATCGGTCTGGCGGGCAAATTCCAAAGTCGTTTCAAAAAGAATAGTACGTTTGTCGGTGCTTTTACTGGTTGCCGTGTTCGCACGACTAAAGGTTTGGCAGGGTGGCGAGGCCAAAAAAATCTTGCATCCCTTTTCTTTATGAAGACGAACAAGTTTATTAAAAACTTCCTCATCAGTAAAACTGCCTTGTACCATTTCACAATCGGGATAAATCTCTTCATGCCATTTAGCGCGTTCTTCCAAAAGTTCATTTGCTACAGCGCATTTAATCCCCATGTTGTTAAGATAATAAGTACCGATTCCGACATTTGCAAAAAGAGAAGTGTAATACAAGGGTTCTTTTAAGGTTAAAGTTTTGTGATTATCCTCCATAACCGGAATAAAATCCACATTGCCACGGTCTTCGTTATTCTTTTTTCCAAGTTTTGACAAAGCTAGGGCTCGGGTCGGGATTTCGTTGTCTTCAAGAGCTTCCTTTATTGCCGCTTCAACGCATTCTTTTGTCAGCTTTTCAATATCCCTGGCTTGCCGTACGGTTAAATTATAGTCTTTGGCGATAATCTCTTTTTTGGATTTGATAAGTTTATTGGTTTTGCTTTTCAAATCAGTACGCATTCCCTGTTGTGTTTTTATCCCTTTCAGCAAATCGGCTAAACAAAGCTGTGCTCTTAATAATAAAGCGGCATGTTCCTGTGTCTGAGCCAAAGCAAGTTGATATTTGCCTGGGGTCATTAACAAACCATTTAACAGTTTCGTTTCAGCCTCAACAGCTTTGGTCGCCACGGTAATAAAAGCCGGCAGGGCATTCGGGTCACTCGGAAACGTCGGGAACATATTGTCATTGGCGGCAACAAGTTCTTTTCCAGTGCTTTCAAGAGTGTATTCCGCATCAATAATATTATCGGAAGGTTTCGGTAAATTAAATTCTTCCGGCGCTCCATAGGTCTTGGCAATATTTCCGTTATCAGCTGTTTCTTGTACTAAAATTGCATTGTTCATTTTATATTTCCTTTCAAAATTTCAATTCCGGCGAGACATTCGCTCGGTACATTTCTGTTATAGAAAAACTGAAAGAAAATGAGCAGAAGACACAATCAGACATTATAGGACATTTAAGGACATAAAAATGACAAAACTACTTCAAGCGTAAAGAAAATGATTTTGTAATTGACATTCGCAAAATAAATATGCTATCAATTAATTGTTTGGAAATACTAGCATTAAATTTTTTTAATAGGTAATTTTTCGAACCTTATATTTGGGATTAATAGAATATTAGCTTTCTGTAAATTTCCAATTATATAGTAGGCGAATTAATAGCGCCAGTTAATTAATTGAGGAGTTATTTTTTTAATCTCCTACTTCTTAAAGGGATTAGTGTATCTATACATCTAGACATAAATTTCCTATATCTCTTTGATTTCCCATAAAATATTTAATAAATTACACAAAAAACGGATATCTGTGTCTTTTTCCTTGCTTAATCATTGGACGGAAAAGACAAAATATTATTTTAATACATATAGTTTTCTTAAAATTAAAGAGGTCGCATTCATCTGCGGCCTCTTTTTTTGTATCTGAAAACTAATAAAACCAAACGTTTCAACCCCGAGAAGGCCGCATTTTTTTTGCGGCCTTTTTTGTTTTAAAAAAAGGAAAACACCCATGAATATACAAAACACTATATCGATTAACCAAGTTTCTCTTAATGATAAGATAAAAAAAATATTATCTGTAAAATTAACTTCTTCACAAATAGAAGCCGGTTATGTTTGTTCCAAAGAATTAACTTATATATTAAGCTGCACGGAAAAAACTTTATCCCGTTGGAGACAACAGAGAAAGAACGGAAATAAAAATGTCGGTATCCCTTGTTACCAAATTATGGGGAAATATAGGTATTTCCTGGATGACATCGTCCAGTATTTTATTGATAATATGATTTAAGAGGTCTGCAATGTCAAAATGCAGGCCTTTTTTTGTATCCCTATAATTTTAACGTATGTACGACAATGACGCTAAGTTTAAATGTAGTGGAGCCTAAAAAAAATATTTTTTTATCCCGCGTGTAAAGCCCTTTTAAAAACGGCTCATTAAAATTTTCCCCGGTCCACCTAGCCGTTGGGCTGGCCGTACTTATACGGGAGCTACAAGACGGGAAATGGCAACTGGTAGCTCGGATATGGATACTGGGATATGCCGCAGCCGGGAAGCCACATATTAATCAAGAGACAAAGAACTAAATTTTTGCCTCTTTACCAATTATCTTAGATAGTTTTTCGCTCAAAGATAAATATTGTTATAATGTTATATAGACAAGGCGCTGAAAATATAACATATATGTAACTTTTGCGGTGGAATATAACTTGTATTAACTTTACAAATAAAAGAAAATTTTGTTAAATTTTATTTGTGGTTTGAAAGGATAAGCCTATGACAAATGAGGAAATTGATGTTGCTATAAAAGAAAAGCAACGTGTGATAAATTTTGATATAAAAGAATTTACCGTAGAGTTATTAATTCAAAAATTTGAGCGCGGAGATTTACATATTCCTTATTATCAACGCAAGTATATTTGGCCAGAACAACGCAAAAAGAAATTTATTGAATCCGTTATATTGGGTTTACCTATTCCTTATTTATTTGGTGCAGATAAAGATGAGGATGGGAGAATTGAAATAATAGATGGTGTACAACGTCTAAATACGTTAGTTTCTTTTTATAAAGGAGATTTCACGCTTGATAAATTGGAAAAGCTGAATTTTTTAGATGGAATATCTTTTAATGAGTTACCCGAGGGACAACAACGAAGACTTTTGAATAGAACAATTCGAATGATTGTGCTTGATCAAAATTGTACAGAAAATGATAGATTTGATGTTTTTGAGAGAATTAATACAACGAGTTCAATTCTTAAAGATAGCGAATTACGTAAAGGCGCTTATCAAGGGGAATTTTGGAAAATGATTGCCCAATGTGCTGACAATAAATTATTTCAAGAATTATGTCCATTAGCAGATTCTAGTGTTATGAGAGGTGAAAGAGAAGAATTAATTTTAAGATTTTTTGCTTATTCTGATAAATATACGGAGTTTGAACATTCTGTAAAAGATTTTTTAAATGATTATTTGAAAGAGAAAAATCAAGAATTTAAGAATGGTGTCCCTGAAAAATATAAGAATGAATTTGAGCAAATGTTGAAATTCGTAAAGAAATATATTGGTTCTTTTGCTAAAACAGAAACAGCGAAAACGACTCCAAGGGTAAGATTTGAAGCTATTGCGGTAGGAATTAATTTAGCATTAAAGGAACAGCCGAAACGAGTAAAATATAACATAGATTGGCTATATTCCGAAGAATTCAAAGAACAAACGACTAGTGATGCTAGCAATAATAAATCTAAACTGCGGTCAAGGATAGAATTTGTAAAAAACAAATTACTTGGAAGCTAATATGTCTATAAAAATATTAAAAGACGAAACAAAGGATTTAAAGAAAGAAATAACATTATTTCTTCGAATGGTATGCCTTTGTCAACATGATCAAGTTTATTTATTTGAAAATCATAGCAAACATCTAATTAATCGGAGTAATCAAAAAGTTCTTAAAGCTACAGTTCTTTTGATGCTTTACAATTTAATAGAAGCAACCATAACTAAACTAATTAAAGAAATAACAAATGAAATTAATAATAATTCTGTAGCATATATTGATTTAATAGATAATGTAAAGAAAGCGTGGATTAAAATTCATTGTCGTGCTCCGCTGCTTGAATGTAAAAAAGAGAATTTCCCTTCAAAAATGCATGAATATATGGAGGAAACTCTTAATAAGACAGCAATAAAATTAGAAATAGCAACTTTGCGAGGATTGATTTCTGGAAATGCAGATTCTGAAAATATAAAAAAAGTGTGTTTCGAATACGGAATCAAAATTTTAAAACACTGTTCAGAGCTGGATATGGTCAAGCAAAAGCGGAATGAATTAGCACATGGAGAATCAAGATTTACCGAAGTTGGCGGCAATATAACAGAATCAGAATTAAAAAAATACAAAGAAGCTGTTTACCAACATCTTGATCTTGTCATAAAGAGTACAGAAAAATACTTAAAAAACAAGGAATATAAAAAAACAAGCTAACTAACGATGTTCTCAATATGCTTAATAATGCTTTTTCCAATAATCTCTCCTAATTTTACAGGAACTGCATTACCTATTAATGTTCCTATTTGGCGCATACTGAAATTGCTTCCATCTTTTACAAATTTATAATTATTTGGAAAACTTTGTAAAATTGCTGCTTCTCTTAATGTAAGTGCCCTATTTTGCTCAGGGTGACCAAACCGCCCATTCCCAAAACCATAACATTGCGTAGTAATAGTTGGAGCTGGTTTGTCCCACTCCATTCTCCCATAGACACTCCCATAAGTGTTTCCAGAACTTTTTTTATGGCACTCAGCTATCAAACATTCAGGCCAATCGCGCCATGATCCACCTGGTTTTGAGTTAAGCATCCTTTGCATATTTAATTTTGAAAGCTTACTAGATATATGCAAAATATCCTTTGAATTTTTTTCACCTGCCTGAATAGGGGGTAATTGCGATATTGCATCTCTTACAGTGATATAATTTTCTTTATTGTGTGTTGGTTTAATTAAGTTTATCGGTGCAAGTTTAGATGCTAACAAAACTAAACGATGGCGTGATTGAGGAATTCCATAATCGGGGCAATATACGGTACTAAAAGAAACAAAATAACCAATATCTTTTAATCTTTTTACAAAATTACGAAATATCTCCTGTTTGGCTAAATTCGGAACATTTTCCATTGTAACAATATCTGGTTTTATATCATTGACAATTCTGAGGAACTGATTAATCAATCCCCATTTTTCATCTTTTCTTTTAATCTTATTAGTATAAGAAGAAAATGGTTGGCA
>ENA-OUQW01001035-OUQW01001035.1-human-gut-metagenome-genome-assembly--contig:-NODE-1035-length-31725-cov-16.335270_pt1 | contig 31725 bp, 27 predicted proteins | sample MGYA00248464_ERZ548849 | MGnify/ENA primary metagenome ERZ548849 (study PRJEB26491, sample SAMN04978193) | human gut metagenome | host: Homo sapiens | study: EMG produced TPA metagenomics assembly of... | reverse complement strand
GCTCCAAGGGCGGAGGAGGGAGGTGGAGAAGTTGCACTTCTAACTTGACTGTAGCTATATACAGCAGCTGATCTGCCACATAACAAAAACAAAAGGAGGATGCAGCGAAAGCGCACCCTCCTCGAAAATCAACTAATGTATGAAACTTTGATTATCTTACAAGATATTTCTTACCGTTCATGATGTATATACCCTTCTGCAAACCATTGAGTGCATCATTGCTATGAACCTTGCTCTTTACAAGACGTCCGTCAATGGAATATACATTCACATAAATTGCATCTTTGGAATTTTCGTCCGTAATAGAATCTATTCCGTCAGGAAGCTGATCTGCGGTAAATATGTCTATATACTGTATAAAGGTAACTGCGCCTATGCTCTTTGTGAACGAACCGGATGTATCGCTTACCATATCACATGTTGTAGATGTTGTTGTGATGTAGTTCGATCCACCTTTACCAAAACCGAACATTACATATTCACCATACTGTACATTAGGAACAGTTATGCTACCTTTGCTCATAAAATAAAGACCGAGTGTTCCAACTTCTTCTCCCTGTTTTGGAGTGTACATCAAGAGTGTACCGTTGTTCTTTGCATTTGGTGGGCAATCTACTATAAGTCCGTCATGGAAGAGTCCTGTCTTATCCTCTGCATTATAGGCTGTAACGATAGTTGTGTCACCGATAATTGTCACACCATCTTCATCGTATACAGGCTGAACAATTGTATCGAACAGAACTTCTATTGTTGCACGACTGTTGCCAGCATCGTAACCAACCCATCCCAACTTCTTATATTCAGTTGTAAACTCAAATGAAGGCGGATTGTTGATAACATCATCAGCAGAGAGTATTACAGTATCCTGAGTAGCCTCATCAATATACCATCCATAGTCAATGATCTTGCCTTCAATACCCTGTATTACAGAATCTGGAAGATTGAGGAAGTCCCAATTATGTAAGCCGGAAGCAACATCATTCTTCTTATACAAAGGATTACCTTCCTGGTCGAGTTCTTCCAATGTTGCAGTACCGTCATCATAACCTGCACACTGAACTACAGCCGAAATTCTAGAGCTAACTCTAATTGTCTGACCAAGCTGTACGTCTGTAATTTCCTCCTGCTCATCGTTAGCATATACTGTGATACTTACAGGCTCACCGACCAAAGTATTGTTTGTCCAGTTCACTGTATAATCTCTATATATGTCATCCACTCCGACAAGCGTAAATGTAGGTGCATTAAGCGTTACGACACCGACATTGAAAGGAACAGAAGTAACCTCAGACATAAGTCCGGAAACCTTATTGATTGTTACGGCCTTTACTGTTACATTGCCATTAATATCCATTATTTCAGGCATACTGTTATCAATAGTAATAGGAGAACCGTCATACAAATTTTCTCCCCAATAGAGAGTTCCGTCTACATCAACAGGCTTAGGTTCGAAACCGCCATAAACAAGAGTATCTCTACCATCTTCTGTCTTTTCCGTTACCCAGATAGTATCACCGTAAATTGGGCAAGAACCATCTATACTGTAGTAAGTCTCAACTTCTGAACCATAAGAAGAACTACCCTCAGTTACACCAACAAGGCGCTCTTCGTAATAAACTTCCTGAAGTTTGAGAACAGGAGATGTGATGAACTCCGGAGCATTTGCATCACCAAGTATAGCGGCTGCTACCAAACAGCATCCACGGCCTACAGAAACGTCAAGGCGGCCGTTTTCAAGCATCTGGAAATAGAAGAAATTGTCAGGAGTTTTGCCTGCATCAGTCTGAACCTGATGAATTGAATCAGAAACATCCTTTGCATTTTCTGTATTTACAAGATCGCAAATAAGTCCACGTCCCTGTGCATCAAGGTTTTGGATTACGACATACTGATCCTTCTGCAAATCACCGATAGCAAAAGCTCTTCCACCTGAACCATAATTGTAAAGTCCCCATCCGTCACGGAACTGGAGAGCGTTACCGCCATAAAAAGCAAAGATGTTGGTAATACCTGTTGTAGTAAACTGAACACATCCTTGTTTGTTTATCGAAAAGCCTGCATCAACATAAGTGATTTCGCCCAATGGCTCTCCGTCAACAGCTTTGTTACAGAAATCATAAATGTGGTTTACGCGCAATCCTTCCAACTGCAAAGTATCTTCGCCCAAAACATAATCTGGAGCAGCCTTCACAACTGAAGTGGAACCAAGAAGCAAACCAACCAAAACAGCGTAGATTTTCTTCATTTTAAAAATTCGATTTAAAGTTAATAAATTTAGTGTTTCGTTATTTGTGCCTCAAACATATACAAATAAATTGAATCTGCAAATAAAAAAACCAGTAAAAAATAATCAAAAATTTATTCAAACGATTGAATCATAAATTATAAAACTTACCCACATCCCCAAGTGGTCATCAATGCAAAATCCATATATCATTTTACCATGTACAACAGTGAACGCCACACATCAGAATCAAATATAAAATTAGTCAATAAACAAACAATGAATACATTTATTTTCAGCGGTTTGGAATAAAATGCATAACTTTGCAAAGTTTTTTGAGGATAGAAAGATGAAAACAAACATATTCAAGACTTTTATGCTGACCTTTTTGGTAACAGCATCATTGCTGGCATTATATTATCTGCCTCCTATTTCATTATGGGGCACCCAACTCAGGAAAGTAAATATTCTGTCTGATATCTCCTACAAAAAAGCAGACAACCAGCCTTTATATCCAGAGATGGCCGTTTCAGCCGATACAATCAATGCAAAAATAGATTCAGCTCTTAAAAAGAATATAGCGGCAAGCAAGGACATTGTCCCTGACGGAATGTCCATAATAGAAGATTATGCTGATTCGACAGGCATGCACCGCGAAATGGACAAATTCTATAATTCATTGTCAAATGCGGATTCATATCAGCGCCCTATACGCATTGCATACTATGGCGATTCTTTCATTGAAGGCGATATTCTAACTGAAGATCTCCGCAACATGATGCAGTCAAAATTCGGAGGAAAAGGTGTAGGATTTGTCGACATGAAATCTCTTACATCGGGATTCCGTCAGACAGTACGTGAATATTCTGAAGGATGGACCGTATGCAGCGCGAACGACAGAGGGAAACAATTTGAGCCTTCACGACAGAGCATCAGCGGCAGATACTGTACCGTTCAAACGGAAGCTTTTGCAGAATTCTCCGGGCAAAAGCGCAAATATGGCAAACAGCTTGATACATGCGAAGTTGCCACCATTTATTTCACACCTTCATACGGTATGAATATTTCTGCAACAGTAAACGGCAAAGAACAACACCAGCTTTACGCATGTATAGACTCTACATCAGCCGACCATAAATTAATGTATAAGACCGTCAACGGAAATATAGGAAGAATCAGATGGTCTGTCAGAGACAACAGCAGTTCAACCTTCCTTGGCGCTTCACTCGAAAGCCGTAACGGAATAATCGTAGACAATCTCAGTATGAGAGGTAGTGACGGCAATCATCTGGCAAAAATTCCGGCATCGACGTTAAAAGCCTTCAACTCTGTCAGGCCATACGATCTTATAATTCTCCACTTCGGACTTAATGTAGCGTCACCTGAAGTCAAGAATTACTCCTATTATACCAAACAATTCTCAAATGTCATTGCAAAATTCAAGCGTGCATTTCCTGAAGCGAGCATTCTTGTAGTCAGTGTAGGCGACCGCGATGCTAAAAATGAATACGGTGAACTGACAACGATGGAAGGAGTTACAAATCTGGTTGCATACCAGCGCAAGATGGCGGCAGACTCTAAAGTAGCTTTCTGGAATCTGTATCAGGCTATGGGAGGAAACGGAAGCATGGCCAGAATGACCGAAAAGAAAATGGCCAATCTTGATTATACACACATAAATTTCTCAGGAGGCAGACATCTCGCAAAACTGCTGTTTGATGCTCTTATGAACGGAAAAGAGAATTATGACAGGAGAACAGGTATATGAGCAAAACACTGAACCGACGCAACATGAAAATATATACGAAAATGCAAAAAAGTATGAGAGCTGTAACTATTGCCGCGGCATTCTCCGCAATAGGTATAGCATATTCATTGACTGCAAGATCCGAGGGCAAACAACCCATAAACATACAGGATTCCGAATTAAGCAGTAAGACCGGCTCTGCCATGGCCGCGGCCGCGGTGCCGGAATCAGCATCTCCAGTGGCTTTTCACAACACAGAAATGCCAAATGCCTTCCACGGACTTGCAGACAACATAATCTCTGGAAGCGAATACCTCAGCAGCACATTCAACCTCATTGCAAGAAGGGACACTGTAGTAAGAATACTGCAGATAGGCGATTCACACGTACGCGGACACTATTTTCCTGGCGCAGTACGCTCAACACTAGAAGAAGCATTTGGGAATCAAGCAACAGGCAACGACGTCATTTCCTATCGAAGCAGCTGCATCGCAACAGAGACCGGAGAACCGGGAATAGTATACAGTGCAATAGGTATAAACGGCGCTACAACTTCAAGATTTCTGGAAAATGACAAAATTGAAGAAATAAAAGAGCTGAAGCCAAATCTTGTCGTAATATCCTTCGGGACAAACGAGAGCTGCGGACGATATGACAGCACAGAACACACCAGAGTGCTGGACTCACTCATCAGCCGTCTGTCTGCTGAATGCAATGGCGTACAATTCCTGCTGACAACACCTCCTGGGTCATATAAATCAGTACGTTCGGGCAGAACATATAGAGACAGACGCGGAAGAAAGCGTTATGCCAAGGTCCGCAAACCAAACGAAACGACATCACAAGTAGCATCGACTATTGTAAAATACGGTAAAGACAACAATATAGCCGTATGGGACATGTACAATATTGCAGGAGGTGAAAGTAATGCATGTACCAACTGGCGAAACGCAGGATTGATGAACAAAGATCAGATTCATTACACAATGGCAGGCTACAAGCTCCAAGGTCAGATGCTGGGTGAAGCCATAATCAAAGCTTACAATAAATATGTGGAACATTGATTGGTCGAAAATAGGCGAAGAACTGTCCTACAATCCCGATTCGCCCATGATATTCAACAGCGGAGTATTCTTGTTTCTGTTTCTGGGATTCTCAATCATATATTGGAAACTGCGTAAAGCCGACACTTTGCGTCTGATTTTCGTACTGCTCTTCTCATACTATTTCTATTACAAGAGCAGCGGTATATACTTTATAATTCTGGCACTTGTCACCATATCCGACTATTATATAGCAAAAGCCATCGAACTAGACAGAGAGAACAACCGCGACCTCGGCCAGGACAGACACACGTGGACACAGCGCTTCCTGCTGTTCTTCAGCCTTGTCATAGACCTAGGGTTTCTCTGTTTCTTCAAATATACCAACTTTTTCGGAGAACTGGCAGCGTCATTCTCCGGAGGCCAGTTCCGTCCGCTCGACATATTCCTGCCGGTAGGAATTTCGTTCTTCACGTTCCAATCTTTGAGCTACACCATTGATGTTTACCGCGGACAGCTGAAAGCCCTGAACAGTCTCCTGGACTATGCCTTCTTCGTCTCGTTCTTTCCACAGCTTGTTGCTGGCCCGATTGTACGAGCCAAGGACTTCATTCCTCAGATCCGGCGTCCGCTGTGCGTTACGGACGAGATGTTCGGCAACGGAGTGTTCTTCATCATTAGCGGTCTGTTCAAGAAAGCCGTCATCTCGGACTATATAAGCGTAAACTTTGTTGAGCGGGTATTCGCACAACCGGAGCTGTATTCAGGATTCGAGAATCTCATGGCTGTCTACGGATATGCCTTGCAGATTTATTGTGATTTCTCAGGCTACAGCGACATGGCCATAGGTATAGCCCTGCTTCTGGGATTCAAGTTCCCGATGAACTTCGACTCGCCTTACAAATCCGTATCCATAACAGAATTCTGGCGCAGGTGGCACATATCCTTGTCGTCATGGCTCAAGGACTACCTGTATATATCCCTTGGAGGAAACCGCCACGGCAAGATACGCCAGTACTTGAACCTCATCATAACAATGCTTCTCGGAGGATTGTGGCACGGAGCATCTCTCAATTTCGTCGCATGGGGCGGACTGCACGGTGTAGCCCTGGCTCTTGACAAAATAAAGAATACGTTGCTCAAACGTCCGAAAGACTACAAGAGCCACGGCATGACACGTGTCATCGAGACAGTCATCACCTTCCACTTCGTCTGCTTCTGCTGGATATTCTTCCGCAACAGCACATTCGAAGGTTCATGGACAATGATAAGTCAGATATTTACCAATTTCAGCCCGCAGATTGCAGGCGAATGGGTCACCTCATATTGGGCCGTAGGTTCACTTATGCTTCTCGGATATCTGCTCCACTTCACCCCTTCAAACTGGACAGGCAAATTCAAATGGCTTGTATCGCGCACACCGCTTCCTATCCAAGCACTGATGATTGTCATCGTTATATTCATCGTGATACAGATAAAGAGCAGCGACATACAACCATTCATATATTTCCAGTTCTAATATGCTACAAAACTCGCCGGCATAAAAAATGCAACAAAATTCAGAGCCGGTGCATTCGTATTAAAAATTCGCCTATCTAAAAAATACCACAAATAAAACAACCTCGGCATTTGCAGTTGCCGAGGTTATTATTCATCAGATAATAAGAACATTTCAATAGACAAAGATGTACCACTACTGCTAGTGTACTTATACAATTACTGTATCCTCACAGCATGTTTCTCATGCCACGCTCTAATGTTTTCTTTCGTTTTCGTATATATTCGAAAAACATTTTGAATTCAAATATATCTATAAAATAGAATATATTATCAATCCTTCACATTCAGTTCAACATCTTCCAGAAGAACAGCCTTAGGCGAGATAAAAATACCGCCACCACCATATCCTGGGTGTACGATTTCTTCCTCAGACGCATCTTTGATTTTCATAACGGCACGTCTCGAATCAGGCTTGACAATGTTTCCGACCACAAGCTTCTCCTTGCCTGTAGACACATCCACTCGAAGCAGTTCGTCCGGTGCAGTCCTACTGCTCCTTACAATATATGCATGGTCGAGACCTGCATCCTTGGCCGATTTGAGCAGTTTCCTGTAAAGTTTCCTTAACGGCACAGTCTTGTCGGACTGTACACGTATAGCGTATAAGCCCGTCCTTACCCTTATTTCACCTCCGATTCTCACAAAGACAGAATTGCCGGTCGATTCCGGACTGCCCGCCGCAGAAAACCTGCCGGAAAGCCTGTGCTTCAGCTTTCCATTTTCTATGACGGTGAGAGACGCATGGCGCTGTCCGTCGGCATCCACCTGGCGGAATCCCTTGAGCTTCATGCCGTTGTATTCCGTATCCTCTCCTATCTGACTCACGCTGAGGAAAGAAGGATACACTTCGGAATCTATATCTGCATACGTACCGAAAAGCATATTGCTCGACAAAGATAGGCGAAACAGATTTACAGCTTCATCATCTACATATAGAACCGGGCCTCTGTAATTTTCAACCATGCTGTCCGCGCCGCATTTCCTGCACAGATGTTCTGCAAACGTCCGCAATTCGGCCTTAATCTCTTCCTCTGTCGGAAGGTCACCCATGCCTCCCACGTTCAGCGTATAAGTATCGCCTGCCGTGCGTCCGCCGCATTCCACCTCCACACGTGCCTTGATGCCGAATAGCGTGTCTGGCTGCATTATCTTCTGTCCGTCAGAAGTCAGACGATAGTAGTTGGAACGTTTCTGACTTACCGTAACCTTGTTGCTGACGACATGCGGATATTCCATGAACACGGCCGACAGGCTGTCGGCAAGCTTCTCCATGCTCACGGCCGTGCATGCTCCATCAAATGCCGACCGGCCCATCCATACAGCCGGCGGCAGTTTTCTCGGAACTTGCGATGCGGCCGCACCGGCATCGCCATCAGCTTTCGATTTTTGACGTATGTCATCTACCTGCCTGCATGCATCAATATATGCCGAATCGCTCTTTAAGGCAAGACTGCGGCGCAGCATCCAGTAGTCCAAACTGTCGGGCATCATAGTCTGCGACAAGGCGTACGGCCTCGTACTGCTGACAGCCGTGCTGTCACCTGCAATGACAGATACAGACAATCTGTTATCGACCTTGCCGTCAACAGCATTGAGACATGCACCGGAGGAAGATACCACTTCGGTTGTCACGGTGCGGTCAAGCAGAAAATCGACAAGCAGCGGAACCTCATCACATTCAGACTGTATTTTCCCAAGAACGTGCCCCATTTCGTCTGCCATGGCCTCGAATATCACCGAATCGAGCGGCGTGTCCGCTGCAGGTGTCCTGTCCCCAGTTGACTGAACGAAGGCGGATACGCTGCTGTTCCTTTCTCCGGCTTTGTCACTCTTCATCTCAACCCTGGACAAGTAGAGTGCAGGAGAAACGACAGACATTTCAATGAATCCTTTTGGAGAACCGCAACGTCCTGTGTAAACGTGTGCCTCACGGCCTGCGGCCTCTATATGCGAAAGGAGTTCCACCGGATTGCCTTTCATGCGCGCTCCCCGCATAAGCTGGTCTTCGCGTCCATCGGCAAACACACGGTACACCTCAACCGGTATCATATCAATCTTCGCATTCTCTCTGGCACTTTCTCTGACAGCATAACCGCAATTTGCACTGCGGATATAGAATCCATATTCCATACCCTGTTTTTTCAGTTCTGCCACAAGCATAGCACGCAATTCCTCATCGGAGTACGGTTCTGAACTTTCCACAATGAGATTCGACATCTGCGCCACAGGTTCAAGTCCTGCACAGGAGCGTCCGTGACCGTTGCTCTTAAAAAATCCATCGGTAGCTGTACGCCCTGTTACATACTGTTGCAGCACACCGTTCTTGATACATTCGACCCGTTGTCCCATCACGCCTTCATCATCATACATGTAATGTCCGATAAGTTCGTGGCCTTTATAGCTCTTAAGCGTCGGATCTGCATAAACCTGGAACGCAGGAGGCAGAATACGTTGCCCCTTGAACTTGTAAAAATCATCCAAATCTGAATCACGCCTCTTGCTTTCTAAACGGCGTCCAAGTATCCTATTAAGCAGTGCAGCAGCTACATCCTCGGATATTATCACTGGACCAGAGTATTCATCTACCTGCGGTGCTTTGCTCACGGCAACCACTCTTTCTGCCAGCGAGCGGACTTTCTTTTCCAACTCGGATGGAGATGGAAGGCCTGATTGACTGAACGTAAACACATCATCCTCCAGCCGGCACATTGTGCCGTCAGCAGCCTTAGCACCGGCCTCAACCACAAGTGTAAAAGTTCGTCGGTTCTGCGCTATGACCGTACCTTCTGTGTTGACAAAATGTGTCCGTTTCACCAAAGATATTAAGGACACTCTACCAAGTCTCAAATCTTCATACTCTCGGAATATGCGGCTTGCGTCATCAATATATCTGCACAACTGCGATTTGTCAATATTCTTTTCTTCTTCCGACATGTCGGCTTCATAGTAGAACACCGATGGAGCCGCGGAAAACGAAAGCAAAGAATCATACTCCTGTCCGGTAGTATCTCCCCGATCCAGCATTGATCTGTACGCCAATACTCCTTCGGCATAACTGTGTTCAAGTCCTTTCCGTACTGCATTTCTGACTATCGATGGATCGCAGCCCTTCAATGGAAGAGCTATAGTATAAATTCCTGGATCATCGAATATTTCTGCAAATGTTGTTCTTCCCCGCCCAGCATAATTGTCCCATTGCGGACTGCTGACCCTGACATATGGTGCAAGCACGCGTGTATGCACATCATCTGTCGATGACAGGCCGAAGTCACTTGTAAGAGTAACCTTGTGCAGTTCCTCGGCCTTGAGAGATGCAAAATATGCAGGAACCTCACGTGCTTTAAGCTTATTCAGATTAGAGCAAACCTCTTCACGCATGATACTTAAAAGCGTATCATTGTTGGCATTTTGCGCATTAACAGAGCATATTAATGCAGATGAAATAAGGCCAAGCAACACAAATCCTTTTACAAAGTGCTTCATAATCTTATATTTTTTGAGGATGAGAAGAAAAACAGGAATACGATATATTTATTCCACCAAGAACATGCAATCACCGTATCCTCACAGCATGTTTTTCATGCCATGCCCTGATATTTTCTTTTGTTTTGGTATATATTCTGACGACGTTGAATGGTGACACGCCCTTCAAATCTTCAATTTCTGATGAACTTACAAGCTCTGCCGCCAAAACATATCCTCTGTCAATACGGTAAGATTTGGAATCATTGAATATAATACGCTCGTTTATCATATACATACAAGGAGCTTTCAAGTCCGGATAAAATTCATTTCTTATGGAGTCAAGCGAAACCAAATCCAGCTTAACCTCACTTGATGACAAATTAATAAAGCCCTTTTTGTATTCTACGCCATTTATTACAAGCGGTTTTTCTTTAAGTTTTTTGGGATCCACCACAATAAAGTTGTCTGTGCCGTCGATACCGCGCAACACAACCGGATTCATGCTTATGCCAACATCCTTTTTCAACATCAATGTGCTCAAATCGATACCTATCGGATTCTTTACAAACTCGCCGTTAACAGCAAAAGCAATACCAAAATTGTTGAAATCTGAATCGTACAACCAGTGAAAACTGTTGTCAGGACCATCACCGTCTTTGCTTTGTGCATATACTGGTTGGTATATGAACAGAGATATCAAGCATAATGCTATAAGTTTTGATATAATTCTCATAAGAAACATATTATAAAATACACTTTTGTTTTATCTATCGCCTTAGAATACATATTTATCGCACTTGAATATGCTCTCATTTAAGTCTGACAGTGCCTTCCTTATGCGGATAATCCTGCATATTGCGCTCGGTTTTTGTATAAATTCTTATTATGCTGAATTCCGGCACATTCTTCAGAGCTTCAAACTGCTTTGAAGATATCAGTTCAGTGTCCAAGATAAAGTTTCGGTCTATACGGTAAGACTCAACGTCATCGAACACAAGATGTTTGTTAAGCATATATACACACGGACCAAGAACTTCCGGATAACGCTCCGACTTGATATCGTCAAAGGAAGCAAGATCAAGCTCCACATCAGACGCCGTAAAATTGAAGATGCCAGTATAACCAGCTCCGTTTATCAAAACCGGAGCATTCTTCGTAGCAAAATGAGGCAGCTTCACTGTATCATTATCGGTCAATATTGCAAAAGACGGCCTTATGTCAATTCTGAAATCATCCCGCGAGCACAGTGAATCTAGGTTGACTCCTGCATAGCTTTTTACAAAAACGCCGTTCACCATGTGCCCGATCTCAACACTGTTGAAATCCTTGTCAAAAAACTCATCAAAACCCTCGTTTGCCTTACTCCATATTTTTTTATTGCCGTCATCTGTCAAATCCTGAGCACAAGCCGAAGAAAAAACGAACATAGAAATCAAGCACATTACAGTGCATTTTAATGTAATCTTCATACTATTAAGATTTAAAATCAAGATTATCACTTTTCAATATCACCTCATTGGCAACGTCCTCAAATAGAATAAATATCCACCATTTTAATGACGTAATGCTTTAAGGTTAACATGTAGCAAATTTAATATATTTATTTTTACCCCCCCCGAAAAAAATATGTTATTTAACAGCTTTACCGCTGAATATCAATAATATACTGAGAAAATGCCATGCTTATGTCGCAAAAACAAACAAAATACAAAACAATATAGGCATAACACAAGAGGCATGCAACCCGTGCCAGAATTGCATGCCTCTTGTGCGTTCTAAGAAATCCACAAATCTTCTATTAGACTAATCCTTACTTTCCATACTTTCCTCAAGAATACGATATACATACTTTTCGCAAGCCTTACGGCGGAATTCGTACCACTGATTTGCTACACTGCTGGAATTTATAAAATGGTTGAACTTTGAAAAGTCCTTATCATCGCTCAAAATTATCTGAAGCGTATCTTTTTCGTTTCCGTCAGGTAGATACTCGGTGAAATCGTGTATCATGCCCCATAATTCATCTGTACTCATGGGGGAAATCTTTACGACCGACGAATTGTTGTCCGAACCGGAAGAAAACGACATCTCCTGTCCGAATGATGAAGAATCGGGCATCATGGACACTCCCCAAAGCGAAGTGCTTGGAGCTTGGGCGACTTCAAATGTTTCAAGATTAACGAAAACTGTCGCGCCATCGGAAGCCAAGCCGTCAGCAATATCTTTGACGGCTTTCTTCTTTTTCTCTTCAAGGTTTTTTCTTGATATAAGCATAAGCAGGATTAGATATCCAAAGTGAATACTATAATTATCCGACAAGGCGAATCAAAAAGCCTCAACGGATATTCAAACAATGCAAATGTATGTCATTTGCATTGAACTCTAAACAAAACGGGCAATAAAATATGTTTACGGACACGAACAACAGACATACCAGACGATTTCATCGAAGAATTTCAAATCATATACACATAAGCATATACAAACGCGAGGGCTCACAGCACAAATTACGAGGGCTCGGAAATAAAATTCTGAGCGCCCGCAAAACAAAATACGAGCGCTCAGAATTCTTAATGCGGGCGCTCGCAGTAAACGAAATACTTCTAAAAAAAGAAAAAGCAGCAGGTCAGCGGGCTGTCAGCGGAAGACCGAAAGCATTGGGGAAATGCTCCAGTTCAAAATCGTTTTCGTCCTTGCACAAGATGGATATGATGTCGAAGCGATAGAACATATCAATGTCGAACTCACGCACATAAAGGTCGGCGGCCTTGCAGATATGCCTGATTTTCTTCGAATCCACCGCATCTTCCGGACGTTGAACAGAACCAGGGCGTCTGGTTTTCACCTCCACAAAGACGATTTCACCGTCTATTTCAGCCACGATGTCCAATTCATATCCTTTGTGAAGATTCCAATTGACATGACGGATAGTATATCCTTTGCGGGCGAGATATTCGGCAGCGAGTTCCTCACCGGTCTTTCCGAGTTCACTGGCTTTAGACATATATCATTTGCTTTTCTTGTTTGTGTGTATATTCATGCGTTCCCAAATGAATCCGGGTATAAGCGACCAGAAGAAAGTAACTATTGCGTATACCCAATCTATCACAACAACACGTTTTCGTCTGGAGATAGCCTTAACAATGTCTTCGGCCACCTTGCCGGCATCGAGCTGAAACGGATAATACTGATCGCCATCGAGCAGATGTGTCTTTACAAAGCCGGGACGAATGTCGGTGAAACATATATCAAGACGCTCCATTCGGGCAAGCTGGGAAAGGCACTGAAGATATGTGTTCTGAAATCTCTTTGATGCCGAATAGGCCGGTGCGGCACCCAGGCCGCGTGTTCCGGCAATGGATGAAACAGCGACAATATGTCCGCGGCCGGCAGAACGGAAATATGCAAATGCGGCATCTATCAATCTGACGAAACCGCCGCAGTTGGTGGATATAGTGTCAGACTCTATATCCGGATTGAGCATACGATTCTGGTGTCCGATTCCTGCACAATGCAGATACACGTCCATTCCACCGAGCTTTTCAATCAGTTCTGCCAAATGTTCGGGTGAATCGGAAGAAGTTACATCGATTCTTTCACAAACGACCCGTTCAGGACAGATGCGTCTCACCTCTTCAAGCATATCTGCACGGCGTCCGGCCACACCGACATGCCATCCTTGCCTGATATAGAGCTCTGCGACCTTACGGCCTATTCCGGAAGTTGCACCGATTATGACAATACGTTTAGCATCCATACACGGAGAAACTTCATTTCTTGATTATACGCTCGCACTCGAAAATATCTCCAACACGCAGATAGACCATATATCTGCCCTGGGGCATGTTGCGCATATCGAACTTGACCTCGCCTCCACGTACATAATCACTGGCAGTGAAATTTGCTCCGGTACTTCTGATTTCGACCTTGCACAGCTGGTCCTCATACTTTTCAGGAAGTACAACCTTCAAGGAATCATAAACAGTCGGAACAACATACTTGTTGCTGTCGGCATTTTCGCAGGCATCCAATCTGAAAAAGACTGATGCAAAAATCATAAACAGGATGTAACGCATATTTTTCAGTTTTCGGCAAAGATAATGAAAGGTGACAGCTGAGACAAATTGAAAGCAAGAATTTCATTTTGGCCCGGCCAACCATCATCACACATATATAAATATATTCTAAATATAGACTGAAGATTCCACAACATAAAGCAATAATTAGTATATTTGACTGACCACATATATATGAGTTATGGAAGAACGCAAAGTGAAACAGGTTATAATTATGCGCAAAGACCTACAGATGCGCAAAGGGAAAATGATTGCACAGGGTGCTCACGCTTCAGTCGACGCATTTCTGCAGCTGTTCAAGAACTGGTCGGACAAAGACGGAGTACACTATCATCTGAACTACACAAAAGATTCGTTTCTGGAAAAATGGATGGACGGCTCGTTCGCCAAGATATGCCTCTATGTTGATTCAGAGGATGAACTTGTGAATCTCTACGAACGGTTCTGCAACGAAAAGCCTGAAATACCTGCCGCACTCATAACTGATGCAGGAAAAACGGAATTTCATGGTGAGGAAACTGTTACATGCATGGCGGCAGGACCTTATTGGGCAGACGAAATAGACGAATTCACCAGACATCTCAGCCTACTGTGACATAAGAGCAGCAAACTGCTGAAGCTGATGCAAAACAGTTATATCAGACAATGGAACACAAGAAAATAAAAGTATCGGACAAGATACGCTCCGCTTGTCCTGAATTTACAGGCGCGGCTGTATATGCAGAGTTCTCAAACAGCAAGTATTCTGAAGGCTTATGGAAAGAAATAGACGAATATATCGCTGAATACAGAAACAGATATACAACTGAATCCATAAAAATGATGCCGTCGATACAAGCCACCAGGCAGGCCTACAAACGATGCGGAAAGGATCCGAGCAGATACAGGCCATCGGGCGAAGCTCTGGTAAGAAGGACTCTCCAAGGCAAGGACCTTTACCAGATTGATACATGCGTGGACCTGATAAACCTTGCATCGATAGCATACGGCTACAGCATCGGCGGCTTCGACTACGACAAGATTGAAGGCGATGAAATCGTGCTAGGCATAGGCGAAGAGGGTGAACCGTATGAAGGCATCGGCCGCGGCATGCTCAACATTGCAGGAATGCCTGTTTACCGCGATTCCATCGGCGGCATCGGCACACCGACAAGCGATAACGAAAGAACAAAGATAACGCCTGAGACAAAACGTCTGCTGGCTATCGTAAACGGATATGACGGCAACAAGGAAACCGTCATGGCCACAGCTCAGTATATTGCATCTTTGCTGTCAAAATATGCAGAAAGCAAAGATGCAGAAATAGATACTTTCTGAAAACAGACAGAAAGTGCAGCATAGACGCTGCTCGAAAACAAACAAAAAATAAATAAGAAATACAGGGAAAAAGGTTATGGAGGATTTTATTCACCTGCATGTACATACTCAGTATTCCATTCTTGACGGACAGGCCAGCATACCGAAGCTGGTGGACAAAGCCATCAAGGACGGAATGAAGGGGCTTGCTGTCACTGACCACGGAAATATGTTCGGCATAAAGGAACTGTTCAACTACTGCAAGAAAGTGAACGGCAAGAACCGCGACAAATATAAGGATGCTGAAAAGCTTATTGCCGATATCAACGAAGGCAAGCTTGAAAGGCTCGACAAGGACGGGAAAGACAAGTTTGACGGCAAGCCTGAGGCCGACATAAAGGCTGAAGCTGAAGCAACAATGGCCAAGCTGAAGCCGATGCTTGACTTCAAGCCTATATTCGGATGCGAAATGTATTGTGCCCGCAGAGGCATGAAAACGAAGGAGTCGCGCATAGACAGCAGCGGATGGCACCTCATCGTACTGGCAAAAAACGAAAAAGGATACCACAACCTTATAAAGCTTGTTTCGCATGCGTGGGTTGATGGATTCTACAACAGACCACGTACTGATCATGAAGAATTGGAGAAGTACCACGAAGGTCTCATAATCTGCTCTGCATGTATAGCCGGAGAAGTTCCGTCGTACATAAGAAACGGACAAATGGACAAGGCGGAAGAAGCCGTCGTATGGTTCAAGAACCTTTTCGGCGACGATTTCTATCTGGAGCTACAGAGACACGAAGTGAAAGACCCAAGGATAAGAGCCAACCGAGAAACTTTTCCACTGCAGCAACAGTGCAATGAAGGAATCATCAAACTTGCCAGAAAGCACAATGTGAAACTGGTATGTACTAACGATGTGCACTTCGTGGATGAGGAAAATGCAGAAGCACACGACCGACTGATCTGCTTGAGCACCAACAAGGAACTGGACGATCCGAACCGTATGCTCTACACAAAACAGGAATGGTTCAAGACCAGACAGGAGATGAACGATATCTTCTCGGACATTCCTGAAGCATTGTCGAACACGATAGAGGTGCTGAACAAGGTTGAAACTTATTCGATAGACCATGCACCTATCATGCCTAACTTCGAAATACCTGAAAGTTTCGGCACAGAAGAGGAATACAGGGCAAGGCTGACGGAGAAAGACCTCTTTGACGAATTCACCAGGGACGAGAACGGCAACGTGGTGATGAGCGAGGAAGAGGGCATGAAAAAGATTAAAAAGCTCGGTGGATTCGACAAATTGTACAGAATAAAGTTTGAAGCCGACTATCTTGCCAAACTTACATACGAGGGTGCCAAGAAGCTGTACGGCGATCCGTTGTCTAAAGAGGTTGAGGATCAGTTGCGGTTCGAGCTTCACATCATGAAGACAATGGGTTTCCCAGGATACTTCCTCATCGTGCAGGACTACATCAATGCGGCACGTAAAGAGCTTGGAGTATGGGTCGGTCCCGGACGTGGCTCTGCGGCGGGTTCAGCCGTTGCATACTGTCTGGGAATTACGAAGGTTGACCCTATAAAATATGACCTGCTGTTTGAACGTTTCCTCAACCCAGACCGAATATCCCTTCCGGATATCGATGTGGACTTCGACGATGACGGACGAGGCAAGGTTCTGCAATGGGTAACACAGAAATATGGTGCTGAAAAGGTTGCACACATCATCACTTACGGTACAATGGCAACCAAACTGGCAATAAAGGATGTGGCACGAGTGCAGAAACTGCCACTGGACATTTCAAATGCACTCTGTAAGGCAATACCGGATAAACTGCCGACAGGCAAGAAAATGAATCTGCCCAATGCCATTGAATGCGTCAAAGAGTTGCAAGATGCGGTGACTTCGCCTGATCCGTTGCTAAGAGACACGCTGAAATATGCCCAAATGCTCGAAAACAACGTAAGAAATACGGGTGTGCACGCCTGCGGTACTATTATATGCAGGGACGACATTTCCGACTGGGTACCTGTCAGCACAGCAGATGACAAGGAAACAGGAGAAAAGCTGAGATGTACGCAATACGACGGACACGTAATCGAAGAGACAGGACTTATAAAAATGGACTTCCTCGGACTGAAGACGCTGTCAATCCTCAAGGAGGCAGTAGAAAATGTACGAGAGAGTCTGGCGATAGAAATAGACATCGACAGTCTGGACATCAACGACCCGGCAACTTACCAGCTTTACAGTGACGGAAGAACCATCGGTACATTCCAGTTTGAATCGGCTGGTATGCAGAAATACCTGAGAGAGCTTCAGCCTACAACATTTGAAGACCTCATTGCCATGAACGCCCTTTACAGACCGGGACCAATGGACTATATCCCCGATTTCATCGACAGAAAACAGGGACGAAAGCCTATTGTATACGATATTCCGTGTATGGAAAAGTATCTTAAGGATACATACGGAATTACGGTCTATCAGGAGCAGGTCATGCTTCTGTCGCGTCTGCTGGCAGACTTCACCCGAGGCGAAAGCGATACGCTTCGTAAGGCCATGGGTAAGAAACTGAAGGAGAAACTGGACATGCTGCGTCCTAAGTTCTTCAACGGCGGACAGAAAAACGGCCACAAACTTGAAACCCTGCAGAAGATATGGGCTGACTGGGAGAAATTTGCATCGTACGCATTCAACAAGAGCCACGCCACATGCTATTCGTGGGTTGCATACCAGACGGCTTTCATGAAGGCCAACTACCCTGCCCAGTACATGGCGGCCGTGATGAGCCGAAGCATTGCCAACATCTCGGATATCAGAAAGCTGATGGACGAATGCAAATCGATGGGCATAAACACCCTTGGACCGGATGTGAACGAAAGTCGCCTAAAGTTCTCCGTAAACAAGAACGGCGACATACGTTTCGGAATGGGTGCAATAAAAGGCGTTGGAGAAAGTGCTGTACAAGCTATACTGGACGAAAGAGAGAAGAACGGACCGTTCAAATCGATATTTGATTTCGTGGAAAGAGTGAACCTGACATCGTGCAACAGAAAAAATATAGAAAACCTGGTTTTAGCCGGTGCCTTCGACAGTTTCAGCGAGGTTAAGAGGGAAACATTCTTCGAAGTATTCGGCAAAAACAACGAAACATTTACAGAAACTCTTGTTAGGTACGGCAACAGATACCAGATAGACAAACAGACGGCTACCAACAACCTCTTCGGAGGTATGGGTATGAATGTAGGCATAAGTCATCCGGAAATTCCTCAGGCGGAAAGCTGGAGCGACATGGAGCGCCTCAACAAGGAAAGGGAGCTCGTGGGTATTTATCTGTCGGCACATCCGCTTGACGAATATTCAATTGTGCTCAACCATGTATGCAATACCAATGTTACGCAGCTAGAAGACAAGGATGAACTGGCAAAGCTGGACGAAGTAACCTTCGGAGGCATCGTGACAGGCATAAGAGTGGGCGAAACAAAGAAAGGAAAGCCTTACGGAATCGTAAAAATAGAAGACTTTACGGGCGCAGGCGAAATTCCGCTGTTCGGCAAGGACTGGCTTGACTTCAGAAATTATTTCCTTGAAGGTGCCGCACTGTTCATACGCGCCAAGGCTGTTCCGAAACAATGGGGACAGGGAGGACACGACCTTGCACTAAAAAGCATAGAACTGCTTGCTGATGTCAAAGATACAGTTATTGAAAAGATTACGCTGAATGTCCCTCTTGACAAACTGAGCGTTGAAATGGTGGAGGATCTTGCGGAAATAGCGAAAGACAACCCAGGCAGGGCAGAACTGTTCTTCAATGTGCATTCTGCCGACCACATGAGAATACGTCTGTTTTCTAGGAAAATAAAGATTTCTGTACACAAGAGCCTCATCAACTACGTTTCTGACCATCCGGAGATTGAATTCTCAATAAATTGAATATCTTTGCATTCGGATTGGACGCAACGACTCACAAAGTCAAGTTTACAATCTAATTATCAGCGACTTAACACACAAACAAAGAAATATAAAATAAAAACCACATTCAAACATTTATCATTATGGAAATTACAGATGCAAACTACGAATCAATCGTAGCCGAAGGAAAACCAATCATGCTTGATTTCTGGGCTACATGGTGCGGTCCATGCAAAAAGATAGGTCCAGATATTGAAGCTTTGGCTGAAGAATACAAAGATCAGGTTATCGTAGGCAAAGCCAACGTTGAAGAAGCTGTTGAGCTGGCTGAAAAATTCATGGTCAGAAGTGTTCCTACTGTATTCTACATCAAAGACGGCAAGGTTGTCGACAAGATTGTAGGATCTGCTACAAAGGCTAAATTCGAGGAAAAGCTCAAGGCTCTCCTCTAAAATCTGGAAAAAACACTCTTAAAAAAGAAAAATATGGCAAATATAGATGATGAGCTTCTCCTTGAAGCTGAAGAAGATGCACGTGCAGTAGCATTCATAAAGAACAATCTGCCACAAGAACTCAAAGAAAAGTTCTCGGAAGATGAACTTTATTATTTTCTTGACGTCATTGCCGAATATTACACAAACAACGGTACTTTCGATGTAGAACCGGATGAAGACGGATATATCGACATCGATCTGGATAAGGTTGTAGACTATGTAATCAAACAGGCAAAGAAAGACGAAATCGGAACGTTCGAGCACGACGAAATCCTTTTTGTAGTTCAGGCAGAACTGGACTTCAACGAAAGCGGTGAGGAATAAGGCGGCTCTTCACTTTGTCATAAAACATAAAAGGCCTGAAACAAGGAATCAAAGATATTCATAATCTTGCATTCCTGTTTCAGGCCTTAATTTTATACCTGCATGTAGAAATAAAGAATTCAGATTCAGAATGACACGACACGAGATCCGTCCTCGCGCTCTTCTATAGTTACCTTTACAGCATCTTCAGGAAGCAGGTCCTCAATAAGTTCCGGCCACTCCATAAAACAGAGATTACCGCTGTAAACGTAGTCCTCGTAGCCCATGTCATAGACCTCTTCTTCCTTCTTTATTCTATAGAAATCAAAATGATATATAGGCTTTTCGTTGCCGTCGAGATACTCGTTGACAATTGCAAAAGTAGGCGAATTTATGACATCCGTAACTCCAAGGGCTTCACAAACAGCCTTTATAAACGTAGTCTTGCCGGCTCCCATCTTGCCGTAGAACGCAAAGACCTTGTTTCCGCCCATAGCGTCTACAAACTCTCTGGCAGCATCGTTGATGTGCTCCAATGAATCAATTATAATCTCCATATCTAATAGTTTTATATTTTATTGCGTAATCAGGCATACAAAGATACTCAGAAAAGGAATATATCGGTTTCATGACTTGCGCACATTTCGCTTGCTCTGCAATGTTATGAGCGGTACAAGCATTTCTTCCATCGATATTCCCCCATGCTGGAAAGTATCCTTGTAGTAGTTGACATAATAATTATAGTTGTTAGGATAAGCAAAGAAATCATCTCCTGTTGCAAATATGTATGCAGAACTAATGTTAGGTGCAGGAAGAAAAGCCTTCTTAGGGTCCTTTAAAACAAAAACCTGCTTAGGATTATAACTCAAATTCTTTCCAAGCTTATAGCGCAAATTGGTATTTGTATTCTTGTCTCCTATGACTTTTACCGGATTGTTCACTTTAATGCTTCCATGGTCAGTAGTAATGATTATTTTGCAGTCTGTATGCGACAGAGCTTCAAAGATGCCTCTAACAGGAGAATGACGGAACCATGAGGCAGTAATGCTTCTGTACGCATTCTCGTCAGAAGCCAACTCACGCACCATTTTGGATTCAGTGCGCGCATGGGAAAGCATGTCGATAAAGTTGATGACAATGACGTTCAAATTAAACTTTTCAAGCCTGTCAAACTGGTTGAGAAGTTTCTCTGAAGCGGAAGAATCATTCAACTTGTTGTATGAGAAATAATAATTCTTCCTGAAACGGTCAAGCTGAGTCTTTATCAGAGGCGATTCATTGAGATTTTTTCCTTCATCCTCATCTTCGTCAACCCAGAGTTCCGGAAACATACTTGCAATCTGGTCTGGCATAAGTCCTGCAAATATCGCGTTGCGGGCATACTGCGTCGCTGTCGGCAAGATGCTGAGATACATGTCGTCATCGAACACGAAATCATCGGCCAGTTCCTGACTGATGACACGCCACTGGTCATATCGGAAGTTGTCAAATACGATGAAATAAACTTTCTCACCGGCATCCAGCAATGGAAAAACTTTCTTTTTGAAGATGTCCGGACTCATTATAGGCCTGTCGAACGGATTTGACACCCAATCAATATAATTCTTCTTGACAAATTTAGCGAACCCATTATTGGCATCTGCTTTCTGCATCTGAAGCATCTCTGACATCTCACTGTTGGTCTCAGACAATTCCAATTCCCAGAAAACGAGTCTGCGATAGACATCTTTCCACTCATCCAAGCTGTAGGAGTCATTGATTTGCATGCCAATCTTAGAAAAGTTCTGCTGATAGCTTGTATTGGTCACTTCTGTTTCAATGGCCTTCTTGTGCAGATGTTTTTTCAGCGTAAGAAGTATCTGATTGGGATTTACGGGCTTTATGAGATAATCTGCTATTTTAGAACCGATAGCCTGGTCCATAATATTCTCTTCCTCGCTCTTGGTCACCATCACAACCGGTATTGTAGGATTGATTTCCTTGATACGCGACAGAGTTTCAAGTCCGCTCAGACCGGGCATGTTCTCATCAAGAAAAATAAGGTCGAACGATTGTTCCTGGCACAGATCGATAGCATCTTGTCCATTGGTAGCTGTGACAACTTCATAACTCTTCTTCTCCAGAAAAATGATGTAGGCCTTGAGAAGGTCTATCTCATCATCTACCCACAGCAATGTACCATTACTCATATTTCTTGAATTTAAAGGTTCCACAAATCAGAAAATAAAGTTCTCTTCGCCTTCATTCTCCTCATCTTCATACTCTTCTTCATTGCGAGGTTCAGGAAGCTCTGTCGGCTGGTCGAGAGTGCTCTCTTCCATATTGACATCGGTACCTATCTCCAGATTATCATCATAGAACCTGAAATAATCGGCAAAACTACGTCCTCGCATCAGCTTCTTGAGGTTGTCCTCTGCAATAATGAACGGCTTAAGGCCTTTAAGCTTATAAGCCATATCTTCGTTGTTCTGCAGGCGGTGAAGATAAATATAAGCTTCGTCAAAGTTCTGGAATGTCTGAACTTGAAGCATGTTTATACCATCTCCCTGCACGATGTTGATATCAAAGTTGCGAACTGTAAAATTGGTAAAGTTGTATCGTGCCATTTCATAAAGAAGCTGGTTCTCGTCAAGACTGTCACGAACATAAGCTATAACAAAGACGAAATTGCAGTTTTTCTCAGCAGTAAATGTTGTGTCAACCTGAAGCGAATCTTCCTCAGAACCAACTCCAATACGACGTTCCCAAATAGAACCCATATCCATCTTTCCGCTTGCAAGAAGACGTCCTTCTTTAAGTCCCTTGACATAGAGTCCTGCCAACTCGCTTACAGAACTTTCCGGATATGTTTCAACAATTTTCTTCATGTTGTCCATAAACTGTGCACGGTCACCAAGCTGCAGTTTAGCCATGGCGTCAAGATACATGAAGCGCGGCCTGTTGGCTCCTTCGGGATACTCTTCAACAGAGATACTGCAGTTGGCTTCAACTGTTCTGTAATCATCTGCCTGGAACGCATTATATGTTGCCGTATACAAAGAGTCCTCTACATGTTTTCCGAATCTGGCCTTATATTCAAAATCAGGGTCTGAAATTACGGACACATGTTTATTTTCCGGATATTCATCAATAAGCTTCTGTCTGTACTGCTCAGCTTCGTCCTTACGATCCAAACGTGAATAAAGCTGGAAAAGATTATAATAAACTTCATCTATAGAAGCATAAGCAGGGAAATCATTTAGTATACGCTGGAATGTCCTATCGGCCAAAGGCAGATTCTCCATACGGTCCTTATATATCACTCCTGCATTGAACAGTGCTTCTACAAGAATATCATTCGACGCCTGCATCTGCTCTTCTGTCAAAGGTATGTCCTTAAGATAATATTCTGGTCTATGAGGATCTTCTTCATAGTTTTCAGTCTCCTCGCTTTCTCCATTTTCGGCATTCCCGCTTATGCTGTCGGTTGAAGCCGCCGATGTGCTGTCTGAAGCCAAAGAATCAGCCATTACCTCATCTTCAGAGTTGAAATCATCCAATACGGTTTTGTTCTTTCTTCGCCAATTATCAGCCAGTTCTCTCTTACCCCACTTCTTCTGGAATTCCGTCTTTCCGGATGCTACAGCAGTAGGATTATAAAAATACCAAAGCGCAGGAGTCTTGGAGTTATTACCTATCTGCCCCTTATTGCCTGCAGTCGCCGCCTGCTTTCCTGCATTGTCCGTCTGTTTTTTCAGCTCATCAAGCTGTTCAGAGCGTTCTTTCTTTTTTTCCTGTTCTTTTACGTATTCAATAATATCATTGATGACTTTCATACGTTCAGCAGAATCCATTCTGGCCAGCAACTGCAAACTGTCTTGCAGTTCGATTGACTGTGCATGCGGCAAAAGCTCGTCGAGAACCTTAGAACGCCAATCTATATCATCATAATCATCGCGTTCCTTATCAACAAGTCCGATAACCTGCGAATAACATTCCTGAGCCTTTACAAACTCTTCCATATCCCAATACAGCTGGCCTAAGCGCAGAAGTACAACACCTTTTTCAACTCCGTTTCGGGTACTTTTTTCTGCACCGTCACGATATGACCAGACTGCATGCATAGTGTCATTCTGAGCAAGGTAAATGTTTCCAATGGCATAGTATATCTGATCAAGGAAGTCTTTATTCTTTGCGTTCTTAGCCATAGAATTAAGGCGCTTAATCATTTTTTTACGGTTCTGCGCAGTAGAAAGCACTTCAGTCTGCCTTATACGTGCATTGAACTCAAGCTCATAAGGCGGATTTTTTGCAATTGTCTTACCATATGCCTTATATGCAAGTTCAGGCTTGCCAACCTGCTGATAAAGCTGTCCGAGAAGGAAATACATACGTGCCTTCAACTTTGACCGCTTTTCTTTCTTTATGGCTTTTTGAAGATTGGGAATTGCTTCCTCATACAATCCGCGCCGTATCTGCAGATCTGCTTCTACGGAAGAGCGCAACCATTCCAGTTTTTTAGGGAAACTATCGCGTCGGGTATCGCTGATAAGACCGTCGGCATCGTACAACCATTCCATCTCGGCATAACATTTAGCCTGAAGAAGACGTGCCTCAGCAATGATATCAGGATGCGAAAAATACAATTGCTCCATGTATGCAAACGTGGAAGCGGCTTCCAGATATTCACCTTTCTGAAACTGCGCCTTGCCCATCAGAAACCATGCCTTGTAAAGGAATGGATTATACTCTTTCTGACTTAACCATATACGATCCTTTTCAGTTTTACGCTTATTGCTGTTCCATTCCGGACGTTTCGTTATTGTATGCTGCTTAATCGTTTTCTGGCATTTCTCAACAGCTCTGTCAAAATCCGATTTACCGATGCTGACAGTTGCCTTATTTCCTGTAATGTAAAGAGGAATAATATCAGTATAATTATCCTTGTTGCCGTTCTCCTGTGCAAGACATCCGTCTAGATAAGCAACATGACCATTGTAATAAGTATTGTATCTGGCTTTGAAGGCTTGAACAGCGCGTGTCATTCCTGTATTCTTATTATTAGAGCAAGAATACATGACAAAGACACCAAAAAGAAGCAACAAACTATTTACAATCTTATTCATATAAAAACAGGTACATGTTATAGAACGGCATTTGACAGGTTTTATTGCGCACCTGGACTTAGCAACCTACAAAATCACTCATTGCGCTTATGCCCGTCAGAACGACGTTCTCCGACAATTAGGAAGACTTCGTCTTTGATTACATCAGGAAGTTCTACGGCACGGAGCTGAAGACTGCGTACCCATCCTGCCACCTCGTAATCCTGCATGGAATAGAGAATCTCACGAAATTCTTCAACTTCTTCCTCACTATATTCTGTAGAAAGCCTGCCACGGAAACGGTCAAGTTCCTCATCGTCGTAATACTCAACATTACGGCTTACAGCAGCCAGAAGACTTTCTTTCTCGCAAACCTCATGCTGTCCGCAGCATTCCATATCCTCAACCTGCTGCAATGTAGGAAGTTCGGTTATCTCTCCTTTTTCCAACTTCTTTTTCATCCTCCGGTTACGGATATATCCTGCTACCATAGCAATCACAGCAAGAACAAACAAAGAAAATACAAGATATAGCATAAACACAATCTTATTATCAGTTCATAAACGAGTATTCACAATCTTAAAACCTGATTTCTCCAAGTCTGTCCAGAATCCCGGATATGACTTAGACACAACCTCAGGATTATTGATAAGTATATGTCCCAACTTTATTGCACAAGGAGCAAAAGACATAGCCATACGATGATCGTCATAAGTATCTATAGAAGGGTCTGCATCATCTGTGCCGACATGCGAGCCATCCCATTGGAGCACACTACCATCTTTCTCTGTTATTATAAATCCAAGTTTGCGCAATTCTGCAATCAATGCTGAAATCCTATCCGTTTCCTTTATCTTCAGACTCTGAAGACCTGAAAAGCGGAAAGTTACGTTCATCATACAGCACGTTACAACCAAAGTCTGCGCCAAATCAGGCTGATTTACCAGATCAAGTTCGAGATGCAGACAAGGCTTATCGCCCGATTTTGAAATGCGCACTGTGTCATCCTGCAAGAACTCAGTTTTCACACCAAGATAAGAAAAGAAGCGAGCCACAGCACTATCACCCTGACTGCTGTTGCTGAACAATCCTGGCAATGCAACAGAAGCATTATTGCTCAAAGCCACCATTTCATACCAATATGAAGCCGCACTCCAGTCGCTTTCCACAAAATATTTGCGGGAGACATACTTTACAGGTGACACACGTATAGTCCTATCGTCCGTCCATTCAGCTTCTGCTCCGAATTCACGCATAAGATGCAGCGTAAGGTTTATATAAGGACGCGAAATCACATCTCCTGTAAGATGCAGAACAAGCCCCTCCTTCATAACAGGAGCAATCATCAAAAGCGCAGAAATATATTGTGAACTAACCCCTCCTGGCAAAGACAGTTCGCCACCTTTCATTTCGGGATTACCTGTTATTGCCAATGGAGGAAAGCCTTCTTCACCCACATATTCGATATCGGCACCCAGTGTCCTCAAGGCGTCGACCAATATAGCAATAGGACGCTTACGCATGCGTTCAGATCCTGTTATTACCTTTCTACCTGCAGTAACAGCTAGAAGAGCCGTAGAAAACCTCATGGCCGTACCGGCGGCTTTTATGTCTACCACTTCGGGATCTTTGCTGAGCCAATCTATCATAACCTCCGTATCATCGCAGTCAGATACATTATCGGGCAACATTCCACGATTGCCTGACAATGCATTAATGACCAAAACTCTATTGCTGATGCTCTTTGAGGACGGCAGTTTCACCGATGTCTGCTGCAAATCTGTAGATTGGACTTCTATCTGCATAACTGGGATTTTTTCATTTCCGCAAAAGTACTAAAATAAGACGAAATCAAAGTTATTATCGCCAGCAAAAAGTCACATACAAGGACATGAAGCCAATCATTTTGCAGTAATTGACAAAAATCAACGACTGAATGTATACTCATACGCAAATACAAGAAAATCATTGACTATCTTTGCAGCATGGTTGAGAAATATGACAAAATAATACAGTTCGTAACAGAAGAAATGAAATGCGACAACAGTGGGCATGGTCTGATGCACGCATTGAGAGTTACGGACAATGCATGCAGAATAGCCGAAGCTGAAGGAGGAAACATGCATATTATTATAACAGCTGCACTAATGCACGATTGTGCAGACCATAAATTATTCCACGACATCGACACTCAACTTAACAAGATCAGAGCTTTTCTTGAAAACTGTGCATATCAACAGACAGACATTGCCCATATATTATACATCATACAGAACATTTCATACAATAAAGGCAGGAATGCAGAATTGTCCACATTGGAAGCAATGATTGTACGCGATGCTGATCGTCTGGACGCACTTGGCGCAATAGGAATAATACGCACAATTGAATATGGTACATCAAAAGGAAGACCATTTTACAGCAGTGCAGATCTTATGGATGAAAATACAACATTGAGCCACTTTTACGACAAACTTTTCAAACTAAAAAAGCTTATACATACCGAAACGGCAAGAAAGATGGCTGAAGAAAGAGATAAGTTCATGCACACATTCGTGGAACAATTCTACAAGGAAATAGGAGTCAGCGAATTCATGACTTCGAGGTCTATTCAAGATTAGGGAAACAAAGCAACAACACAATAAGGTAAAAAGATTATATGAAAAAAAGTTTCACAGCCCTGGCATTCGGTACATTCGGCCTGGGCATTACAGAATTCGTTATGATGGGAATTCTGCCATACGCCGCCAAAGAATTAGGCATAAGTATCCCTACAGCCGGTCACCTCATATCGGCCTATGCATTGGGCGTATGTACAGGAGCCCCGCTTCTTGTGCTATTTGCGCATTCATGGCCACTGAAACGCATGCTTGTACTGCTGATGTCGCTCTACACTATTGCGGCATTCACAACTGTGATTGCACCAAGCTATGCAACAGTATTCATCGCAAGATTCATCTCAGGACTCCCACACGGTGCTTACTTTGGAGTAGGTTCAATCGTCGCAGACAGACTCTCGCCAAAAGGAAAAAGCGCACTAGCAGTAGCTTTGATGAGCTCGGGAATGACATTTGCAAATCTAATAGGAATACCAATAGGTACATTCCTAAGCACATACTCGTGGCGTCTGGTATTTGCTCTGTCGGGCGTATGGGGATTAATAACCCTCTTTTCCATCATCAAATGGATTCCATACATGGAACCGCTGGCAAACACAGGATTTAAGGGACAATTCAAATTTCTCAAAAGTCCTGCACCATGGCTTATAATCGGCGCCACCTTGCTCGGAAACGGTGGTATATTCTGCTGGTACAGCTACATAAACCCACTGCTTACGACTGTCTCCGGCGTACCAGCAAACTACATATCATTGATGATGGTGCTTGCAGGCGGAGGCATGGTTTGCGGAAACCTGTTAGGAGGGCGTTTTGCAGACAAGTTCGGTCCAGGACATACAGGAAGAGCTTTCGAAATATGCATCTTTGTCCTGCTTACAAGTATATTCCTATTTTCACACATCACTTGGATATCAATAGTACTGATGTGCCTGACAACATTATGTCTGTTTGCTGTATCGGCACCTCAGCAGATACTGCTTCTACGATACTCTAAAGGCGGTGAACTTCTCGGTGGAGCCATGGTACAGCTGGCATTCAACTTCGGCAATGCCACCGGCGCATTCTGCGGCGGATTGCCTGTAGCAGCTGGTAAAGGTTACGAATGGACAGCTCTCGTAGGTGCATGCTTTGCACTGCTTGGAATAATATGCTACACAGCATTCTGCCGAAAATATGAAAGATACAGCGTAAAGCAGTAAATCCTGCTTATAAAATCATCAACATACAAGAACCCCTTGCCCAATGTATATATAACATTTCGGACAAGGGATTCTTAATATATATGCGACAACTAAATATTGTCGGATACCAGTTCAATGTTTACCATATATTCCCCCAATCATTTCTATCTTTGGCATCAAAACAAGCACCATCTTTGGCTTCCTCAGCTTCATCAAGATCAAGAATTAAGCTACTAGTAGCAAGTATCCCGCAATGTGCCTCGAAATCAACAATCATTATTTCAGGTTTAATATATTCTTCCCGCATAATCATCCTACATTTAATCATTTTACTAAAACCTTACGTTTCCCTATTATATAAATACCCTTGTCAAGTCCATCTGTGGCTTTTTTCTCTTCCACAGAAGCCTTGATCAAACGTCCGTCAATAGAATATACATCAACGAATCCAGCCCTGCCGACCTCAGTCGATTCAATAGAAGCTGGGACATCGTAGAGAACAATATCCACAGTCTTTAAATCATCATTAGAACGCTCAACAAAATACGCTCTGAACGGATTTACATAACCAACCTTGCCAACTCCTACATACTGTAATTTTCCACTGGAATAACCATAATATTTTGTAAATTCATCAGACCTCAATTCTTGACGCGACATCGTTCCACAAAAACTTAAAGCATCGTAAGACACGCTCATTTCTTCAGGCTCTGCAGGGAATGTATAATTTCCATTCTTACCTGATTGCAAATTCAAAAATGCAGTTCCTGTAGTTCGAATTATATATGGTTTATAAGCCTCAATTGAAGTAGCCTTAGCAAATTCCACTGTATGACCGTCATTAAAAGCAGTCATCTCATAAACATCAACTCCCTCAGGAATATCACATGAGAAAGGAAGGCATATAGTAGAGGTGGTACCACTAAAGTTTCTATTATAAGAAACATTAGTTGCGGTAAAAGATTCATACGCACAGAAAGGACTTTCACCATCTGTGAGCTCAATCTTCTCTGCTTTGCCTTCACATACCACATTAGACGTATTTTTAAGCTTTTCAAAAGCATCTCGTGTAACTACATATATGCAGTTTTCACGACTAGGCAATGTTACATTATTAGGCATACCTGTAACACTTGTTAGATCTATCCATGCAGCTTCTGGACAACCATCCATAATCGAAGAAAAAACATCGCTGTTCCACTCACCGGCAAGAACCAACTTTCTACCAGTTACAGAGGAAACATGTAAAGCTTGTCGGTATAGGTATAGGCTATAGCCTTTATTAAATACAAAACCTTCAGTGTACATTTTCCAACCGTTACCTGTATCAGATGATGTAGGGGCAAAATATCTTTTATTGTCATCTAACAAAGCAAAACAACAATTTTCATCTATTAACAAAGTCATCATTCTCGCATTTTGCACTAATACTTGGCTTACATTAAGTTCGCTTTTACTTTCGTCTAATAAACCGACATACAGATTATCATGACCTTTAATTCTATAATAATCACCATCTTTCTCTAAAAATGTCGTAACACATGTGCCGTAAATTAAATCATTTAGACTTGTTTGGCTTTTTGTATATCCAAACAAATATGTTTTTTCATTATAATCATCAAAATCAAACAGTCCAAAACTATCTTCAGCTTTCTGCCCGATTAACACATACTCACCAGAAGTTATATCACCAACATTCTTCAATCTTACGTACATCTTATCCGTTACATTAAGCGTATAAGATGTTTTCAATCCATTAGCACGATGTTTCGCTACTATTGTGCAATCACCAACTCCGTGTGCAGTAACCTTGCCTGTTTCTGCATCAACAGTTGCAATCATATCATCAGAACTGGAGTATTCAACTGCACCTGCTTCAACGTTTTCACCTTTATACAACAACGTTGGAAATGTTCCGTAGGTAGATGATACACCAGTAAAGTAAGCATCCCCCTCAGAAGACGAGAATTGAAAATCTGGAGATTCTTCAATGATCTCTGCACTCAAAGCAACTACAACATCTTTGCACCCATCACTCTTGAGAGTAAGCTTACCGGTCGAATTGGTTTCACCAGTGTACGTAACAGCTACAGAAGCATTGCTTGCTTCATCCTTTGAAATACTATCTTTATCTACAGAAAATCCGTCTCCCGATATTTCCACAGTGATATCACCAGTCAGATTCTTTCCGCTGACATTGATATTCTCGGTCTGGCGTCCTCCACTGGTAACATAAAACTGTATAGAACTTCTGGATGTTGTTAAAAATGAAGCATGAGTACATTTGAATATATACAAATTGTCCTTAAAGTTAGCATAATAGCCCAATGCTTGTAAAGTAAAACTAACATTAAGTCTGCGTTCCTCATCTAACTCTCTAATAAAAGCCAAACCATCAGAAGATATTTGAACATTCCAAACAGCATTCGACGTATTGTTAGATCCTAATAGTATATTGGTGTTATCCTTACCTTCACGACATATATAGCAATCTTCACTTCCTGTATCTCTTACATTAGAATCTACGATATACCACAAATTAGAAGACTCTGTCTTTAAAAACTCTATATATGATGGTTCTATATCAGACAATGATATTTCGGAAGGTATCTTATAAGTAGTCCCATCTGTATTAATAATACCAACTACATCAGTCTTAACTAGGGATATTCAGTAAATGTCCCTAAAAAGTAATATGGCATATAAAGT